>Ga0209407_1002033_pt1 | contig 19714 bp, 11 predicted proteins | sample AD_JPNHG3_MetaG_FD_184410 | JGI IMG/M metagenome (GOLD analysis project Ga0209407, IMG submission 184410) | Active sludge microbial communities of municipal wastewater-treating anaerobic digesters from Japan - AD_JPNHG3_MetaG (SPAdes) (version 2) | ecosystem: Engineered > Bioreactor > Anaerobic... | reverse complement strand
GCATAGTCAATTTTTTGGCGGGCCTGCCGGAGAATTTCACAGACCCTCTGAAGCTGCTCCCGGCGGAGGTGGTGCCAATCGGCCGACTGCGGCCCCTGCGCACAAAACTCCTCCATGCGCTCGAAAAACCGCTGCGGCTGCGGAATACTTTCAAGAAAATCTGCCAGTGCAAGAATCTGCCGCGAAAATCCTCCCGCTCCATACAAAGACTGGCCGGTCAGCAGGATTGAAATGCCCTGAGCCAAAACCGGCTCCGACCAGGCCTCTTCAAGCGTCTGCACAACGGCATCAGATTTCAGCAGCTCCTGCTGGTCAGGATCAGCAATGGCAAAGTTGGCGTCGAGATTGAGCAGATAAAAATGTTCCGCCAGAAGACGTTTGCAGAAGGCGTGAAACGTGCTGATCCAGGCGGCATCGAGCAGAAGAAGCTGCCGGCGAAGATGAGAGGACGGACTGCGGCGATAACTCTGACGCAGCGTGGAGGCGATTCGACTGTGCATTTCTTCGGCGGCCGCATCGGTATAGGTCAGAACCAGCAGCCGGTCCACATCCGTCTGCTGGGGCGGCTCGCACAGACGCGCCAGGCAGCGCTGAGCCAGCACAGCGGTCTTGCCGGTGCCGGCGGAGGCACTGACCAGCACATCCCGTCCAACAACATGGATGGCCTTCTCCTGCGCCTCTGTCCATCGAATCGCATCCATCAGGGCTGCCCTTCCTCGAGTTTTTCAAGCACGTCTGTTTTCTTCAGAGAAGGAAGAAACCGATAGGAATTGATTTCCCAATCGAACTTGCAGACAGGCCGATAGTCGCAATAGGAACACGGGCTTGTGCGCCCCAGACGATAGGGGGCAATCTCAATGCAGCCATCAAACAGCTGCCCGGCCAGATTCTGCAGAATGCTTTGGGTAGCCGACAGAAACCGCTCAAACTGCTCAGGAGTCAGGATGCCGCTTTGTGAAACCCGCGCGAGCTGGCCCTCTTTATTAAACGAGAAATTGTAATAGCCGCTTTTCTGAGCGGGGTCAATCAGCAGCCGGGCGAATCGTTCATCCAGAAAGCCCTTGGCCTTGAAGGGGAATTGTCCGGGTTTATCCAGTTCAGAAAGTTCCTTGAACTTGATGGAACTTTGAATAGGGATATAAAAGGCCCCTGCCGGATGCACGAGCGTTTGGCCGGCGAGTGTCTGCCCCCGAAGAGCCAGCAGATAGACAGGCATCTGAATATCCAGACCGTAAAACCACTGATCCCACTGAAAGTCGCGGGAGGAGGTTTTGTAATCGAAGACAACCGCCGCCGTCCCCTCCGGCGTCTGTGCAGAATCCACACGGTCGATAACACCGCGGAGGCGGACAGCGGCGCCGCCGGCCGGTGAAATCAGCAGAGGCGGCAGACCGTTGGTGCCGAAATTGACTTCCGTCTGGAGAGGCCGAAAACTGCCGGCGGCAAGCATTTCGCGCAGCCCTGCCGCCAGCCGCACAAGCTGCTCACAGGCCGTCTGCAGCAGAAAACGATTGTGGGCGGAATGACGCTGAAAACTCTGGAGAAATTCACTGTGGGCAATTTCCCCGGCGCTCACCTCCCGCACCATCTTCTCCAGCTGCATCGGCGGAACCTCCGCCCAATCCAGACCCTGTCGGGAAACGGTTTTGAAAAGTTCATTAAGAACAGCATGATAAAACAAGCCCAAATCGAGGGGCTCCAGGTGAACCAGACGGCGTTTTTTCAGCCGCAGCAGATAGGATGCAAAATGCCGATACGGACAGGCCGCCAAACTCTCCAGCCGACTGATGGAAGTCGATAAAGAGCCGCCATACACCTGCCGCACAAGAGACTCCTCCAACTGGGCCTGATTGCGGTATTCGAGCGCCTCCCGAACGGTCCGGGCGGCCGGACTGTCAAGACCTTCAAGCAAAGCCCCCGCGGCCGCACGCCCGGAGGACTCAGCCGTGCTGTCCTGTCCGAGCGTCTGACACAAATACAAGGCCCATTCCGCGCAGGTCTGAATTTCCTCCGGCGACTGCGGCTCCGCGGCGGGCTTGAGCGTCTGGAGGTCTGAAAAGAGCTGACGGAGTTTTTCCAGACCTCCCCACGGCTGGATGGGACTGCCCTTTTCGTCGGCCAGCGGACGCGTCAGATAAACCTGCCGCTGAGCCCTCGTGAGGGCAATATAACTCAGATAGCATCGCCGCAAAAGTTGGCGGTCCAGCGGCTCGGCAAAATCCGCATCCAGCGATTCGAGAACCGCACGGTCATCACGGCTGAAAAACCCCTCCGATTCGAGCGGAGCAGGAAACTGCTTCTGCGTGGCACCCAGCAGAAACACCACCTGAATTTCCGGATGGCGGCTTCGCTCAATCTGCCCGATGAGTACCTGGTCCAGGGTAGGAGGAATCAGTTTGACGGTAAGGGTGCTCAGCGCAGACTGAAGAAGCTGCTGATAGACCGCGGCGGGATGCCTGCGATTTTGATAGACGATGCACAGTTCATCAAAAACCTGAACCAGTTTCTGCCACATCTGCCGATGGCCGAAACGCTGGTCGGAAGGGTCGTCCTCTGCCCACAGTGCCAGCGTTTGTCGTACCTGAAGCGTTTCAAGAAACTCCCACAGGGCCTTGACAAACTCTTCAGGGGCAAGCAGCCCCCCCTCCTCGATGCGCAGATTTCGCCGCAGAGCAAGGAGCGGAGCGGCGGCCTGCCGGCGGATGGAATCAATCTCTCCCTCTGGAAAACCTTCCTGCGGGTCGGCAAATTTCCACGGCTGCTCACTGAGCCAGTCGGCGCCTTCAATGCCGCAGGCCCGACAATAATTATCAAGCAAATCGGCCTGAAAATCGGTCAGCCCCAGCAATCCGGTCTTCAGAAAGGCCATCATATCCGGCAGCCGAAAATGAAAACACACAGCCCGCAACGCACTGTCTAGCAGTTCGGCGGCCGGATGCGTTCGAAGCGGCCGGGGCTGGTCAAGAAAATACGGGATTTCCAGCCGTCCAAAGGCCCAGGTTAAAAGATGCTGATAAGAAGCCATCTCCGGCACCACCACGGCAATCTGACGGTAACGAAGATTCTCCTGACGGACAAGTTGGCGAATCCGCCGGGCCGTCCAGAGGCACTCGCTGCGGACATCAGGAAAAGCCGCCAGGACAATCGCCCCCCCGCATGAAAAGGAAGCCGGCGCAAACTCCTCAGGGAAATAACGTTCGAGTGTTTTCAGGGCCGGCGTCTGACGCCACCGATAAGGTTTGTCAAGGATGATGGGCTGAGCCGGCGGAAGATTGGCCTGCTCAATCCGCTCCCGAAGCCGAAGGTACGTCCGCCGGGTTGGGGCAAAGATGCTCCACGACTCCGACGGCTCGCCCTCAAGAATGGACGGCTCCAGACACAGGGCAATATGCGACTGGGAGCAGACCTTGAGCAGCTCAAGCAAAACCGCCTCTTCGTGTGCTGTAAAACCGGCAAAGCCGTCCACCCATAAACAGGCATTTTTGAGAAAATCGGCCTGGGCGATTCGGCTGCAAAGACGGCTGAAGAGATGCTCAGCATCATAAAAGTCCTGATTTTGTCCGAGGAACTGCTGATAGGCCTCCAGCAGAACCGCCAGGTCGCCCAATTTAAGCGCTGTGCGGCCGGCCGGGTCTCGTTCAGCCAGAAGACGGGCCATCTCGGCCAGCTGAGTCGGCGTTGCCTGGGCCCGATAGAGTTGAGCCAGAACATCGGCCATCTGCGCCGCGGAACCGGCCGCCTCATCCGTCGAGTTCAACAATTTCAGCTGCGGCTGACAATCGGCCATCAGCCGCTGAACAATCATCTGCCGACCGACACGGCTAAGTTCCCAGCGCCCGCCGGCCGGCTCCAGCCAGTAGCCGAGCCGCTGAAACGAAAGAATCCGAAGCCGATGGTACCCTTCGATTCCCGACAGCGACAGCACCGCCTGCTCCATCTGATAGGTCGCCTGTTCAGGAACCAGCAAAATCAGGGGCTGCCGGCTATCCTCGCGCAGCGCCTGAGCGGCGGCCTCAATGCAAAGCCGGGTTTTTCCTGTGCCTGCCCGTCCAAGAATAAACTGTACTGCCATGAAAAGCCCTCTTCTGCCGTTGGTTGTACCAAACAAAGCGGCTTTTTTCAATGGAAACCTCCCCCACAAAATAAGCCGCCGCCATTCAGCCGTTTCCAGAGAGGTTTTGCCAAGGGGGTTTTTCTTTTGTAAAATACGGCCTGAACAATGTCAGGCACCATTAACAATCTGCTTACCGAAGACTGGACAGGGCGCCTTCTGATAATCAAGCCCTCCTCCCTGGGGGATATTGTGCATGCACTGCCGGTGTTGTCGGCGCTGCGCCGCCGCTGTCCGAAGGCCTCACTCGACTGGGTGGTGCGGACGGAACTGGCGGGACTGTTTGAGTGCATCGAGGGCGTCAACCGGCTGCTGCTGTTCGACCGGAAGACAATGGGCCGCTGGTATCAGCCGGCGGCTTATCAGGCATTGGGGGCTTTTCTCAGGCAGCTGAGGCAGGGCCGATATGACCTTGTGCTGGACCTGCAGGGACTGCTGCGTTCGGCGCTGTTCGGTGTTGCCAGCGGCTGTCGACTGCGGGCAGGACTGAAAGAGGCCCGCGAAGGAGCAACGCTCTTTTATACCCACATTGCCCCCACTCCTTCCTCGGCGCACATCCTCGACCTGTATCAGGAACTGCTGGGGCTGCTGGGGGTGCCGCTGGAGCCGGTAGAATACGGACTGCATTCAACCCCGCAGGCACGGGAGACCGTCGCCGCCCTCTTGGTCAAAGAAGGCCTCCAGCCCCGACGCTTTGCGGTGCTGGCGGTCGGCTCGGCCCACCAGCGCAAGTGCTGGCCGCCGGAGCGATTTGCCCAAGTGGCCGCATTTCTGCATCGCCGGGCCGGGCTTCCGGTCGTCATCGCCGGCTCGGCCAAAGAGCAGGCCGTCGGCGAGCAAATCCGCAAAGCCGCGGAGGTACCCATCGCCCTGCTGACCGGCCGCACAACCCTGCCGCAGCTGGTTGCCCTGCTCGAACAGGCAGCCCTTGTCGTCGGCAATGACAGCGGCCCTACCCATATCGCCGCAGCCCTGAACATCCCTGCCGTGATGATTTTCGGTCCGACCAACCCCGCCCGGCTGTTTCCCCGTCAGCGTTCGGCTGCCATTGCAGCAGTCAATCCATTCGGAAGAGGCCGAAGCATTGACAATCCGGAGCCGATGTACCGGATGGAAAACATCTCCGTGGAACAAGTCCTTGAAGCGATAAACTCCCTTCCGGCCGTCTCAGAAGGCCTTGAACAGAATCTCAACCGTTCTTCAAAGAAGGACTCCTGACAGAGCCGCACCGAAGCCCGCCGCAAAAGCGCTCAATTGCCCGCCTGTGCAGGCAGCCCTCGAGACGGCGGTTCCACCCCAAGCAGGTTTTTCACAAAGAAATCCATTCGCTTTCGCCTGGCATAGGGATGTTCGCCGGCGCCATGGTCGGAGCCCGGCACGACCAAAAGTTCAAAATCCTTATCGGCTTTAATCAGGGCATTGACGACCTGCATCGTAGAAGCCGGATCGACATTGCGGTCCAGTTCGCCGACGGTCAGCAGAAGTTTGCCCTGAAGTTTGTGTGCATTGGTAACATTCGATTGTTCTTCGTAATGCGGCCCGACAGGCCAGCCCATCCACAATTCATTCCACCAGATTTTGTCCATTCGATTGTCATGACAGCCGCAGTCAGCCGCGGCGGCCTTGTAAAACTCTCCATAGGCCAGCAGCGCCCGCAAGGCACTTTGCCCGCCGGCGGAGCCGCCGTAGATGCCCACCCGCGTCAAATCCAGCCACGGATACTTCTCGCCGGCCGCCTTCAGCCACGCAATACGGTCGGGAAAACCGCTGTCGCCCAGATTCTTCCAGCAGACATCGTGAAAGGCCTTCGAGCGATACGAAGTCCCCATCCCGTCAATTTGAACCACTACAAACCCCAACTCGGCCAACTGACGCTGACGGGTTTGCCGGCCGAATGCCTTCGGCACAAACGCCCCCTGCGGCCCCGCATAAATCTCCTCCAGCACCGGATACTTCTCTTTCGGGTCAAAATCAGACGGGCGAATCAGAATGCCGTAAATGTCCGTTTGGCCGTCGCGTCCCTTGGCGGTAAAACGTTCGGGCGGCTGCCAGCCGGTCGCCGGCAGGGCCGACCAGTCGGCCTTTTCGAGCAGGCAAATCAATCGACCGTCGCTGCTGCTTCGCAGTTCCGTAACCGGCGGCAAATCAACCCGCGAATACCGGTCGAGGAAAAAACGCCGGTTAGGCGAAAACTCAACTTCATGCGTGCCGTCGCCTTCCGTAAGAATGGTAAAACCGCTGCCGTCAAAATTGACCCGGCAGAGATGAAGATAGTAGGGGTCCTGCCGCGGATAAACGCCGCCGGCTTCAAACCAAATCTGACGCTGCTTGTCATCAACCTGAAGAACTTGGCGGACAGGCCAGCTGCCCGTCGTGATTTGGTTTTTGAGCCGGCCTTCGGCGGCATCATACAAATAGAGATGATTCCAGCCGTCCTGTTCGGACATCCAGATGAGTTCGCCGGTCTCATCCAAGTAAGCCAGAAAATACTTGCCGGCATAATCAATGAAAGTCGGGCTGGTTTCTTCGATGAGGGTCTGCACGCTGCCGTCCTGAACCTGCACAGCCAGCACCCGCAGCAGCTGATGTCCCCGCTGGTTGTAAACAAACAGAAACCGCTTGGAATCGGCCTGCCAGTGGAAATCCGTCAAACTCCACGGGTTGGCAAACAGCGCATCGGAAATCGGAATCTGCTTTCGCGCCTCCACATCAAACAGGCAGGGGGTATCACGGTCGATTTCGTCGCCGGGCTTAGGATAGGTAATGGTGTGAAGTTTGGGCTGAAGTTGATCGGCGGGAGACGATTCCACCAAATACACTTGCCGGTCAAGTCCTTTGCGGGTGCGAATCACAGCCAGATAACGGCTGTCGGGAGACCAGAAAACCTGCCGGCTGTAAAAATGCTCCGCCGTGCCGTCTTCCGTCAGCGCCTGCTCCTGTCCGCTTTCTGTTGCCTGAAGAAAAAGATTATAACGGCGAATCACAGCCCGATAGGCACCATTCGGCGAGACAACGCCCTCCTGTCGAGGCCGCCGCCGCGAAGGTATCAGCGGCTGGCGGAACAGGGAATCCGTAATCTCCGCAATAGCATTGTCTTCCACTGCCATAAAAGCAGCCAGCGGCATTTCGTTGGGATCGGCTGCCACCCACACATGCCCGACAAAGGTATGCTGCCGATGCTGCCGGCCGCCCTCCAGCACCGCATACTGATGACGCCGCCCGGCCGTATCTATCCAGTAAATCACCACCGTCCGCCCTGTCCGATTGAAAAAGGTAATCGAAGTGTCCTCTTGACTGTTCCGGCTGGGACGAATCTCGGCCTGCGGAGGCAGCGCCTCCTCAAGGCCCTCTTCCAGCGGGCCTTCCTCGAGGGTATAGGTGCTCAACTGACAGCGCCAGGTTTTTCCAAAGGCGGAAAAAGTAAGGGTGCTGTCATCATCGCTCAGTTTGATTTGTCCGAAAGGCAGACGCTCCGGGTCCACCTGCCGGCCGGCCGCCTGGGCGAGTACTTCGGCCAGCCGCGCGTGCTCGAAGGCCTCCCGTCGATACCCGCGAACAGCGTGTACACGAATAAACTCTTTGCGGCCGTCGGCCAGGTCGATGCGGTACCAGAACTGGCTGCCGCCGTCAAACCAGTGAGGGCGGACGTTCTGCCGATAGACCTTTCCATCCGTCCATTGTTCAACCGTCAGTGCCCGCTGATATTTTTCCTCCATCGTCGCTGCTCCTGCCTGCTGGATACACATCATCCCTGCACTGAAAAGACACAGCCGCCACTTGAAAATTGCTGACATAGAAATCACCTCATTTCAGATTTGCCGAAAACAACTCATTGCCTCAAGGCGCCAACCACCTTGGCACAGCGGCTGCACAAGTCGGGAAAGTGAGGGTCTTCTCCAACGCTGGGCCAGAAGTTCCAGCACCGCTGACACTTCGGATAAGGGCTTTTATCAGCCGTGATTTTACGAACGGGGCCTTTGTCGAGGGTAACGCCGCTGACAATACACAACGCAGCAAAGGTGGAGACCCCTAATTCCTCAAGCAAAGCAAACAGCGACTCATCCTCGAGGGTAATCTGCACCCACGCCTCCTGATTGGAGCCGATAATCTGCTCTTTGCGGAGCGGTTCGAGTACACGAAGAACCTCGTCACGCAAGGCCATAATCTTCTCCCATCGCTCTTCGTCGGCCTCATAGGGAATCGACGGGTCGGCCTGGGGCAGATAGGCCAGATGAACACTGTCCACCGGCTCGGATTTATACCGGATGGCAGCCCATGCCTCTTCAGCCGTATGAACCAGAACCGGAGCCAGCAGGCGCACCAGCGCATCAAGAATGGCATACATAACAGTTTGACCGCTGCGGCGGTTGGGACTGTCGGCCGCCTCGCAGTACATCCGATCCTTGAGCACATCCATATAAATGCTGCTCATCTCAACCACGCAGAAATTATAAATCAGCGAAAAAACGCGATGAAAAGCAAAATCTTCATAGGCCTGCCGAACCTGAACAATCAATTTCTGAAGGGCCTCCATAGCCCACTGGTCCAGCGGCAAAAGCCGGCTGTACGGCAAACGCATAGAGTCGGGGACAAAATCATCCAGATTGCCCAGCAGGTAGCGGAGCGTATTCCGGATTTTGCGATAGGCCTCCTGCAGCCGTCCGATGAGTTCATCGCTGCAGCGCATATCCTCCTGATAATTGACGCTGGCCACCCACAACCGGAGAATATCGGCACCGTATTTTTCAATTTCTTCCAGAGCGCTGACATAATTGCCGGCAGACTTGGACTGCTTCATTCCCTTTTCGTCAACCGTAAAGCCGTGGGTAAGCACCGTCTGAAACGGCGGCCGGCCGATAGCCCCCAGCGCCGGCAGCAGAGACAATTGAAACCACCCCCGGTGCTGATCAGAACCTTCGAGATACAAATCAACCGGCACGGGCCAGCCGGCTTTGACCGCAACACTGTGCCAGCTGCAGCCGGACTCAAACCATACATCAAAAATGTTCTCTTCCTTCTGCAGGTCATCCCAGCAGAAGCCCTCCGGCAGCGGAAAATCCTCACCCAGAATCTCTCGGGGCGAATCCGTAAACCAGCTGTCCGAACCCTTCCGGCCGATATGGCGGGCCGCCGCCAGCACCGATTCGCGGGTAAGCAGAACCTGCCCGGCACTGTTGGTAAAGACCGGAATAGGAAGCCCCCACGCACGCTGTCGGCTGATGCACCAGTCGGGACGGCTTTCGAGCATGCCTCGAATCCGCTTTTCACCCCAGGCGGGAATCCAGCGGACCTGTCCAATCTGGGCAAGAGCCATTTCACGAAGGGTTTGGCCGAACGCCGCCGCCGGACGATCCACACCGATAAACCACTGTTCGGTAGCCCGGAAAATCACAGGCATCTTGCTGCGCCAGCAGTGAGGATAACTGTGGACAATCTTGCCTTCATGCACCAGCAGGCCGATTTTTCGCAGATGCTCGTTGACCTCGGCATCCACGTGTAAAACATTTTTGCCCCGCAGCCAGGACGGCACGGACTCATCATAACAGCCGTCATCTTTGACCGGAGAATAGATAGCCAGATTATGGCGGATTCCCGCCTCATAGTCTTCCTGCCCATGACCGGGCGCAATATGGACAATCCCTGTGCCGTCCTCCGTCGTTACAAAGGTTTCGTTGATGGCAAACCACGCCTCCCGGTCCGTGGGATTTTTATCCAGAAACGGATGCCGATAGCGCAGCCCTGCAAACTCCTTCCCCAGCCGCGGAGCACTGACCCGATAGCGGCCGGCCGTCAGACCCGCCGCCGCCGCAACCGCCTCCAGACGCTCTTTGCAGACAATCGAAGCCCATTTCCGCCCGTCCTTCTCGTAAGACAGGCAGACATACTCAAGATTCGGATGCAGCGCCGCCGCCAGATTGGCGGCCAGCGTCCACGGAGTCGTCGTCCAAATCATAAAGCAGACGGTGCTGTCTTCATCCGCCAGACCCATTTGGCGCACGCGGGCGGCCGAAGAGTCCTCCAGCGGAAAATTGACATAAATACTCGGCGAGGCAATATCCTGATATTCCAGTTCCGCTTCCGCCAGAGCCGTCTGGCATCCAACAGACCAGTGAATCGGCTTGCGCTGCTTGAAGACCAGACCATTGCTTACCAGTTCGGCAAAAACTTCAAGAATGCCCTGCTCATACGACGGCGCAAGCGTCAGATAAGGGTTGGCAAAATCCCCGAACACCCCAAGAGACTGAAACTGTTTGGTTTGCAGTTTGACATACTTGAGGGCGTATTTGTGGCACTGCCGGCGGATTTCGAGTTTGGACATCGTGCGGGCGGCCTCGCCCAGTTCGGCCATCACCTTCACCTCAATAGGAAGACCATGGCAATCCCACCCGGGCACATAGGGACAGCAAAAACCGCACATCGTTTTATACTTGATGACAAAATCCTTAAGGACTTTGTTAATCACATGCCCCATATGAATATCGCCGTTGGCATACGGCGGGCCGTCATGAAGAACATACAGCGGCGCATTTTGCCGGCTCTGAAGGATTTTGCCGTAAATATTCTCCTTTTCCCACGCCTTGCGCTGCAGCGGCTCACGCTGAGTAAGATTGGCCTTCATCGCAAAACTGGTTTGCGGCAGATTCAGCGTGTCTCGATAACCTTTTTTCTCAGTATCTGACATAATTAATCCTTAGTCTTTCCAGAACAGTAAAAGCAATAGGGTACGTTTTTTTCCGGTATTGTCAAGAACGGCGATTGCAGCCCGTAACAAGACCCGAAAGTACTCCCAACCATCATCTTTCATCGCCTTGCCGTTTTCCTGCTGTCCTGACTGTCCATATAGTTGAGTTTTCCCTTGAACTTTCTGCAAAAAAGAAAGGCCTTTCAGAACTCGCTGCTCTGAAAGGCCTTTGAGGGCTTATTTTGTCTCCTTTTTCAGAGCGGCAAGGGGCTCCCGCTAATGATGATAATTATAATGCCGGCACGCAGAACAGCCGCCGCTGCCGAGCCGAACATCAAATTCCATCCCGTTTTCATCGGGTTTTCCCTTCCCTTCACACGAATTACCTCATTGAACTTGTCTATATATCGTATTTTAAACAGGAAAAATCAAGAAAAATACCCGAAACACCGAAAAACCCTCTCCTCATCACCCGCCTGCCTGCCAACCGGCCGAAAGGAATCCGAAACCCTTCCGCCCTTTCTTTTTCCAATCAGAAGATTGAAGAAAAACCAATCTTGCGGTATAACCGCCGATGCTGAAAATCTGAAAACCGGAACCGGCAGAACCCTTTTTTCTCGAGGAGGTATCCGCATGAAACGAAGAGACTTTTTGGCGGCCGCAGGCGTTGCCGCCGCCGCCGCCCTCACCCGTCCGACTTCCTTATTGGGTATCCCCGCAGTACCCACCCCCCGCAAAAGGCGAATCGCCCTGGTCGGCACAGGCGTGCGAGGCATTTCCCTCTGGGGCAAATCCCTCGTCGAAAAACACAGCGATGTGCTCGAATTTGTCGGCCTGTGCGACATCAACCCAGGCCGCGTCGCCTATGCCCAGCAGTACATCGGCGCGGACTGCCCGACATTTACCGATTTCGAACAAATGGTGGACAAGACCAGGCCCGACACCGTCATTGTAACCACTGTGGACGGCACACACCATCAGTTCATTATCAAGGCACTCCAAATGGGCACGGAGGTCATCACGGAAAAGCCGATGACCATCGACGAGGACAAATGCCGGCACATCCTTCGTGCCGAAAAACAAAGCCGCCGAAAGGTTCACGTAGGATTCAACTACCGCTACAGCAGCCACTTTACGAAAATCAAAGAGTTGCTGGCCGCCCAGCCGCTGGGCAAGGTAACCTCCGTGGACTTTCACTGGTATCTGAATACAGACCACGGCGCCTCCTATTTCCGGCGTTGGCACGGCCTGCGCAAATGCAGCGGCACCCTGCTTCTGCACAAAGCCACCCATCATTTTGACCTGCTGAACTGGTGGATTGATTCAGACCCCGTCGAGGTGCACGCCTTCGGAGCCCTCGAACATTACGGGCACAACCATCCCTTCCGCCACACGCATTGCCGGCCATGTCCCTACAAGGAAAAATGCAAATTCTACTGGGACATCACCAAAGACAAGCACCTGATGAAACTTTATGTAGCCAACGAACACTATGACGGCTATCTGCGCGATGCGTGCCTGTGGCGGAATGAAATCGACATTTTCGACAAAATGGCGGTGCAAATTAAATATGCCAACAATGTTCAGGTGAGCTATTCGCTGACTACCTATTCCCCCTTCGAGGGCTGGCAGATTGCGTTTAACGGCTTTGAAGGTCGGCTTGACAGCTGGGACGGCCTCCCCTGGGAAAAGGATCTCCAGATGGTGGACCAGTCGGCCCTCCACGCCCTCGAAATGAAGCAGGACCTCGAAGAAGACAAAAGCCGCTTCAATTCGATTATGATTTCGCACAACTTCGGCTCAACCGAACAAATCAAAGTGCCCAAAATATACGGCGGACACGGCGGCGGCGATGCACGCCTGCGCGAGCGCCTTTTTGCAGCCCCCGACGCGCCCGATCCGCTCGGCCACGCCGCCGGAACCCGCGACGGAGCCATGTCCATTCTGATCGGCATCGCAGCCCGCAAAAGCATTGACACCGGCAAGCCGGTGAAAATCAAGGACTTAACAGACCTCGTGCCCCAGGCCAAACGCCTCCAGACCGTCTGAAACACCACGGAAAAACCCGGCTCCTGTTGGATTGCCAGCTCAACAGGCGCCGGTTTTTCTTTTTTTATAAAAATTTATAAAAATTTATAAAAATTTGGCCCTGCTCAGGCCATTACTTTAAAGAGGAACCTTTTTAGCTCAACGAAACCGGATAATCTATGGCAGGAATCAGAATATGAAAACAAAATCCGCACCAAAACCCGCCTTTACCTTAATCGAACTGCTCGTCGTGATTGCCATCATCGGCCTGCTGCTCTCCATTATCCTGCCGGCCCTGCGCATGGCCAAACTCCAGGCCCAGGGTGCAGTCTGCCTGACGAATGCCAATGGCCTTGCAAAGGCCTGGACGGTCTATGCCGGCGAAAACAGAAACCGAGTCGTCGGCCCCATGGTCGGCTCAAGCCAGGACCCTTACTACTGCTGGGTCAATGCCCCCCAGCGGTTGGACGGCACAGTCGTTTCCGCCGAAAACTCCCTCGCCGAAGATGAGATCCGCGGCATTGAAAAGGGACTGCTCTATCCCTATGCGGAAAGCAGCCAAATCTTCCACTGCCCCTCCGATAAACGCTATCTGCACCCCCCGTCAGCCGTCGCCGGAACGGGCGTAGGCGGCTATCGCAGCTATTCCCTGGTAGCCGGCACAGGCCCCTCCCCTCTCTCCGAAATCCAATGGCAGGGATACTACCCCCATCTGACAACCACAGCCATCCGAGCGCCGGGCAATAAATACATCTTTGTGGAAGAAGTGGACGGCCGCGGACTCAATGTCAACTCGTGGGTAATCAAGCCCCAGACGCCGACAACCTGGGTGGACCCCATTTCAATCGCCCACGGAGGCCACAGCATTTTGGGATTTGCCGACGGCCACGGCGAAAAACACCGCTGGATGGATTCATCGACCATCAAAATGGCCAAAGAACAGCGAACCAACTTCAGCGACATTCCTGCCGGCGAAGGAGCCGACCTGGCCTATATGATTCGCAATTTCCCCTTCGAGCGGTTTTATCCCTAACGCTCTGAAGGCGGCTGATAGGGCTTCAGGGCGGCCGGCTCGCCAAAGACACGCTCCACCATCTCCGGCTGTTCAAGAAAGGCCTGCAATTGCAGCGTGGACGCCGTAAGCACCAGCCGGTCTTCCACCATTTCATGCTTGAGAAGCCCCGGCTTTTCCGAGAGCAGTTTCTCCATCGCATCCGGCATCATCGCGGACAAAACCAGATTCGGTTCGCTCGCCTCAACAAGATAAAACGTATGCACCGGCAGAAGGTGATATTCCCACCACCCGCCGACTTCAAGCGGCTGCCGTTTGGGATAAAGGTCAAGAAAGCGATTGTCTCCGACTTGAACCAGATGGGCCAGCAGATAACTCCGCTTCTGATCGTTTTCAACAATCACCAGGTCATAGGAATTTGTGTTTTCATGCCGGGTGAAGCACCACATCTCGTTCTTTTCCGTCTGCCAGCAGCCGCCAAGTTTGGGGTCAAAAACCACCGTCTCCTCGGTGTATAGCGGATAGAGCGAAGGAACACATCCAATCCCTGCCGCCATCAGCAGTATCAGGCCCAACCACCTCTGCCTTGCCATGTTTTATTCTCCTTTTTTCGCTCGTATATCGACTTCTTATTGTAGCGGTTTCGAAGAACCAAAAGCAAGAATCTTTCCTTCTGAAAAATGGTTGGCTGAAAAAAGAAAATGTCCCTCCCCCTCAGATACTTTTCTCCGTTTCCCCCTTCCCCGCGGCACCTTCAGCAGGTTCTCTTTTCAGGCCGCCGCGGCCGACTGCTTCGCGTCCGCAGCACCCCTGCCCGCCCCCGCCCTGTCGCTGCTCTGGCGAACCGATTTATCGGTCGAGAGAGATACTTAGCTATTTTCGAGATTGTATATTTCATATGGCATATTGGAGTTAAACAATGAGGAGGTTTTTGTTTTCGTTAATCTTTTTACAGTAACTTCTATCGCTTCTTTCGATTTATCTATGCCAATCCAATTTCTTCTCAATTCATTAGCAGAAACTATTGTTGTCCCTGATCCTACAAAACAATCCATAACTAAATCCCCCTCATTGGAGGATGTGGAAATAATTAAATCTAATAATTCTCTGTTCTTTTGAGTCGGATAATCGGGATACTGGGGATCTTTGTATTCCCAAATATCTTGAAGTTTTTTCCCATTCTCTATTTTTTCATCTGCATAAATTATTCTTCTTGGATTTCCTGTTTTAGACCATTCAATCAATCCCTTTTCATCCAATTGTTCCAGTTCTTCGGGAGAGCATCTCCAATGCCTTCCTTTGGGAGGCTCCATTCCTTTCCAAGGCTTTCCCGTAGGCCCATTTGCAGTTTCTCCAGGGGCATGAATAGGCACAGTGGTATATCTTCTTCCCTTGTGATCTATTTTCTTAAATAATTTATCAATATCATTTTCGGACAAAAGAACTTTGGGTTCATTCCAAATATAGTCTTTTGATTTTGTGTAAAACAATATCAAGTCTTTTATGTTTCCATAGGCTTTCCTTTTAAAATTTTTAGGATTGCATTTTATTCGGGTAATGTCATTCCTAAAATTCTCTACTCCAAATATCTCATCTAACATTACTTTTACATAATGCCCGATTTTATAATCTATATGCAAATAAAAGGAGCCTGTTTCAGACATTAATTCTCTCAACAATATTACTCTTTCTCTTAAAAACTCTATAAATTCGCTTCCTTTCAAAGTGTCCTCATATGCTGTTTTATCTTCATTACTTGAACTTATTGTATTGGCCCTATCTTCACTTATTCTGAAGACAGTATTTGTAGAAAAAGGAGGATCAATATATACCATGTTTACTTTGGAAGCCATATTTAGGTCATCGAGCATACACCTCATTACCTGATAATTATCACCAATTAATAACTTATTAGTGGACGTTATATTATTCGTTTTCTTCAAATGGACAGATATTGGCTTGGTTAATATTTCACTGACCTTTTTTTTATTAGGGTACTCTAAATGCATTAATGTTTCCTTTATACCTGATAGATATACTCTCTTAAAACCAAAGCACTCATTATGTTGTAATTTTGACTATAATGTAATAAATCTTTGTGCATTTTACTTTTTCCTTTGATATACAAAACGCCATCCAAGACTGCTATAATAATAGCATTTACCCCTTTCTGAGTGACCACCCTCATAGCATCATTAAATTGAGCATTTTGATGCCCTCCAAAGTCGGTTAAAAATTTTGCTTCCCCTATTACATATTTCTTATTTATCCTGCAAATAAAATCTAATCCCTTTGGATGGTTGTAATTTAAATGCGTTTTTGCAAAAGACATTAACTCCGCATCTCCACCGTTTAAAATCCCATTTTCATCCGAGGAAGAAAATTGTGAAAAGTGCATAACTTTTAAGCCTATTGCTCCACTTGTAAACCAATTACGAAACATGGGCCCAATTTGTCTATTTGTTTCTTTCGGTTCCGTACATCTATCAAATATTTTATCCAAACCCATTTCGTATAATCTACCGCATAATCTACTTATAGTTAGTGGATTCCTTTTTATTGCAGAAGGGTCTCTTTTCAAGTATGCCACATAGGAGTCTTTTATAGGAAATAGTTTTAAGCGTAATAAATTTGAAATTAATTCTATATCATCTCTCTTTTCATAGGCTGTTTCTATTCTTTTCCATATAGCCTTATCTATATCTCTAATTCCTTCAGGGATTGTCGGATATACCTTAAATAACTCATCTAAATAATTTCTCTGATTAGCAAACTCAATGCTTAATTCTGTCCAACGATTCATACTTTGCCTCCTTGGTAAATATCATTTGTTAATATAATAATTTAATTCCCTTGCCACTCTTTCATATTTGTATGCAAGATACCTAAATTTCCCATATTTTTCAAACAGTTTTACAGCCTCTTTGCTGGAATATACGTCTTTAAGATGCTTCCATTCTCGTGGTAATTTCTGGGAAAACAGAGAAATTCAGAACAGCTATCTGGTTTTTAATCCTCCTCAAATCAAATTACGATAGAACTACCCTCAGACTTAGAACTCCGGCATCCTTCCCAATCTCGGCAGACTTCTTATTTGTTCCCTTCCGATTTTTCAATATTCTTTCAAAATAGCCGTATCACCACTGTTAACAATTATACCCGCCGATTGTATCTGGCAAGCCCCGTCTCCATTCTTTATTTACTCTCGACCCTGCTCGTCCACATCGAACAATTTCCGCAACACCCCCGACCCCTCAAATCCCCCCGCATCAAAAAATTCTTACCCCCTCTCTTTCCAGCACTTCCAGCCGCCGCCCCCTCCCAAATCCCCCGCATTTTCAGTCCATTCCCGCATCCCCGCCCCAAGGTAGAGAGCCGATCACTCAACGGAGGAACCAGACCAATGCAGGCAGCCGCCCGCAACGGCAAATACGACATCGTCCGTCAGGCCGGCATGGACCCGGTCAAAATCCATCACGACCTCGAAAATGAAAAGCCGCCCCAGCCAATGGTTCAAAAATCTGTGCCTCAATTGAATTATCAGCACCTGCCCCCGCAACCCCTCACCCCTTCCCCTCTGGTTCAAGAATCCCCGTCTCCATTGAATTCTCAGCAATTTCCCCTAAACCCCCTCAGCAGCCGTTTTCAACTGGCTCAAAAATGCGCGCCGACGCCTCAGCAGGTCCAAAATCCGGCTTTAAAATGCGCGCGGCCGTTTTTAAATGGCTTTAAAATGCGCGCCGCCTGCGCGCCGCGGTGCGCAAATTTCCCCAAAAACCCCATTTTCAGCCCAAAAACCCACAAAACAGCAATTTTTGACAACACCTCCCGCCAAACACCCTTGGAAAACCCAGCCCCGATGCACCAGCCCCAAAACCCCCGACTCCCCTTATTCCACTTCTTTCAGGAGACAACGACGATTCACCTGCCCCTGAATCACCCCGCGCCGAAACCATCCCCTTGCTCAAACCCCTGTGGCCGGTTAACATGGGCACAGAATGGAAGGGGATGTGGCAATGAAACAATATGAAGCCGTGATTCAGGCCCTCGAAGAGTTAGGAGGGTATGCTACTTTAGGCGAACTGTATGCCGCTGCGCTGAAAATTCCGGATGTCAAGTGGGGCACCAAAACCCCCTGTGCTTCGATCCGACGGATCGTTCAGAAGCACGAAGAATTCTTTAAAATTCGTCCTGGTTTGTGGGCACTGAAAAAATACAAAGACAAACTGCCCCAGCCGCTGCGAGCCGCCGTCCAAACCAGCCGACAAAGCGAAGAAGTTCGACGATTCGACCATACCTATTATCAGGGGTTGCTGATTCAGATGGGCAACTGGAAGAATTATATTACCTATGTGCCTGCTCAGGACAAAAACCGCCGCTTTCTGGAAAAGCAGACTCTGGGTTCAATGGCTAAAAAGACGGACATGCCTTGCTTTACTTATCCGGCAATTGTCAATCGTGTCAAAAGCGTGGACGTAATCTGGTTTAACAATCGGGAACTGCCCAAGTCCGTTTTTGAGGTTGAGCATTCCACCGACATAAAAAATTCATTGATTAAATATGTAGAGTTGGCAGACTTCAGAACCGACATGACCATTGTGGCGGATGCCCGCCGCAAGCGTGAATTTGAAGATGTACTCAATTCCCGTGCCTTCGAACCAATCGCCCGTCTCGTACGGTTCTGGAGTTATCAGAAATTATTCATTTCCTATGAAGAGGAGTTAGCTCTTTCTGCGTTCAACGTATCTGACTTTTCGTAAAATATGTGGATATGCATGAACACTTGTTTGTCTTTCGAAAGCCCGCTGTCGGCGAAGACCTCCGCCGTCTGAAAGATTCCTGCGGTTCCCGCGATCCTTAGGGCTGTTTCATTTCAGGTTCCGGCTTGCCGATGGTCTGATGGCCTCGGCGGTCGGCGGCTTTTCAGTTTGTGTTTTCTGGATTTTGGGACCTTTTGGGGTTATTGTAGCCGACTATGAAAACGGATTATGATGTTATTGTTGTTGGCGGCGGACATGCCGGAGCCGAGGCCGCCTGGGCTGCCAGCCGGATGGGTGCCCGCACCCTGCTGGTGACCCTCCGCCGCGATACCATTGCCAAGATGAGCTGCAATCCCGCCATCGGGGGTATCGGCAAGGGGCAGCTGGTCCGCGAGATCGACGCCCTCGGCGGTCTGATGGCTCGTGCCGCCGATGCAGCCGGCATTCAGTTCCGCATCCTGAATCGCTCCAAAGGTCCGGCCGTTCAAAGCCCCCGCGCCCAGACCGACAAGTACGTCTACAAGGATTGGATTCGCCAGGCCCTGGAGGCCGCTGATAATCTTGACATCTATGAAGGAATGGCCGCCGAAATTCTTCTTCGTCATGGGCGTACAGCCGGCATCAGCTGTACCGACGGCCGCCGCTTCAATGCCCCGGCGGTCATTCTTACCACCGGCACATTTCTTCACGGTGTTCTTCACTGCGGGCCGGAGCAGCGGCCCGGCGGTCGGCTTGACGAGCCGGCCAGCAATGAGCTGTCGGACTGCCTAAAGCGGCTGGGGCTGACCGTGCGCCGGCTGAAAACCGGCACTCCGGTTCGACTGGCTGCCGACACTGTGGACCTGGACAAACTCGAAGTCCAGCCCGGCGACCAGCCGCCGATGCCTTTTTCCTTTCTGACGGAGGCCCTTCCCCAGACGCAGGTTCCCTGCTGGATTACCTATACCAACCCGGCGATTCACCAGCTTCTGCGGGATAACCTGCATCGCGCTCCCCTTTATACCGGTCAGATTGAATCTGTCGGCCCCCGCTACTGTCCGAGCATCGAAACCAAAATTGTGCGTTTTGCCGACAAAAGCCGCCATCAGGTTTTTCTGGAGCCGGAGGACCGGGCCGTTACT
>Ga0209407_1002032_pt1 | contig 19722 bp, 12 predicted proteins | sample AD_JPNHG3_MetaG_FD_184410 | JGI IMG/M metagenome (GOLD analysis project Ga0209407, IMG submission 184410) | Active sludge microbial communities of municipal wastewater-treating anaerobic digesters from Japan - AD_JPNHG3_MetaG (SPAdes) (version 2) | ecosystem: Engineered > Bioreactor > Anaerobic... | reverse complement strand
TTAATGGTGTGAGAAAGTGGGACCGAAAGGATGTGATTGTACTTAATCCGAAGAAGGAACCGTCAAGTAATGCAGCATAAAAAAAGGCGTCAACTTTGTTGACACAAACCGTCTGGAGGTGTATTATAACCTCAGGTATTTCATAGCTGATACCATTAATGATCAGGAAAATCGCTGCTCGCCCGGGAAGACTTCGGCAAATTTACATCGGTGATGACAATTCAGTGGTGCCTGGTTTGTGCGCTTCTCCTTTCAGGCGCCGCCGCCACCAGGTGAAGGTGGACAGGGGAATATGCTCTTTCTGGCAGAAGGCTTTTGCCGTGAGGCGGCTTTGCTCGAATCGCCTCATACGCTCCTCCCAGAGGGATTCTGTTGTGGTGCTGTTGGGTAATACTCGTTTCATGGCTTCCTCCACATGCCTGTAGTGTGAAGGAAGTCTATCATAGGGGAGTGGTATTGACAAGGTGGGATGATTTGACGGTTACGCATTATGCGACATGCTTTAAAAAGTCTGTATAACCTTCTCCACGACATCTTTATTTTTCAATGTTTTTAAGGAATTTAACTTTTCTTTCATCTTTTTCTTTTCGGAATCAGAATTAAAACTCGGAGACTCAGTTATTTTTCGCGGAAGTTTACATATATTCGAATAAAGAAACATTTTGAATTGTTCATTTCTAAACTCACTCATCAGGTCATTGTCAAGATTTGACAAAACATTAATAACTGAAGATGTATCTGAATAAAAATGATTATTCATTACATCCGACAAATATTCATTATTGTAGGTTTCAATATATTGATATAACAAACAATATAATTTAAGTGACTGCTTAAAATTTTGCTGTTCCATTTTTTTTAATATTTGAATAATATATTCAGTTACTTGCCCATTCACCTTCGTGTTTTCATAATCATTCTGAGCATCTTGCTTTTTGTTTAATAATAATTTATTGATAGCCTTTTCAATTTGCGGCAACGATTCAAGATTATTGTAATTTTGGGTTACATACTGTTTAATATCTTTAATTTCAGCCTGTTGCGTTTTTGAACCGCATGATATGCTACACAAGGAAAAAACCCATATAAAACAAAAATTTATCATAATGATATAATTCTTCATAACATTTAATTCCTTAATTTGTTTTTGATTTAACCCACGACTTAAACTTATCAATTGTTTTCGATGCTTTGTCAACGCCACTCTTTAAAGTTGATTTAACGTTTGCACCCAAATCCTGCATTTTCGGGATAATATCATTTGTTCGTAGTATAGCAGCCATCCCTTCAGAGCCATCTTCGAAACTAGATATAAAATCCTGATAGTAAGACCAAGTAGATGGATTTTGTGGATCATATGGGGTATTGTTACCAACAACAGCTGGTACAGTCCAACAACCTGCGCTTCCAGTCACTCCTGTATTGTCATCCGTAGCACGATTTCCTACGTGAACTCGAATACCAGTTGCCATAGGTTGACCACCTTGCCCAGGATTCGGAGCAACCGTAGGTACAGCATTATCATTATTAATTCTCAAGGCTCTATGTTGAGCAAAATAATTAGGGCCATGAGTTGAAACTGTATAATTGTATACACCACTACGAACCGCAGCAGTTGCCCCGAATGAATCAGCTCTTGTTTTTCCCATATAGATTCCGTCCGGAAGAAACCCATTCCATACGAGGATTATTGAACCATATTGGCTCTTAGAATTAAACTCAATTGCAAATATTGCTTCACCATTAGGATCTATATAACTTATGGGGTTATTACCTGCATAATGATAAAGATTTAAATTAACCGTATGATATACGCCGCCCATTCCGGGAAGGTTTGCATTTTTTCCAACCTTGCCCCGTTTAGGTAAATATTTTTCCAAAGCTGGGTCTATCGAAATCCACCTGCTCAGCCGCGCATCATAGTACCTTGCCCCAAAATAATACAGCCCCGTCTCCGGATCAAGCTCCTTGCTGGTAAATTTATATGGTAGACTTACACTTTCATCAGCTTTTTCTTCAATCCACGTTTCTCCATATGGGAAGTATTCAAGGTTATCCCTTTTTCACAAAAACATCCCCCTAAAGCCGGGGGGCCGGAGAAAAAACATTTTCAAAGAGCGGCCTTCTCGCATATCACAGAATGACCATGCCATCACGGCACGTCAAGACGATTTCACCCGGTGGGCCGTCCCCTTTGTGAAAAAGAACACATGGTTCAGCAGCAGGGCTGTGGGTATGTGGTCAGGCCGGCGCACACACTCCCTCACCAGTACGCCACGTCGGCGGCCTGTCCACATATCCACGGCCGGGAATGCGCAGGAGAGTTCGTCAGAGGCGGCACAGTATCATTCAGGAGCACAGGAGGATGGCGCATAATGACCCGGGGCGTGGACGCCGGTGCCGCGTGCGGATGAAATTCTTTGCTGTGGAAAAAACGGCACTGGCGGCCATGCCGAATTATGCGCCGTCCCTTTCCCGGAATAACGTGTCCCCCTGGAGCCCTCCGACACGAAACATACTCCGAAGACTCCGCGAGCTTCCGATCAACATGGGATTCCGCCGCATTGCTTCGCAATGTTCCCTCAGGTCACATCGGAGCGGGAACCCTACCCGCCCCTGGCGGCCTTCGGCTACGGAATCCATGTTATCGTAAGCGCGCGGCCGGTATCCCGGGAAGAAACTCTCCGCGAGGAACTTACTCCGTCTCATCGACGGCGCCCCGCAGAAGCCGCACGATCCGTCCCCGCTCCTCCTCCGTCATCTCCGTGAAAAGCTCGTTCTCCCGGGGATGGTACCGCTTCATGATCCGCCGCAGCCCCTTCACCGAGAAATGCGTGTAGATCACCGTCGACTCAAAGCACGCATGCCCCAGGATGTCCTTCACCTGCTTCACGCCGGCCCCGCCTTCCAGCACGTGCGTGGCGAAGCTGTGCCGGACCATGTGGGCGCATACCGTCCCGTCGGAGCCGGATTTCGTGTAATGTTGTTTTAATTGGGAATTTACCGCCGCCCAGCTCATACGTTTCCCCCGTACCGTAAGAAAGAGGGCCTCGGGCTCTTCGAGACCTTCTGCGCGGTGCAGGCCGAACTTCGGCCGGGCATGCGTGAGATACAGGTCAAGCCACGTTGCCGCGTTGGCCCCCAGCGGCACCACCCGGTCCTTCCCGCCTTTACCCCGGCGCACAAAGAGCGTCCCATTTGCCAGGTCCACGTCCGCGAGATCAAGACCGCACACTTCCCCCGCCCGAAGGCCCGTGCCGTAGAGAAGCTCGAAAAGCGCACGGTCGCGGATTCTCGTCATCCTCGTCCCCTCGATGCCGTCAAGGAGCCGGTGCATACGCTCCTCCGGGATGCTTGTCCGCAGACGCCGCACGGTCACCTCATCAAGGTCGATCCCGTCAAAGGGGTTGGCAAGCACGTACTCGTACTTCGCGAGAAAGAGAAAGAGACGCCGCACCGAGAACACCATCCCCCGCCGCGTCCCGTCGCTTAACGCTTTCCCGTGTCGCGTGGAGGAACGCAGAAACTCCCGGTACGCGGCGATATCATCCTTGTCCACTTCCCGCGCGTCGGTCTTCCCGCGTTCTTTCGCGAGCCAGGCGAAAAAGGCATCCGCCTCCCGCAGATACCGCGTGACCGTCCACCGGGAAAAGGAGCGGTTGGAAAGATACCCTTCAAAGAGGTTCTTCACGGTCGTCCAGGTCATTGCCATGGCGCTCCTCCGCGTACCGCCGCTCGCGCGGGTGGCTCCGCTCTATCGCCTCCTTCAAATCGTCCGGAAACAGGCGCGTGTACACCTCCGTGTTCTTGATCCTCCGGTGCCCTAAGTACTCCTGCACCTCCCGGATGTCCGCCCCCTCTTTAATCAAATGGGTGGCGACGGTGTGCCGCAGGCCGTGGCAGGTGATCCGCGGAAGCTCCCGCTTCTCCGTAAGCCTCTTCAGCCGGTTATTGAGCCAGGTGTTCAGCGTCCGCGTCTCTCCGTGGGCGAAAACTTTTCCTGCAGGAGGAACGACGTTGTGGGTAAGATACAGAGACAAAAGCTCCCTCGCCGTCTCGGTAAGCGGGCATCGCCGGTCCTGCCGCTCCTTGTCGTCGCGGATGAGGATATACCCGCCCGCAAGGTCGATATCTCCCCGCGTGAGCCTTTCGATCTCCCCGGCCCGGGCCCCCGTGGCATACAGAAGCTCCACGATGACCTTGAACTTCACGTCCGAGGCATCATTGAGGGTGATCCCCTCAAGGAGCTTCCGCGTCTCCTCGACGGTGAGGATGTTCCTCGGCAGCCGCACCGGCTCCCGCATCCGCTCGATGCCGTTGAAAGGATTCTGTGCGGCCGTCCCCGTCTCCACGAGGAAGCGAAAGAACTTTCTCAGGTGGGCGATTCTCACGTTGATCGTCGCGGGGGCGTAGCGCGGAGTCCCTTTTTCATCCTGCGACCGGCGCAGCTCCTCCCGGAAGGACTCCGCGGCCTTGACGTTCACGGCCTCAAGGGCGATGCCGTGCTCCTCGGCGTACGCGAGGAATCGCCGGGCCGTGCGCAGCTCCTCCTCGATGCCGCGCGGCTTGTAGCCTTTGAGGGTGAGCCAGCGGTGGTAGTCGGAAAGGAGGGGACGTTGGGGTGCGTGTATCTGCCTGCGTGGTGCGTTCATGTTTTTCCTCCCGGCCATCCCCCCCGGAACATTGGTGCCCAGTTTGTAACTCCTGAATCCTTCAGGGATTTTCCGGAAAAACTGGGCAGTGCCCAGTTAGTGCCCAGATTGGTCCACATTATTGCTGTTTATGTCGATTTTTCCTTCCCGGAGACGTTTCGCCAACGCCTCCCGGGAGGGAATCATCGAAAAGTCGGCATCCTGGATCGGCTCATCGGCCCGTAGGCGGTAGCGTCCCTTCGTCCGCGCGCTTCCGCCGGCGACTATGATGAGGTATTCGTATTCCACAAGAAGGCGGAGGTTCTGCTTCACCCAGGTATGCCCGAAGCCCGTGTACTCCCGGACCTCCCGCTGGCCGAAGGTGATCTCCGTGGGCGACAACTCCTCCCGCGACGAGCGGTTCCCGGCCATGGTCCGTAGCGTCTCGTAGAGGTCTATCGCGCTTCGCGGCAGCTCCCGCATGGTCGAGGCGAGCACGCCTTTGACTAAAATCTCCCGGGCGATTGCATAGTCTTCAAGGTCCGCCTCCAGGTAGTCAATGCTCCCTTCGGTTATAATTTCCTTCTGGAATTGTCGAAGATACGAGACGCAGGCGATGAGGTCCAGAAACCGCGCCTGGTCGCGCCGGGTGCGCATGAGGGTGTCCGGGAAGTCGATCTGTTCGGCATACGGAATCACCGTGGCAAGGGGGCGGAGCAACCGCTGGGCCGCGCGGTGCGTCCGCACGATCTCCGGCAAAAGGGCGCGGCGGCGGGACAGGTGCTCCGCACGAAAGCTCTTGCGCTGCAGCGCGTGGATCCTCCGCGTCTGCGCCCTCGACTCGTCCACGTTCACCACGAAAAAGCGCGAGGCGTTCTCCGGGTTCACGTCGTACTTCGTCCCGGTGATCACCATCGACACCGCCGCGGGGGAGGTCACCAGTTCGCTTTTAAGCTTCCCGGTCTTCGGGTCCTTCACGGTGACAAGCCGGGAGATCATTTTCCCCGAAATAATCTCCCGTATCTGGTGCTCCACGGGCTCCGAGTGCACCGCCTCGCCGAGAGACAAAAACTTGTGGTCCAGCTCCTCGGCGTAGTTGAGCGCCTGATCGGAAAGACTGGTAAGCGCGATCACCTCCTCCGGGGGAAGAAGTTCCTTCACCGTATCAACGATGAAGCTTTTCCCCGCCGCCGAGCCCGAGACGATGAGGACCGAGAGGGGATTGTCGAGCTTCCGCGAGCTCGCGGCGAGGTAGATGAGCTGTTTGTTCAGGTCCTCGCCCACGTACCCGAGGATCTCCATGTCCTGGACGATCCGCTCAAAAAGCTTCGGGTCGCGCAGAAGAGAAAGCCCGAGCTCCCGCTCCTCCGGCGTCATCTCCACCGTTCGGTCATCCTCTCCCCGGAGTTTGCGGTCCCTCATCTGTTCCAAGTATTCCAGTATGGCAATGAGGTCACGCTCGATCCGCTTCGGCTCGATGCCGAACGCCTTCGAGAGGTTCATCGCGTAGGATGTGCGGCTCCTGGCCGAGTACAGGTCAAGATTGTCGTAGTATTTTTCCAGCGAGGGGTGCGTCGAGACACGGTCGCCGAGCGGAGTCGAGGCGTTGGTCTCATCCGTGGAGCGTTGCAACTCCGCTTTGACATTCACCCTGAGTGATCCGACGAAAAGCTCCTTCATGCCTGTGACCCGGTAGCTCACCTCGCCGATGCTAAAGGTGTAGCTCGCGGCGTCCTCCACGACCGTGAGGGCCGACGCGGAGGCCTCCGGGGCGCGGTGTTCTTCTGCGTCGCGGATCGCGTGCTTCACCAGTTCCTTCAGCTCTCCCGGCGTCGACGTCGAAAGGCCGTTTGTCAGGTACTCGTTCCAGTCCTTGACGAGCGCATTCTCGCCCTTCTCGAAGAGTCCCGGAAGCTCAGGCGGCAGAATCTCCTTCACGGCAAAGCCTTCCGCCAGGAGCCGCTCCTTAAGCTTCACGGAAGCTTCCCGGCCGGGATCGTCGTTGTCCAGGGCAAGGACCACCGTCTTCACTCGGTCCTCTTTGAGTATCGTCAGGTGCTCCTCCGTGAAGCCGTTCGTCCCGTAGAGGCTCTGGACGTTCTCGATGCCAAGCTCGATGAGGCTTACAGCGTCGATGATACTTTCCGTGAGGATCACTTCATCGTACACATTCGAGGCTTTCCAGTTGAAAATGCCCCGGTGCTTCCCCTTGAGGTAGAGGTGTGCCATTTTCGCCGAGAAATCGATAGCGCGGCCGTACATCCCCACTACCTGGCCGAGGTCGTCGGTGATGGGAAACGTTACGCAGCTCCTGAAATGCTCTCCGCCCTTCTCGGTGAGGATGCCGATTGACTGAAGTTCACGCTTCTGGCTCTCGCCGATCATCGAAAGGAGCGAGCCGTCAGCGTAACCGATCTTATACCGTGCGTACAGCTCCGGTGTGGCGATGCCCCGCTGTTTCAGGTAGTCCAGGGCCTTCTCGTGCTCAAAGAGCTTCCGGTGATAATGGTCGGCCACGGCGGTAAGCGTCAACCCGTCAGCTTTCGGGCTTTCCGGTGCCGCATCCCCTGCCGCATCTTTTCCCTGCGCGTTGTCTACTTGGTGCGCGGCACGAGACGCGGTTAATGAGGGAGAAATGGATTCTTCGTTTTCGGCCGTCCCGCTGTCGGTGCCGTTTCTATCGTCAGCGGCGGAAGTGGAAACCGTCCGGCCCTTCCACTCCTTAAGAAACGTCAGCGCTCCCTTGAAATCACATCCTCTCATCTTCTCGGTTAAGGTAAAAATATCTCCGCTCTCGCCGCACCCGAAGCAGTTGTACACTCCCTTCTCCCGGTCCACCGAAAGGGACGGGTTCGCGTCCTTGTGCCAGGGACACTGTGCCATGTAGCTCTTTCCCTTCTTCGTGAGCGCCACGCCGAAGTGGTGGAAAAGCTCCACGATATCCACGTACTTCTTCACGTCGTCCTTCTCGAACTCGTCAAGGAAGTTCGTCACCTTCAAGGTCTTCCTGCCGTGGAGCCTGTCCTGAGCTTTGCCGGAGAATTTGTCGGCCGTCATGTTCATGACTCCTCTCCGGAAACAACAGTAAGCGGGCAGTGAACCTCGCCACCCGAGGAACTCCCCTCAACCCGTTCGATGAGCTCCTCGCCAATGGCCGCGATCTCATCGCCCACCTTGCTTTCCCCGGCAAGGAGTCCCCGCCTGGCCGCCAACGCCTCCTCCACCTTCACCGAGCGGGAGAGCGTCGTCCGGAACACTAACTCACCGAAAGCCGACTCGATCTCCTCCCGAATCTGCCGGGTGATCACCGGGTGAGCGTCAAAGGCGTTGACGATCACGCCGAGAAAGGAAAGCTCCGGGTTGAGGTTCTTCTTCACCTTCGCCATGGTGGCCATGAGGTCGTTGGTGCCCTGCAGGCTGTAAATTGCCGGGTTCATGGGGGCGATGAGGTACCGCGAGGCCGTAAGGGCGTTCACGGTGAGCACACCCAAGCTGGGTGGTGAGTCGATGAGGATGTAGTCAAAGTCATCGAAGAGCGTCTCCATTAGGAGTTCCTTCATTCGGGTATAGGCGTCCATCTCGCCGATGAGGGATTTCTCAAGAGAAGCCAGGCGAATACTTCCGGAGAGGAGAAAGAGGTTCGGAATAATTTCAGGAATGTCGTAATCACTGCCGGTTAAGGCTTCGTAGAGGCCCGGCTCCTCGCTGTCAACAAGGCTTTTGGTAAGGTTCCCCTGGGGGTCGGTATCGATGAGCAGGGTCTTTCGGCCGGTTCCGGCCACGTGAATGCCGAGCAACCGGGAGAGCGTGCTCTTGCCCACGCCGCCTTTCTGGTTGGAAAAGACGATCACCCGGGGGCTCATCCGGACACCTCTTTCCCTGGCCGCACTTTCTCAAGGAATCCCCTCAGTGTTTCTCCCTCATGCACATAGAGGGGAAGCTCCGACCATGAAAGGGTGCTTTCAATAAGCCAGGAAAGGATGCGGCGTTCTTCTTGGGTAACGGATATAGTCTGTTCGGGGTAACACATGAGTGACCTCCGGAATGTGATTGACATTCTCGAAGGAACGCGCTTTGCTTGGGTCACGAGTGAAGAGCGTTCCTTCGTGTTCGTTACTTCGTAAAAGCCTCGGGTGCTACCAACATCCGGGGCTTTTTTATGCGAAAAAACTCAAGAAATCGTTCACAAAACAGATACAATATGCCTCATTAGAGAACAATGTCAACAAAAAAATTCTTGATATTATTAAAATTTTCTATATTCTTGATACAAAAGTTAAGTTGGAATGCTATTATTATGAATCTCGGCCAAAAAATAAAGCAATTACGCAACGAACGAAACTTGTCGCTTGAAAAACTAGCACAGAACCTTACTATTGCCAAAAGCATACTCTGGAAATACGAGAAGGGACAAACCGTGCCCTCTGCCGATATTATCAAACGAATCGCGGCGTTTTTCAATGTCTCAACGGATTACCTTCTCTTTGAAACCACGGAGAAGGATAATATTACTAGAATAACCGACAGGGGGCTGCTGCGACAATTCGAGGAAGTCGACAAAATGGATGCCGAGGATAAAGATTATATCATGAAAACAATCGAACTTGTCATTAATAAAAACAAAATAAAAAAAATGGTATCATAACTCATAGCACCTGAGCCCATAAGACAAAGGTACCGCACCATGATGACCATCGAAGAAAAAATAAACGCGCTCCCTCAGGAAGTAAAAAACGAGGTAATCGATTTTATCGATTTTCTGATGGAAAAGTCCATGCGGGAAGAGAAGCAATGGATGGCGAAGTTGTCGGAAAAATCCATCGATAAAATCTGGGACAACCCCGAGGACGACGTCTACAGTGAACTACTCTAAAAGCGATGTAATCCTCCTTCCCTATCCGTTCACCGATCTCACCGCCAGGAAAGTTCGTCCGGCCGTGGTTGCGGGTTCCGGCAAGGCGAAATACGAGGACATTTTCGTTGTTCCCCTCACCAGCAAGGTGAACAACCTCTCGGAAGACGAATTCCCCCTTAAACACTGGAAGGACGCCGGTCTTAACGTTCCCACCGCCATTAAAAGAGGCTGCATCCTCGTTGATGCGAGCCTGGTTATTAAAAAAGTGGGCACATTATCCAAGGACGATCTGGATCTCGTCGACAAGGCGCTTAAAAGCTGGTTGGAACTGTGATTTCACCCATTAAAGGGAAAAGCTAAAACTCATGTTTTATTTAGTGAAACAAGCTTTTCTTTTGCATGGTTTAAAGCTTCAATAAAATCATTTAGTGGTATTGATAGCTTATCCTTCTCAACATACAACTCCAACGCTAACTCTTCGCTTTCTTGATTTATTTCGGCGACAAGACGATTATTTAACCATATTTCTGCCACCAACTTTTCCCGATCTGGTACGCTAGTTACTTCAATAGTAATATTTTTCATGGTTCAATAAATCCAATAAATCTATTTCCATCAGAACTAAACCTAGCACCTTGCCCTCCTGGTATTCTACATTCCAATACATTACCAAATCTCGCATGGTGCCTTATAGTATTCGTGACATTGGGATCTGTAATTATCCCTCTCAATACAGATTCAGCTTGAGTATTAATGGAGGCAACACTACCCGTTGCTCTTGGAAAAACACTCCCAATCCTACTTCCGTGTTTCTGCAAAGCTCTGCCTGCAACCGTAAGTCCATTTCCATATACTTCATTTCCAGCCCTAAGTAAACTATTTAGTTTTCCACCCCTAAAAAGATTTTTAAAAAAACTTTTTATTCCCTGCAACAATGGTCTTGCAATTCTTGCTCCCCCACTTTCAATTATAGCTGGCCCTATTAAGTAATCTGCAGGAGAAGGCTCAAGTACATCCGCAACAAATCCCATGACCCTACTATTGGGGAATTGTTGTCGTATTTTATATGATACCGTATCCTCTTTGTTGATGATCTTCACAAACGCATTGCCGTCCGGATCAACCAGCTTCACCGGATTCAACCCTGCATAGTGATACACATTCAAGTTAACTGGGTTGAAGACTCCTCCCATTCCCGGCAGTTTACTGGTCTCATTATTCGACACATACCAGTAATAATCATGATCGGTGTCCATGTCATTAGGTTTCGGGAAATACTCACCTCGAACCATCGGCGGATCAACAGTTAACCACCTCCCCACCTTCGGATCATAGTAGCGATGCTCGAAACTATACAATCCCGTCTCAGGGTCCTGGAGCTTTGCAGTGAACTTGTATGGCAGCGTCTCAGCCTTCTCTGCCAGCTCATGGACCCAGGTCTCTCCATAGGGGAAGTATTCAAGGTTATCCCTTTTTCACAAAAACATCCCCCTAAAGCCGGGGGGCCGGAGAAAAAACATTTTCAAAGAGCGGCCTTCTCGCATATCACAGAATGACCATGCCATCACGGCACGTCAAGACGATTTCACCCGGTGGGCCGTCCCCTTTGTGAAAAAGAACACATGGTTCAGCAGCAGGGCTGTGGGTATGTGGTCAGGCCGGCGCACACACTCCCTCACCAGTACGCCACGTCGGCGGCCTGTCCACATATCCACGGCCGGGAATGCGCAGGAGAGTTCGTCAGAGGCGGCACAGTATCATTCAGGAGCACAGGAGGATGGCGCATAATGACCCGGGGCGTGGACGCCGGTGCCGCGTGCGGATGAAATTCTTTGCTGTGGAAAAAACGGCACTGGCGGCCATGCCGAATTATGCGCCGTCCCTTTCCCGGAATAACGTGTCCCCCTGGAGCCCTCCGACACGAAACATACTCCGAAGACTCCGCGAGCTTCCGATCAACATGGGATTCCGCCGCATTGCTTCGCAATGTTCCCTCAGGTCACATCGGAGCGGGAACCCTACCCGCCCCTGGCGGCCTTCGGCTACGGAATCCATGTTATCGTAAGCGCGCGGCCGGTATCCCGGGAAGAAACTCTCCGCGAGGAACTTACTCCGTCTCATCGACGGCGCCCCGCAGAAGCCGCACGATCCGTCCCCGCTCCTCCTCCGTCATCTCCGTGAAAAGCTCGTTCTCCCGGGGATGGTACCGCTTCATGATCCGCCGCAGCCCCTTCACCGAGAAATGCGTGTAGATCACCGTCGACTCAAAGCACGCATGCCCCAGGATGTCCTTCACCTGCTTCACGCCGGCCCCGCCTTCCAGCACGTGCGTGGCGAAGCTGTGCCGGACCATGTGGGCGCATACCGTCCCGTCGGAGCCGGATTTCGTGTAATGTTGTTTTAATTGGGAATTTACCGCCGCCCAGCTCATACGTTTCCCCCGTACCGTAAGAAAGAGGGCCTCGGGCTCTTCGAGACCTTCTGCGCGGTGCAGGCCGAACTTCGGCCGGGCATGCGTGAGATACAGGTCAAGCCACGTTGCCGCGTTGGCCCCCAGCGGCACCACCCGGTCCTTCCCGCCTTTACCCCGGCGCACAAAGAGCGTCCCATTTGCCAGGTCCACGTCCGCGAGATCAAGACCGCACACTTCCCCCGCCCGAAGGCCCGTGCCGTAGAGAAGCTCGAAAAGCGCACGGTCGCGGATTCTCGTCATCCTCGTCCCCTCGATGCCGTCAAGGAGCCGGTGCATACGCTCCTCCGGGATGCTTGTCCGCAGACGCCGCACGGTCACCTCATCAAGGTCGATCCCGTCAAAGGGGTTGGCAAGCACGTACTCGTACTTCGCGAGAAAGAGAAAGAGACGCCGCACCGAGAACACCATCCCCCGCCGCGTCCCGTCGCTTAACGCTTTCCCGTGTCGCGTGGAGGAACGCAGAAACTCCCGGTACGCGGCGATATCATCCTTGTCCACTTCCCGCGCGTCGGTCTTCCCGCGTTCTTTCGCGAGCCAGGCGAAAAAGGCATCCGCCTCCCGCAGATACCGCGTGACCGTCCACCGGGAAAAGGAGCGGTTGGAAAGATACCCTTCAAAGAGGTTCTTCACGGTCGTCCAGGTCATTGCCATGGCGCTCCTCCGCGTACCGCCGCTCGCGCGGGTGGCTCCGCTCTATCGCCTCCTTCAAATCGTCCGGAAACAGGCGCGTGTACACCTCCGTGTTCTTGATCCTCCGGTGCCCTAAGTACTCCTGCACCTCCCGGATGTCCGCCCCCTCTTTAATCAAATGGGTGGCGACGGTGTGCCGCAGGCCGTGGCAGGTGATCCGCGGAAGCTCCCGCTTCTCCGTAAGCCTCTTCAGCCGGTTATTGAGCCAGGTGTTCAGCGTCCGCGTCTCTCCGTGGGCGAAAACTTTTCCTGCAGGAGGAACGACGTTGTGGGTAAGATACAGAGACAAAAGCTCCCTCGCCGTCTCGGTAAGCGGGCATCGCCGGTCCTGCCGCTCCTTGTCGTCGCGGATGAGGATATACCCGCCCGCAAGGTCGATATCTCCCCGCGTGAGCCTTTCGATCTCCCCGGCCCGGGCCCCCGTGGCATACAGAAGCTCCACGATGACCTTGAACTTCACGTCCGAGGCATCATTGAGGGTGATCCCCTCAAGGAGCTTCCGCGTCTCCTCGACGGTGAGGATGTTCCTCGGCAGCCGCACCGGCTCCCGCATCCGCTCGATGCCGTTGAAAGGATTCTGTGCGGCCGTCCCCGTCTCCACGAGGAAGCGAAAGAACTTTCTCAGGTGGGCGATTCTCACGTTGATCGTCGCGGGGGCGTAGCGCGGAGTCCCTTTTTCATCCTGCGACCGGCGCAGCTCCTCCCGGAAGGACTCCGCGGCCTTGACGTTCACGGCCTCAAGGGCGATGCCGTGCTCCTCGGCGTACGCGAGGAATCGCCGGGCCGTGCGCAGCTCCTCCTCGATGCCGCGCGGCTTGTAGCCTTTGAGGGTGAGCCAGCGGTGGTAGTCGGAAAGGAGGGGACGTTGGGGTGCGTGTATCTGCCTGCGTGGTGCGTTCATGTTTTTCCTCCCGGCCATCCCCCCCGGAACATTGGTGCCCAGTTTGTAACTCCTGAATCCTTCAGGGATTTTCCGGAAAAACTGGGCAGTGCCCAGTTAGTGCCCAGATTGGTCCACATTATTGCTGTTTATGTCGATTTTTCCTTCCCGGAGACGTTTCGCCAACGCCTCCCGGGAGGGAATCATCGAAAAGTCGGCATCCTGGATCGGCTCATCGGCCCGTAGGCGGTAGCGTCCCTTCGTCCGCGCGCTTCCGCCGGCGACTATGATGAGGTATTCGTATTCCACAAGAAGGCGGAGGTTCTGCTTCACCCAGGTATGCCCGAAGCCCGTGTACTCCCGGACCTCCCGCTGGCCGAAGGTGATCTCCGTGGGCGACAACTCCTCCCGCGACGAGCGGTTCCCGGCCATGGTCCGTAGCGTCTCGTAGAGGTCTATCGCGCTTCGCGGCAGCTCCCGCATGGTCGAGGCGAGCACGCCTTTGACTAAAATCTCCCGGGCGATTGCATAGTCTTCAAGGTCCGCCTCCAGGTAGTCAATGCTCCCTTCGGTTATAATTTCCTTCTGGAATTGTCGAAGATACGAGACGCAGGCGATGAGGTCCAGAAACCGCGCCTGGTCGCGCCGGGTGCGCATGAGGGTGTCCGGGAAGTCGATCTGTTCGGCATACGGAATCACCGTGGCAAGGGGGCGGAGCAACCGCTGGGCCGCGCGGTGCGTCCGCACGATCTCCGGCAAAAGGGCGCGGCGGCGGGACAGGTGCTCCGCACGAAAGCTCTTGCGCTGCAGCGCGTGGATCCTCCGCGTCTGCGCCCTCGACTCGTCCACGTTCACCACGAAAAAGCGCGAGGCGTTCTCCGGGTTCACGTCGTACTTCGTCCCGGTGATCACCATCGACACCGCCGCGGGGGAGGTCACCAGTTCGCTTTTAAGCTTCCCGGTCTTCGGGTCCTTCACGGTGACAAGCCGGGAGATCATTTTCCCCGAAATAATCTCCCGTATCTGGTGCTCCACGGGCTCCGAGTGCACCGCCTCGCCGAGAGACAAAAACTTGTGGTCCAGCTCCTCGGCGTAGTTGAGCGCCTGATCGGAAAGACTGGTAAGCGCGATCACCTCCTCCGGGGGAAGAAGTTCCTTCACCGTATCAACGATGAAGCTTTTCCCCGCCGCCGAGCCCGAGACGATGAGGACCGAGAGGGGATTGTCGAGCTTCCGCGAGCTCGCGGCGAGGTAGATGAGCTGTTTGTTCAGGTCCTCGCCCACGTACCCGAGGATCTCCATGTCCTGGACGATCCGCTCAAAAAGCTTCGGGTCGCGCAGAAGAGAAAGCCCGAGCTCCCGCTCCTCCGGCGTCATCTCCACCGTTCGGTCATCCTCTCCCCGGAGTTTGCGGTCCCTCATCTGTTCCAAGTATTCCAGTATGGCAATGAGGTCACGCTCGATCCGCTTCGGCTCGATGCCGAACGCCTTCGAGAGGTTCATCGCGTAGGATGTGCGGCTCCTGGCCGAGTACAGGTCAAGATTGTCGTAGTATTTTTCCAGCGAGGGGTGCGTCGAGACACGGTCGCCGAGCGGAGTCGAGGCGTTGGTCTCATCCGTGGAGCGTTGCAACTCCGCTTTGACATTCACCCTGAGTGATCCGACGAAAAGCTCCTTCATGCCTGTGACCCGGTAGCTCACCTCGCCGATGCTAAAGGTGTAGCTCGCGGCGTCCTCCACGACCGTGAGGGCCGACGCGGAGGCCTCCGGGGCGCGGTGTTCTTCTGCGTCGCGGATCGCGTGCTTCACCAGTTCCTTCAGCTCTCCCGGCGTCGACGTCGAAAGGCCGTTTGTCAGGTACTCGTTCCAGTCCTTGACGAGCGCATTCTCGCCCTTCTCGAAGAGTCCCGGAAGCTCAGGCGGCAGAATCTCCTTCACGGCAAAGCCTTCCGCCAGGAGCCGCTCCTTAAGCTTCACGGAAGCTTCCCGGCCGGGATCGTCGTTGTCCAGGGCAAGGACCACCGTCTTCACTCGGTCCTCTTTGAGTATCGTCAGGTGCTCCTCCGTGAAGCCGTTCGTCCCGTAGAGGCTCTGGACGTTCTCGATGCCAAGCTCGATGAGGCTTACAGCGTCGATGATACTTTCCGTGAGGATCACTTCATCGTACACATTCGAGGCTTTCCAGTTGAAAATGCCCCGGTGCTTCCCCTTGAGGTAGAGGTGTGCCATTTTCGCCGAGAAATCGATAGCGCGGCCGTACATCCCCACTACCTGGCCGAGGTCGTCGGTGATGGGAAACGTTACGCAGCTCCTGAAATGCTCTCCGCCCTTCTCGGTGAGGATGCCGATTGACTGAAGTTCACGCTTCTGGCTCTCGCCGATCATCGAAAGGAGCGAGCCGTCAGCGTAACCGATCTTATACCGTGCGTACAGCTCCGGTGTGGCGATGCCCCGCTGTTTCAGGTAGTCCAGGGCCTTCTCGTGCTCAAAGAGCTTCCGGTGATAATGGTCGGCCACGGCGGTAAGCGTCAACCCGTCAGCTTTCGGGCTTTCCGGTGCCGCATCCCCTGCCGCATCTTTTCCCTGCGCGTTGTCTACTTGGTGCGCGGCACGAGACGCGGTTAATGAGGGAGAAATGGATTCTTCGTTTTCGGCCGTCCCGCTGTCGGTGCCGTTTCTATCGTCAGCGGCGGAAGTGGAAACCGTCCGGCCCTTCCACTCCTTAAGAAACGTCAGCGCTCCCTTGAAATCACATCCTCTCATCTTCTCGGTTAAGGTAAAAATATCTCCGCTCTCGCCGCACCCGAAGCAGTTGTACACTCCCTTCTCCCGGTCCACCGAAAGGGACGGGTTCGCGTCCTTGTGCCAGGGACACTGTGCCATGTAGCTCTTTCCCTTCTTCGTGAGCGCCACGCCGAAGTGGTGGAAAAGCTCCACGATATCCACGTACTTCTTCACGTCGTCCTTCTCGAACTCGTCAAGGAAGTTCGTCACCTTCAAGGTCTTCCTGCCGTGGAGCCTGTCCTGAGCTTTGCCGGAGAATTTGTCGGCCGTCATGTTCATGACTCCTCTCCGGAAACAACAGTAAGCGGGCAGTGAACCTCGCCACCCGAGGAACTCCCCTCAACCCGTTCGATGAGCTCCTCGCCAATGGCCGCGATCTCATCGCCCACCTTGCTTTCCCCGGCAAGGAGTCCCCGCCTGGCCGCCAACGCCTCCTCCACCTTCACCGAGCGGGAGAGCGTCGTCCGGAACACTAACTCACCGAAAGCCGACTCGATCTCCTCCCGAATCTGCCGGGTGATCACCGGGTGAGCGTCAAAGGCGTTGACGATCACGCCGAGAAAGGAAAGCTCCGGGTTGAGGTTCTTCTTCACCTTCGCCATGGTGGCCATGAGGTCGTTGGTGCCCTGCAGGCTGTAAATTGCCGGGTTCATGGGGGCGATGAGGTACCGCGAGGCCGTAAGGGCGTTCACGGTGAGCACACCCAAGCTGGGTGGTGAGTCGATGAGGATGTAGTCAAAGTCATCGAAGAGCGTCTCCATTAGGAGTTCCTTCATTCGGGTATAGGCGTCCATCTCGCCGATGAGGGATTTCTCAAGAGAAGCCAGGCGAATACTTCCGGAGAGGAGAAAGAGGTTCGGAATAATTTCAGGAATGTCGTAATCACTGCCGGTTAAGGCTTCGTAGAGGCCCGGCTCCTCGCTGTCAACAAGGCTTTTGGTAAGGTTCCCCTGGGGGTCGGTATCGATGAGCAGGGTCTTTCGGCCGGTTCCGGCCACGTGAATGCCGAGCAACCGGGAGAGCGTGCTCTTGCCCACGCCGCCTTTCTGGTTGGAAAAGACGATCACCCGGGGGCTCATCCGGACACCTCTTTCCCTGGCCGCACTTTCTCAAGGAATCCCCTCAGTGTTTCTCCCTCATGCACATAGAGGGGAAGCTCCGACCATGAAAGGGTGCTTTCAATAAGCCAGGAAAGGATGCGGCGTTCTTCTTGGGTAACGGATATAGTCTGTTCGGGGTAACACATGAGTGACCTCCGGAATGTGATTGACATTCTCGAAGGAACGCGCTTTGCTTGGGTCACGAGTGAAGAGCGTTCCTTCGTGTTCGTTACTTCGTAAAAGCCTCGGGTGCTACCAACATCCGGGGCTTTTTTATGCGAAAAAACTCAAGAAATCGTTCACAAAACAGATACAATATGCCTCATTAGAGAACAATGTCAACAAAAAAATTCTTGATATTATTAAAATTTTCTATATTCTTGATACAAAAGTTAAGTTGGAATGCTATTATTATGAATCTCGGCCAAAAAATAAAGCAATTACGCAACGAACGAAACTTGTCGCTTGAAAAACTAGCACAGAACCTTACTATTGCCAAAAGCATACTCTGGAAATACGAGAAGGGACAAACCGTGCCCTCTGCCGATATTATCAAACGAATCGCGGCGTTTTTCAATGTCTCAACGGATTACCTTCTCTTTGAAACCACGGAGAAGGATAATATTACTAGAATAACCGACAGGGGGCTGCTGCGACAATTCGAGGAAGTCGACAAAATGGATGCCGAGGATAAAGATTATATCATGAAAACAATCGAACTTGTCATTAATAAAAACAAAATAAAAAAAATGGTATCATAACTCATAGCACCTGAGCCCATAAGACAAAGGTACCGCACCATGATGACCATCGAAGAAAAAATAAACGCGCTCCCTCAGGAAGTAAAAAACGAGGTAATCGATTTTATCGATTTTCTGATGGAAAAGTCCATGCGGGAAGAGAAGCAATGGATGGCGAAGTTGTCGGAAAAATCCATCGATAAAATCTGGGACAACCCCGAGGACGACGTCTACAGTGAACTACTCTAAAAGCGATGTAATCCTCCTTCCCTATCCGTTCACCGATCTCACCGCCAGGAAAGTTCGTCCGGCCGTGGTTGCGGGTTCCGGCAAGGCGAAATACGAGGACATTTTCGTTGTTCCCCTCACCAGCAAGGTGAACAACCTCTCGGAAGACGAATTCCCCCTTAAACACTGGAAGGACGCCGGTCTTAACGTTCCCACCGCCATTAAAAGAGGCTGCATCCTCGTTGATGCGAGCCTGGTTATTAAAAAAGTGGGCACATTATCCAAGGACGATCTGGATCTCGTCGACAAGGCGCTTAAAAGCTGGTTGGAACTGTGATTTCACCCATTAAAGGGAAAAGCTAAAACTCATGTTTTATTTAGTGAAACAAGCTTTTCTTTTGCATGGTTTAAAGCTTCAATAAAATCATTTAGTGGTATTGATAGCTTATCCTTCTCAACATACAACTCCAACGCTAACTCTTCGCTTTCTTGATTTATTTCGGCGACAAGACGATTATTTAACCATATTTCTGCCACCAACTTTTCCCGATCTGGTACGCTAGTTACTTCAATAGTAATATTTTTCATGGTTCAATAAATCCAATAAATCTATTTCCATCAGAACTAAACCTAGCACCTTGCCCTCCTGGTATTCTACATTCCAATACATTACCAAATCTCGCATGGTGCCTTATAGTATTCGTGACATTGGGATCTGTAATTATCCCTCTCAATACAGATTCAGCTTGAGTATTAATGGAGGCAACACTACCCGTTGCTCTTGGAAAAACACTCCCAATCCTACTTCCGTGTTTCTGCAAAGCTCTGCCTGCAACCGTAAGTCCATTTCCATATACTTCATTTCCAGCCCTAAGTAAACTATTTAGTTTTCCACCCCTAAAAAGATTTTTAAAAAAACTTTTTATTCCCTGCAACAATGGTCTTGCAATTCTTGCTCCCCCACTTTCAATTATAGCTGGCCCTATTAAGTAATCTGCAGGAGAAGGCTCAAGTACATCCGCAACAAATCCCATGACCCTACTATTGGGGAATTGTTGTCGTATTTTATATGATACCGTATCCTCTTTGTTGATGATCTTCACAAACGCATTGCCGTCCGGATCAACCAGCTTCACCGGATTCAACCCTGCATAGTGATACACATTCAAGTTAACTGGGTTGAAGACTCCTCCCATTCCCGGCAGTTTACTGGTCTTGTCGCGCTTCTTTGAAAACGGGAAAAAAATAGGGTAAAAATAAGTTGGTAAATCCTCCGAGAAATTATTAGGAGGATCACATGACTAAAGGCAAGAGAAGGCGTTTCACCCCGGAAGAGAAGTT
>Ga0209407_1002029_pt1 | contig 19727 bp, 20 predicted proteins | sample AD_JPNHG3_MetaG_FD_184410 | JGI IMG/M metagenome (GOLD analysis project Ga0209407, IMG submission 184410) | Active sludge microbial communities of municipal wastewater-treating anaerobic digesters from Japan - AD_JPNHG3_MetaG (SPAdes) (version 2) | ecosystem: Engineered > Bioreactor > Anaerobic... | reverse complement strand
TTCGTCATCATGGTGATCATCCTGCTGGCCCGCCCCTACGTCATCATCGGCGAAAGGAGCGACTGAGGTGGACCTGCTTCTGCACCTCGCCATCGTCATCGCCATCTACGCCGTCTTCGCGCTGAGCCTCAACGTGGAGATCGGGTACACGGGCCTCTTCAACTTCGGCCACGTGGCCTTCTTCGCCATCGGGGCCTACACGTCGGCCCTGCTGACGCTGGCCGGTTTCCCCTTTTCCATCAGCCTTCTTGCGGGCCTCATGCTGGCGGGCCTCTGCGGGTTTTTGCTCAGCATCCCCGCCCTCAAGCTCCAGGGGGACTATTTCGGGATCGCGACCCTGGGCTTCGGCGAGATCCTCCGGATGGTCGTCAACAACGAGGTCTGGCTCACCAAGGGGCCCATGGGGCTTCCCGGCATCCCTCGGCCCGAGCTCTTCGGCCTTCACTTCGACACCCTGCCGGCCTACCTGGCCCTCTCGGGGGGCATGGCGCTGGCGACCTTCGCCGTGCTGGCCTTCATCGTCCTGAGCCCCTTCGGCCGCGCCCTGAAGGCCGTGCGCGACGACGAGACGGCGGCGGAGATCCTCGGGAAAAACGCCTTCCGGTTCAAGATCAAGTCCTTCGTCATCGGCTCCGTCTTCGCGGGGCTCGCCGGCGTGCTCTGGGCCCACTACGCCACCTTCATCGGCCCCGGGGACTTCACCCTGACCGAGACGATCCTCGTGCTGCTCATCGTCGTCATGGGCGGCAAGGGGACGTTCCTCGGGCCCGTGGTGGGCGCCGTGGTCCTGATCTTCTTCCAGGAGTCGGTGCGGTTCCTGCGCCTGCCGCCCGAGTGGACGCGGCTTCTGGGCCCGCTGCAGCAGATGGTCTTCGGACTGCTGCTCGTCGTCTTCATGGTCTTCCGCCCCGAGGGCATCGTCCGCGAAAAGGGGGGAAGGCGCGGTGCTTGAGATCCGCAACGTGACCAAGACCTTCGGCGGCACGCGCGCCGTCTCGGACTGCTCGATCAGCCTCGAGGGCCTCGGCATTACGGGGCTCATCGGCCCCAACGGCAGCGGCAAGACGACCCTGTTCAACCTGATCACGGGGCTCCTCCGGCCCGACCGCGGGGAGATCCGTTTCCTCGGCAACCGGATCGACGGGCGCCTGCCCCACGACATGGCGCAGCTGGGCCTCATCCGGACGTTCCAGCTCTCGAGGGTCTTCCCCCGGATGACGGTGCTGGAAAACATGCTCCTGGCGCCCCAGGGGCAGACGGGGGAACGCCTTCTGTCGCTGTGTCTGAGGCTGCCGGCAATCCGGAACGAGGAGTCGGAAAACCGCGAGCGGGCCCTCGAGCTGCTCGACCTGCTGGGTCTCACCAGGCTGCACGATCAGTTCGCCGAGAACCTCTCCTACGGCCAGCAGAAGCTCCTGGAGCTGGGAAGGGCGATCATGGCCCGGCCGAAGATGATCCTCCTGGACGAACCGACGGCGGGCATCAATCCCACGCTTATCCGGACGATGATCGAGATGATCCTCAAGATGCGCGAGCGGGGCCAGGTCTTCTTCATCATCGAGCACAACATGGACGTGGTCATCGAGGTCTGCGAGAGGGTCTTCGTCCTCGACCACGGCGAAAAGATCGCCGAGGGCAGGCCGGAGGAGATCCAGAAGGACCCCCGCGTGATCGAGGCGTATTTGGGATGCTGAGACTGGAAGCGAGGGACATCTACGCCGGCTACGGCAAGATCGAGGTCCTGCACGGGGCATCCATCCGCGCGGCGGCGGGCGAGATCATCTGCATCATCGGCCCCAACGGCTCCGGGAAATCGACGCTCCTCAAGACCGTCTTCGGCCTCATCAAGCCGACACAGGGCACGGTGCGCTTCGACGGAGCGGACATCACCCGTCTCGACCCCGAGCAGAAGGTGCCCCTCGGGATCGCCTTCATTCCCCAGGGCCGCAACGTCTTCCCGTCGCTCACGGTCCGCGAGAACCTCGAGATGGGCGGCACCGCCCTCAACGATGCAAAGGCCGTCCGGCTCGCCATCGAGGAGGCCGTCGAGGCCTACCCCCTCCTGAAGGGAAAGATCCGCGAGCGTGCAGGAAACCTCTCCGGCGGAGAGAAGCAGATCCTCTCGCTCGCCCGGGCCGACATGGTCAAGCCCGGCCTCATCCTCATGGACGAGCCTTCCATCGGCCTCTCCCCGAGGATGATCGACGAGGTCTACGAAAAGATCATGGAGATCAACCGGCGGGGCACCACCTTCGCGATCGTCGAGCAGAACGCCCGCAAGGCCCTCTCGATCGCCCATCGCGGCTACGTCCTGGACCTGGGGCAGACGCGCCTCGAGGACACGGGGGCGGGTCTCCTGGACAACGAGGACGTCAAAAAGCTCTACCTCGGCGGCTGATTGCCAGGGTTCGGGGTCCGGGGTTCAGGCAAAGACAAATGGAATCGTCCCCATAGGCCGTCTCCCGGCAATCCTTCACATTCACGTGCCGGCGTGCTAGACTGACGGCACAGTGCAGTTCTTGCAACGCGTCATCTCCAATCGGCGCAGGCTTCCGTCTTCTCCCTGACCGGACAGACCGGGACGACTGAACAGACCAACGTACAGGAGGATCCCATGAAACCGATCGGACCCCTGATGTGGGAGCATCGGCTGATCGAGCAAATGGTCGATCTGCTGCGCGGGGAGATCGACCGCATCACCAGCCGCAAGACCGTCAACGTGATCCTCATCGAACAGGCCGTCGACTTTTTCCGCACCTATGCCGACAGGACCCACCACGGCAAGGAGGAGGAGATCCTGTTCCGCGATCTCGCGGGGAAGAACATGTCCCCGGAGCACCGGGCCGTCATGGAGGAGCTCATCCGCGAGCACGTGCAGGGCCGCAACCTGGTGCGCAAGCTCGTCGAGGCGAAGGACCTCCACGTCAACGGCTACGCCGAGGCGCTCCCCCACATCGCCCGGGAGCTCAAGGCGCTCGTCGATTTCTACCCCGCGCACATCGAGAAGGAGGACAAGCGGTTCTTCTTCCCCTGTTTGGCATACTGCACGCAGGCCGAACAGGATCGGATGCTCGAGGAGTTCCGGGCCTTCGACCGCAACATGATCCACGAGAAGTACCGCGGTGTGGTGGAGAACTTCCTGGGGAAAAAGGTGAAACGGCCGGGCCGATTGCCTTGAGCCCCGGCGTCCGCGCCGTCGCGGAAAGCCGCCGGCGACGGGCGATCGGAATGCGCGGATGAGCCCGGACGCGATGAAGAGCGGGAGATCGAAAACGGAAGGTTTCCATCCGTGTGGATCCGCTCTACCCGAACCGGATGCGAGGAGACAAGCGCCCGGCATTGCGAAGGCTGCGGCCGTCGATGTCCGCCTAGGACCGCCGCTTGCCGACGGAGGCCAGGTAGATCGTGAACTCCTCCCTGCCGTCCACCCGCAGGAGGCGGTCCATGGCCTCCTGGTCGTAGGCGGCCACGGCGCAGGTCCCCGCCCCGATGGCCTCGCAGGCCAGGTAGAGGTTCTGGCAGACGTGCCCGGCATCCAGCGCGATGACCTTGGCTGCGGCCAGGCTGTAGCGCCACTCCATGCGGTAGGGAATGGCCGTCCAGACGAAGGTCACCGCAGCCTGCGCCGGGTAGGGCTGTCCGAAGACGGCCTCCACCATCTTGGACCCGATGTTCTCGTCGGCGCGCTCGAGCAGGAGCTGGTGCTCGAGGGGAAGGTAGCGGTAGGTCCCCGCCAGAAGTCCCTTCACCCGGACCACCCCCAGGTAGGTCTCGAGGGCGTGCCGGCACCCGGCCGAAGGCACCGTCCGGTAGGCGTGGCCCTCGTCCATCTTCGTCCGGATCCCCTGCGTCGCCCACAGCAGGAAGCTCAGCTCGTCCAGGGACAGCTCCTGACGGGTGTAGACGCGCCGGCTCTTGCGGTTCCGGATGGCCTTCGCCAGATCGACGCCCGGGATGTCCCGCCACTGGCCGTACTTGGCCAGATCGATCCGGACCCCTTCTGCCGGGAACGGCTTCTCGATCGGAGGCGGGGCAACACCCCGGTTCTGATCGGTCTCCGAGAAATCGATCCTTTTCCGGATACTGTCTTTCAGGAAGAACCGGAACTGTTCGATGAGCTTCCTGTCCATGCCGCTATGCCTTTCCTGGTGCCCCGGTGCCGGTCTACTTCCGCATGGCCCGGATGACCTCGCCGAACCCCTGCATGGCGTTGACGATCGTCGCATCGTCGACGCAGTAGGCGATCCGGAAGTATCCGGGCGCCCCGAAGCCGCTGCCGGGCACGGTGAGGATGTTCTTCTTCTGCAGGGCCCGGACGAACTCCACGTCGTCGGCAATCGGAGACTTTGGAAACAGGTAGAAGGCACCCTCGGGCTTCGTGAACGCGTAGCCGCAGGCCGCCAGGCCGTCGCAGAGCAGATCCCGCTTCCTCTGGTATTCCCCCACGTTGACCTTCGCCTCCAGGACCTTCGGGAGGACCCTCTGGATGAAGGCCGGCGCGTTGACGAAGCCGAGCATGCGGTTGCACATCACGAGACCGCCGAGCAGCGTGTCCAGGCCGTCCGCGCCGGGATGGACGGCGATGAAGCCGATCCGCTCGCCGGGAATGGAGAGGGTCTTCGAGTAGGAGTTCGCGATCAGGCTGTGCCGGTAGGCCTTCAGCAGGCTCGGGATCTCGACGCCGTCGTAGACGATCTTGTCGTAGGGCTCGTCGGAGATGAGGTAGAGAGTGCGGCCGTGCTTCTTCCCCTTGTCCTCGAGGAGCGATGCCAGGGCGCGGATCGACGGCTCGTCGTAAACACGGCCCGTGGGGTTGTTGGGCGTATTGATGAGGATCGCCTTCGTTTTCTCCGTGATGGCCTCCTCGACGGCCCAGAGGTCGAGAGAAAAATCCTCCTTCGTCCGCACCAGTTTCGCGACGCCGTTGTGGTTGTCCACGTAGGCCCGGTACTCCACGAAGAAGGGCACAGGGATGATGACCTCGTCCCCCGGGTCCAGCAGGGTCTTCAGGATCACGTTGAGGGCCCCCGCGGCCCCGCAGGTCATGATGACGTGGTCCGGACCCAGGGTCACGCCGTGCTCCCGCGAGAGCTTCGCCGCCACGGCCGCCCGCGTCTCCGGGAACCCCGCGTTGGGCATGTACCCGTGCACCCCCGGCCTCTCGTCCCTCGCCGTCTCCAGAATCGCCTTCTTCAGCTCCGGCGGCGGCGGCACGTTCGGGTTCCCGAGGCTGAAGTCGAAGACATTTTCCGCGCCGAACTGCTGTTTGAGACGGATGCCGTCTTCGAACATCTTGCGGATCCACGATGACTTCGTGATCGCCCCTTCAATTTTTTTCGATACCGCCATGTTGCCCTCCTTTCATCAAAAAAGGCAAAAGGCTCATGGCTTAAGGCCAACGGCAATATTCGCTATCTTCCGCCCTTCGCCTTATGCCTTACGCCTTATGCCTTTTGCCTGTCTCACTAGCACATCCGCCAGATGCCCGTCAACAGGAGAGTCCCGAAACTGCTTGACATTTCAAAGCCCTTCTTCTAACATGCCGACCGGTTTGGAGGGGGGTCAGAGACCATGATCATCCGGGAGGCAGGCAGAATCGTCGAGGGTCTCTATGCGCTGGCGGACATCGATCTGCCCGCCTGGCTCGTGACGGCCGAGACCCCTGCCCTCTTCGACGCCGGGATCACCTTCATGGGGCCGTCCTACCTGCGGGAGATCCGCCGCTACCTTGGAGACGAGAGCCGCCTGCAATGGGTCTTCATCACCCACGCGCACTTCGATCACGCCGGATCGGTTCCCTACCTCAGGCGACACATCCCAGGCCTCGAGGTGGCCGCAAGCCGTCTGGCGGCCGATATCTTCAAGAAACCCAACGCCGTCAACCTGATCCGGAGCCTCAGCCTGGATTACGAGGAGCAGCACAGGACTCTTTTCGGAAACGAGAACGTCTTTTTCGACGGCCTCGAGGTTGACCGGATCCTCGAGGACGGCGAGACCGTCGACCTCGGCGGCAGGTGGAGCTTCCGGGTCATCTCCACGCCCGGGCACACCCGCGACGGCATCTCCTTTTACTTCCCGGGCATCAAGGCCCTCATCTGCGGCGAGGCCGCGGGGGTTCCCGACCGCAATTTCCGGATCCACCCGGAGTTCCTCGCCAGCTACAGGGACTACGTGGCCTCCCTCGAGAAGCTCGCGGCCCTCGACGTGGAGATCATCATGCTGAGCCACCACTACGTGCTGACGGGAGACGACGCCCGGGGCTATCTGAGGAAATCTCTCGAGAGCACCCTCGCCTTCGCGGAGAGAATCCGGAAATACCTCGCCGAAGCCGGGGGCAACCAGGAGAGCGTCGTCAAGCGGATCTTCAAGGAAGACCACCAGGACACGGGCGCCATCCAGCAGGCAGAGAGACCCTACCTGATCAATCTCGCGGCCAAGGTGAAGGCCGTGGCCGAGAACAGATAAAGGGAGAGACTCGAACGATCACCATGAAAGGAGCGAGAGGTACATGAACATCCTGATATTCGGACCCAACGGCAGCGGCAAGGGAACCCAGGGCGCCATCGTCCAGAAGAAGTACGGCGTCCCCCACATCGAGACGGGCGTGATCTTCCGCGAGAACATCGCCAAAGGGACGGAACTCGGCAAGAAGGCGAAAGCCTACATCGACAAGGGCGACCTGGTCCCCGACGACATCACGATCCCCATGATCCTGGACCGGCTCCAGGAGCCCGACTGCGCGAAGGGCTGGCTCCTCGACGGGTTCCCCCGCAACCTCGCCCAGGCCGAGGCCATGTGGAAGGCCCTCCAGGAGCGGAACATGAAGCTCGACTTCGTCGTCGAGATCCTGCTGGCCCGCGACATCGCCAAGAAGCGCATCATGGGCCGTAGGCTCTGCCCCGCCGACAACAACCACCCGAACAACATTTACATCGACGCCATCAAGCCCGCCGAGAAGAACGGCAAGATGGTCTGCCGGGTGTGCGGCGCCGAGAACCTCAAGACCCGCGCCGACGACCAGGACGAGGCCGCCATCGACAAACGTCACGGCATCTACTACGACACCAAGACCGGGTCGCTGGCCGCCGTGAATTTCTTCAAGCAGCGCGTGAAGGTCATCGAGGTGGACGGAACCCCGGGCGTCAAGGAGGTCTCCGAGGACCTCATGAAAAAACTGGGTTGATTTATTAATTATTTCAATGTATAAACGACTCCTCCCGCCGGGGCTCTCCCGACGGGAGGATTTTTTTATATTTTGGCTTCGGGCGGGATTCTTTCCGTTCATATGCCTTCTTCGACCGCTCTAGATCTCGCTCCGCCAAGAGCGGGTACCGCAGAACGCATGACTTCACGTCCTGAGCCCCGCCCCATCGACGGAACCGGCATCGTGAGAGATACATGAAAAACATCCGCAACTTCAGCATCATCGCCCACATCGACCACGGCAAGTCGACCCTGGCCGACCGCCTCATCCAGCACACGGGGATGATCGAGGACCGCAACTTCCGCGACCAGATCCTCGACAACATGGACATCGAGCGCGAGCGGGGGATCACGATCAAGAGCCAGGCTGTCACCCTGCCCTACCGGGCCAGGGACGGGCAGGACTACGTCCTCAATCTCATCGACACGCCGGGGCACGTGGACTTCACCTACGAGGTCTCGCGATCGCTCGCCTCCTGCGAGGGGGTGCTGCTGCTCATCGACGCGTCGCAGGGCGTGCAGGCACAGACGATCGCCAACCTCTACCTTGCCATGGAACACAACCTGGCCGTCATTCCCGTCATCAACAAGATCGATCTCCTGACGGCGGACGTGGACCGGGTCCTCGAACAGATCGACGGCGAGCTGGGGCTCGACCCCTTCAGCCACATCAAGTGCTCCGCCAAGCAGGGGATCGGGATCGAGGACGTCCTCGAGGCGATCGTCGAGCGCGTCCCGCCCCCGACGGGAGATCCGGGAAAACCGCTCTCGGCGCTGATTTTCGACGCGCAGTACGACTCCTTCCGGGGCACGGTCATTCACTGCCGCATCTTCGACGGCGCGGTGAAGCCGGGCGACATCATCCGGTTCATGTCCACGGGCTCCACCTACAAGGTCGAGGAGGTGGGCCGCTTCGCGCTGGCCCGCGTGAAGAAGGACACCCTGTCGGCAGGCGAGGTGGGGTACATCATCGCCGGCGTCAAGACCGTCTCCGACGTTCGGATCGGCGACACGATCACGGGGGACGACCGGCCCGTCGAGAACCCCCTGCCGGGCTTCAAGGAGATCAAGCCCGTCGTCTTTTCGTCCATCTACCCGATCTCCTCGGAGGATTACGAGGACCTCGCCGTCGCCCTGGAAAAGTACAAGCTCAACGACGCCGCCCTGGTGTACACGAAGGATTCCTCCGCCGCCCTGGGGCTGGGGTTCCGCTGCGGGTTCCTGGGGCTGCTGCACCTCGAGATCGTCCAGGAGAGGCTCGAGCGGGAGTTCGACCAGTCCATCATCCTCTCCGTGCCGAGCGTGCGCTACCGCTTCACCCTCAAGGACGGCAGCGTGGTGTACGTGGACAACCCCTCGAACTACCCGGACCCCGCATCGATCGAGAAGGCCGAGGAGCCCTTCATCCGGGCCACGATGATCATGCCCGAGAAGTACCTCGGGGCCGTCATGAAGCTCTGCACGGAGAAGCGGGGCGCCAACTCGACGATGAATTACCTGGGCCCCGGGCGGGTGGAGCTCGTCTACGAGATGCCGCTCGCCGAGGTGCTCTTCGACTTCTACGACCGCTTCAAGACGGTGACCCAGGGCTACGGCTCCTTCGACTACGACCTGATCGACTACCGCGAGGGCAAGCTCGTCCTGCTCGACATCCTCGTCAACGGCGAGAAGGTGGACGCCCTGTCGCAGATCGTCCACCGGGACAACGCCCGCCAGCGGGGCGTGCACGCCTGCGAGAAGCTCAAGGAGGAGATCCCGCGACAGCAGTTCAAGATCGCGATCCAGGGGGCGATCGGGGGCGAGATCATCTCCCGCTCCACGATCAACCCCTTCCGCAAGGATGTCACGGCCAAGTGCTACGGCGGCGACATCACCCGGAAACGCAAGCTCCTGGAGAAGCAGAAGAAGGGCAAGAAGCGCATGAAGATGGTGGGCACCGTGAGCATCCCCCAGAGCGCCTTCCTGGCGGTTCTGCAGTCGGACAATGATTAGAGGGTAAGAGGGTAAGAACGGGAGAAGGTAAGAAAATTCGCATGGCGTGGGATGATCCAACCCTCCCACCCTCTCACCTTCTTACCCTCCTGGCGCAGACGCAAAACAATCATGAAGAGATACGATGGATCACACCCGTAAATTCGATCGGGGAGCGAACGCGGGCCTCTACGTCCACGTCCCCTTCTGCCGCTCGAAATGCCCCTATTGCGACTTCTATTCGGTCACGGACCTCTCCGCAGTGCAGGAGTGGTACGAGGCGGTCCTTGCCGAGATGACGTTCCACGGGGACTTTGCCTCGGCCTTCGACACGGTCTACATCGGCGGAGGCACCCCCTCGTGCCTGCCCGCAGGCCTGCTGCCGGATCTGCTCCGTCGCATCCGGTCCGCCCTGCCGGTCAGCGCCGACGCCGAGATCACCGTGGAGGTCAACCCCGGGGATGTCGATTTGGACACACTCGTGGGCCTGCGCGAGGCCGGCTTCAACCGGGTGAGCATCGGGGTGCAGTCCTTTGATGACGGGATCCTGTCTTTCCTCGGGAGGCGCCACGGCGGCCGCGGGGCGCTCCATGCCATCGACGCGGCGCGCCGCGCCGGGTTCACGAATCTCTCCATGGACCTCATCTACGGCGTTCCAGGCCAGTCCCGGCAGCTGTGGCGGCGGACCCTGGAGACCGCCCTCACGTTCGAACCCGAGCACCTGTCCTGCTACGAGCTGACCCTCGAGCGGGGCACCCCCCTGCACCGCCGGGTCGAGGCGGGACAGGCCCCTGCCCTCCCGGCGGAAGAGGAGGCATACCGGTTCTTTTCGGCGACGTCGATCTTCCTGGAGGCGCACGGGTACCTCCATTACGAGGTTTCCAACTTCGCACGCGGCGAGACCCGCATTTCCCGCCACAACCACAAGTACTGGGATCACGCACCGTACCTCGGCCTGGGCCCGGCGGCCCACTCCTTTCGCACAGACCGGCGATGGTGGAATCACCGCTCCGTGGACCTCTACATGCGGGACATCCGGCAGGGTCGGATCCCCGTTGCGGGTCAGGAGGAACTCTCGCAGGAGGAGCTGCAAACGGAGGCCCTCTACTTCGGCTTCCGGACAAGGCGCGGGATCCACGGCCCGTCGTTCAGGGAACGATACGGTCTTGATGTATTCCGCCAGAAGGGCGCCGCCCTGCGCCGCATGCGGGCAGACGGTCTCATCCGGCTCGAGGGGGAGACCCTCGCCCCGACGCGCAGGGGGCTGGCCGTTGCAGACAGGCTCTGCCTGCTGTAAACGCTGCAAGGAATTGCTTGATTCCTGTCGAAGAATGTGAGAATAAATACCACTTTGAAATCGGGAGGACCACTCTCGCGAGGTGAACGATGGGCAGTGTCGTCAAGAAAAGAAGAAAGAAGATCAGCAAGCACAAGTACCGCAAGCGCCTGAAGGCCAACCGGCATAAGAATCGTTAACGCATTCGGGGGATCCCGCGGCCGGGCCGTGGGGCCCCCGTGGGCCGCATCCCGCCCGAGCCACGCTGCTGTGCGTCGACGGGCCAACGGCGTGCAGGACGCCGAGCGAAGCGGCGGCCTCGATGAAGGGGCCCCGGCCCGAACCGGGGCTGTGCCGGCGCGAAGCGTCAGGCCGTCGCGGCGGCACCCGGACGATCGGGATTGGGTCCATGGTGATCACGACCCGCGATAAACGGATACTCTCCTTCGTCGCCGCCCTCTTCGCCTTCCGGCTGCTTACGATCCACACGATCCAGCTTGCCCCCGACGAGGCCTACTACTGGTACTGGGGCCTGCATCCCTCGCTTTCCTACGCCGATCACCCGCCCATGGTGGCGTGGATCATGGCGCTCTTCACGGCCCTGGGGGGCGACACGGAGCTCTTCGTCCGCCTCGGCGGCTTTCTCCTCTCCGCCGCAGCCCTGCTCTTTCTGTGGGACACCGCCCGCACCCTCTTCCCCGCCGTCCGCGAGCTTGCCGGCGACGTTCTTCTCGCCCTCAACGCAACCCTTCTCTTCCCTGCGGGCAGCATCGTCCAGACTCCCGACACGCCCATGCTTTTCTTCTGGGCCGCCGCCGTGTGGTGCGGAAGCCGGGTTGTGGCCGGCGGATCCGCCCGGTGGTGGTACGGCTGGGGAGCGGCCCTTGGATTGGGCCTCCTGAGCAAATACACCATGATCCTGCTCGTTCCCTGCACGTTCGGGTTTCTCCTGCTCTGCCCGTCACTCAGGCCGTGGCTCCTCCGCAAGGAACCCTGGATTGCCCTTGCGCTTGCCCTCGTGCTGTTTACGCCCGTCCTGTACTGGAACTGGCAGCACGACTGGCTTTCTTTCACCTACCAGCTCCGGCAGGGATTCACGCCGAAACCCAAAGCCGTCCCTCTGAAGCTTCTCGAATTCCTCGGGGGCCAGGCCGGTGTCGTCACCCCGATCCTGTTCCTCGCCTTCGCCGGGTATAGCGTCACGGCCCTGAGGCAATGCATGGAGAGGGAACGGCCGGATTCTCTGTACCTCCTCATGCTGTCATGGCCCGTGCTCCTCTTCTTCGGAATCTCCACGGCCATGGGAAAGGTCGCCGAGGCGAACTGGCCGGCACCTGCCTATATCTCCGGGGTCATCCTGGCCGGTGCCGTTTTTCGGGATGTCCATGCACGCCGCCCCTTTCACAGGCGCCTGCTCGCCGCTGGCCTCGCCCTCGGCCTCGCGGCCGGTCTCGTGATCCAGGCCCATCTCATCCGGCCCTTCCTGCCCATCCCCCCCCAAAAGGACCAGACCCGGCAGTTCCACGGGTGGCGCGAACTGGGCTCGGAGATCAGGCGCATCATCGGCGGTCACCCCTCCGAGCGTGGCTACATCATCGTGTCGGACAAGGGGACCACGGCGGCTCAGGCCGTCTTCTACAGCGGGGCCCGCCTGACGGGGCTGGATCTCTTTCAGCCCGAACGGTACGTATTCCTGGGGGATCTTTCGAGCCTGCGGGGGCGCGATGCGCTCATGGTACTGCACGGCGCAAGCGATGCGGGACTGAAGCGATACGAGGGGTATTTCGCTTCCATCGTGCCGGCAGGGGGCCACGACCGCCGGTTCCGAGGGGAGCGAATCGAAGGGCTCAGCGTAAAGCTCTTGATCGGCCGGGACTTCTCGGGAAGCTGGCTCCCGGAAAAGGATGGGGGTCAGGAAGCGAGAAAGCGCTGAATCGGAAAACAAAATGCAACAGTGTCTTCTTCCTCGCCGCTCTTCCCGACTTCCGCTCTTCCGCCCTTCACGATCGGTGCAGGAAGCGTTGGATGGGGCAGGGAACAGGGTTCAGCGTTTTCCCCCGGGATGCTGCCTCCTCACCCGGAATGTCCAGACGTGGTTGATGACGTAGTTCAGGACCGCCGAAATGCCGATGGCGAACACATTGGCCAGTTCCAGGAACATGTACTGCTTCAGGATGTTCGTGAAGAGGATCTGCAGGGCGATGGCAAGCGAGCAGGACATGCAGTACTGGAGAAACTGGACGAAGAGGGACATCCGTCCGTGCACCTTGCGGTCGCCCCACGTCCAGGCCCGGTTCCAGAGAAAGTTGTGCAGCGTGGCGATGAAGATGCCCGTCACCAGGGCGAGATTTTCCCGGATGTGCGGGGAGGCGATGCCCTGGTACACGAACCGGTTGGAAAAATGAAGGACGCCGACGTTGACGACGGTCCCGGCAAACCCGACGGCGCCGAATTTCGCGAAGCGCTGCCTCACCAGCCACTCGCCCCCCGGCAGCCTGGAAACGGCATCCTTGACGGCCTGCTTGACCCGCATCAGCCCGCTCATCCGCTCGCTCATCCCGCCGGCTCCTGCCCCAGCATCTCCAGCGCGCAGGCCAGTACCGTCTCCGGCGAGATGACCTTCAGGCACCGGTTGTCCCCGTCGCAGGGTGAGTTGCGGTGGTTGTAGGCCGTCAGGCAGGGCGAGCAGGCGATCCCGCTGAAGAAGACCTTCGCGCGCGGGCTGTTGGGACCGTACAGGGCGGGCGTCTCGGGCCCGAACAGGAGGATCGAGCGGATCGGCGTCATGGCGGCAAACTGCCCGGGGCCCCCGTCGTTGGTGATGAGCAGCGACGCGAGATGGAAGATCACCAGGAGTTCCCGGATCGTCTTCGTGTATCCGGTCATGTCGATGCAGAGGGGGCTTCTGCAATGGTCCTGGACGGCCCCCGCCAGGTCCCTGTCCGCGGGAAGGCCGATGACGGCAACGACGCAGCCCTTCTCGACGAGCCCCGCCGCCGTGCGGCAGAAATGCTCGAGGGGCCAGGCCCGGATCGGGAGAATGCCCCCGCTGGGGTAGATCAGCACCAGCCGCCTGCCGCCGACGACCGGAAAGTCGCGATGGAGCCTTGCCTGCATCTCCTCCAGCTCGCCTTCCCGCATCCGGAGCCTCGGGGCTTCCCTGGCGGACCCGTCGAACGTGCCGTCCTTGTTTCGGGGCATCGTGGGAGACTCGATGGCATCCACGAGGGCGAGGAACTGGTCGCTGATGTGCCGGTAGGGGTTGTAGAGGACGGGTCGGTTGATGAAATCCCCCCGGTAGAGTCCCTCCATGGTGTGACGGTGAAAACCGACCCGGATGGGTGCGCCGGTGAACCAGGAGAAGATGCTGCTCACCCGGGCGAAGAGCTCGCAGTCGATGACGGCGTCGAAGCGAAGCTCCCGCATGCGGCGGATTGCGGCCAGGCTGTCCCCTGCGAGCGCTCCCAGGGAACGGTCACTGAGCGTCATGACGTTTTCCGGCGGGATGACATCCAGGAGATCGAGGATTTCCCGGTTCTTCTCGAAGACCAGGGCGTGGATCGAGGCCTGCGGGTATTTCTCCCGAAGCCGCCGGAACATGGAGGAGCCGAGCACCAGGCTCCCCATCTCGGAGAGCAGGATGACCAGGATTCGCCCCGGCGGCCCTGCGGGCGCACGGCCTCCCGGCAACAGGGAGAGGAGCCTGCAGACGAGCGGCCCGACGGCCTGGTCGATCTTTCTCTGGGTCCCGACATCCATGTCCGCTTGCCCTTCCTCGTCTGCCCGCCTCTGCGGGGCCCGGCGCGATGCCCCGCCCCGGCGCGGCCCTTCGGCGGCGGGGTTCAACCGGCCGCAACCTGCGCCGGAACGCCCTCGCGATCGAGCCGGAACAGGGAACAGAGCACCAGCCCCGAGAGGTAGACCAAAACGCCCGACCAGATGATGTCCGTCAGAAAATGCCCGCCCTGGGTCATCCGGGCCAGGCCCATCAGCGTGCCGTAGAGGATGCCCGCCACCAGGGCCTTTCTCGCCCATCGGGGGGCCCTGCTCCGCAGTACGAAAAAAGGCGCCATGAGGAAAAAGCCGATGGCGGCATGGCCTGAAGGGAAGGAACGGCCCTGACCCGGCTGGCCGGGGCTCCAGAAGGGGCGATAGGCATCGGTCCCCCCGAACTGCACGATGTCCGCGGGTCTCGGCCGTCCCCAATGATCCTTGAACACCGTGTTGACGACCAGGCCCGGTCCCAGGGCAAGAAAGACCACGATGAAGAGTGCCGCCATCCTTTCCCGGCGAAACCGCTCGATGACGAAGCTCAGCACGAAAACGGCCCCGCTGATCGCCGCAAGGACGATGGCCGGGATGTTGCCGTAGCGGTAGAGGAGGTCCCAGGGCAGCTCGTTGCCATGCGGCCAGCCGGCGCCCGGCACGTAGAAGTAGGACGCGACGGCCAGATCGGCGCCCGCCGCACCGAGGGCAACGGTGATCGCCGCGGCAACCGCGAGGGGAATGAGAAACTCGGCAGCGAGACCTTTCTGCATACGCGGCATGAAAAAAAGGGCCTCCCGGGAGGCGCCCTGTCGTCGCGGTCAATAAACCATACCTGCCCTGCCGAGTCAACTTCTTTGCCGCTGCTTCACGGCAAATGAGCTGTCCGGGTCCCGTCCGACACCGGTCTTCCCCCTTGACAGGAATCTTGATTTTCCGCAGAGTAACGCATCCGGACCCCATGGGGGCCGGCACGGCCGGAGATCGGCGAGAGATCCGCACCCGGCATGCCAAACGGAAGGAGAACTCCCTTGACGCCTCCCCCGCCCACGCAGGACTTGGCCCGCTCGACACTGGCGATTCTCTTCATCGGGGTGCTGATCGCGGCCAACCTCTGGATTCTCAGGCCCTTCCTCCCTCCGCTCTTCTGGGCGGCCATCATCGTTGTGGCGACCTGGCCGATCCTGCTGAAATTGCAGTCACTGTGCGGCGGCAAGCGGGGGGTTGCCGCGGCCGCGATGACGCTGGGGCTGCTCGCCCTGCTGATCATCCCGATCCTCCTGGCCGTGGTCACCATCCTGGACAACGTGGAACGGGCAACCGCCCTGGTGAAGTCGCTCGAGAGGGAAGGCCTCCCCCCGATGCCCGAATGGGTGACGGGAATCCCCCTGGCCGGCCCCAAGATGGCAGAGTGGTGGAACGAACTGGCCTCGTCCGGCCGCGACGGGCTTGCGGCTCAGCTGGCCCCCCACGTGAAAGAGATTGTGGGCTGGTTCGTCGATCAGGCGGGCGGGATGGGGCTGACGATCGTCCAGTTCTTTCTCACCGTCGTCATCGCTGCCATCCTCTATGCCGGCGGCGAATCGGCGGCAGAGGCCGTTCGGCTCTTCGCCCGCCGCCTCGCCGGGCCGAAGGGCGACGAGGTGGTCCTCCTCGCGGGAAAAGCGATCCGCGGAGTGGCGCTCGGGGTGGGGTTGACCGCCCTGGTCCAGTCGGTCCTGGGGGGCATCGGCCTGGCCCTGACCGGTGTGCCCGCCGCCGCGTTCCTGACGGCGGTCATGTTCCTGCTGTGCATCGCGCAGCTGGGGCCCGCGCCCGTCCTGGTCCCGGCCGTCATCTGGCTTTTCTGGAGCGGCGAGACTCTCCGGGGCGGCGTCCTCCTCGTCTGGACACTGATCGTGGTCACCCTGGACAACGTCCTGCGGCCCCTCCTCATCAAGAAAGGCGCCGATTTGCCCCTGCTGCTGATCTTCGCCGGCGTGATCGGGGGGCTCATCGCCTTCGGCGTGATCGGCATCTTCATCGGCCCTGTCGTGCTGGCCGTGACGTACACGCTGCTGAGCGCGTGGGTCTCGACGTCCGCCGCCGGGATCGACCGAAACCCTCCAGCTGAATGAGGGCGCATCGGAACGGGAGAACCGAAACGGGTGTCCGGTCCGTTCGATCACCGGTTGCGCGTGAAGCCGTTGCGGGACAGGAACGCCGTCACGTCCCTGAAGCTCCTGTATTTGCGGACGCCCGTCTGTGTCCTCGACAGGCGCGTCCAGAGGATCCCCTTGGCGAAGACGAGGTCGGCCCTGGCGGCGGGGCACAGGTCGGAGTACCCGTCACCGACGTAGAGGATCGTCCCGTAGGCGTCCTGGCAGGACGCGAGGATGTTGCTCTTGCAGGTCCCGCACTTGCTGCAGTCCGCGCTGGCATGGGGGAATTCGATGGACCGGGGCTTCCCGTCATCGAAGCGCATCACGTTGGCGTAGACGGGAATCTCGGACAGCCCGTGCCGCCGCAGGACGAAATCGATGTAGAAATCCAGCCCGTCGGACACGACCCGGACATCGATGCCCCGATCCCGGCAGAAGGCGTAGAATTCCGCAAAATGGGGGTCGATGACGGCGTTTGCCGCCACGAACCGCAGCATCTCCTCCCGGGTTCCCCCCAGGATGGCGCAGATGCGGCCGTAGGCCTCCATGGACCCGATCCGGCCCTCGCAGTAATCCCGGTCGATCTCGTCCCAGCCCCGGCCGCTGAACTGCAGCAGGAGCTCGTAGCCCACGTCGGTGAGGCTCAGCGTGCCGTCGAAGTCCGTCAGGACCAGCAGCGGTTTCTTCCGTCCCCCGTCGCCCCTCAAGGTGATTCAGCCTTTCTCCCTGCCCAGATACTTCCACAGAAAGAACGCCGCGGCGATCAGGAGCACCGAGCGGATGACGTTCATGGTCGTCTTGCCCACCTGGTCGAACCAGTTCTCGAAAAAGAGGAACAGCACGCCCGCCGCCCCGATCACCCAGCCGCCCAGGTCCTTCGGGCTCTGGACGAGCGTAAACAGGGCGAAGACGATGATCAGAAGGGGCCAGCTCTTGTCCAGGCTGTAGATGCCGAAGGAACTCAGCATGACCAGCACCCCCAGGGTCACCAGGATCACCGCACCCGACACGATTCTCAGCTTCTCTTTGGCTTCCACGCCCCTTTCTCCTTTCCTGCACGGTCGAATCCGGGGTTAGGCCCCGCCCTTGTCTTCCTTTTTCAGGAGCAGGTTCAGCATGTCGATGGGGATCGGGAACACCGTGGTCGTGTTGTTTTCCGTCCCGATCTGCACGAGGGTCTGCAGGTACCGGAGCTGCAGCGACATCGGCTCGCGCTGCATGAGGGAGGCCGCCTCGGCCAGCTTCTGGGCGGCCTGGAACTCGCCCTCGGCGGCGATGACCTTGGCCCGGCGCTCGCGTTCCGCCTCGGCCTGCTTCGCCATGGCCCGCTGCATCTCCTGCGGCAGGTCGATGTACTTCACCTCCACGTGGGTCACCTTGATCCCCCAGGGGTCGGTGCTGCGGTCCAGGATCTCCTGGATGTGCAGGTTGACCTTCTCCCGGGACGCGAGGATCTCGTCGAGCTCCACCTGGCCGCAGACGCTGCGCAGCGTCGTCTGCGCCAGCTGGGAAGTGGCGTAGAGGTAGTTCTCGACCTCGACGATGGCCTTCATCGAGTCGACGACGCGGAAGTAGACGACGGCGTTGACCTTGATGGAGACGTTGTCCCGGGTGATGATGTCCTGGGACGGTACGTCCATGGTGACCGTCCGCGTGTCCACGCGGACCATGCGGTCCACGACGGGGATCAGGATGATCAGCCCGGGCCCCTTGGTGGGGATGATCCTCCCGAGGCGGAAGACGACGGCCCGCTCGTATTCGTTGAGGATCCGGATCGATGCGGCGAGAAACATGACGACCAGGACGACAAGGACGAGAATGGCGTACATGGGAACCCCCTTTATCGGTTTTCTCTGACTTCTACGTTCAGCCCGTCGACGGCAACGACCTCCACCTTCTTGCCCTTCGCGATGGGCTCCTTGCTGAAGGCATTCCAGTATTCCCCGCCGATGAGCACCTTGCCGCGTTCGTGGACATCGGAGAGCGCCTCCCCGCGGGCGCCGATCAATCCCTCCCGGCTCGTCATGACCTTGCGCATCTGGGCACGCACGGCGATGGAAATGACGGCGACGAAGAACAGGGACACGATCGCAACGGCCGGGACCAGGACGCTCCAGGATACCCGCAGGGCCGGGTCGGGCGACTCGAAGAGCATGATGGAGCCCAGGACGAGCGAGACGACGCCCCCGATCGTGAGAACCCCGTGGCTGACGACCTTGATCTCGGCTATGAAGAGAATGACGGCAAAGAGGATCAGCAGGATGCCCGCGTAGTTCACGGGAAGCGTCTGGAAGGCGAAGAAGGCGAGGATCAGCGAGATCCCCCCGATGATCCCCGGCAGGATGACCCCGGGGGACGAGAACTCGAAGTACAGTCCCGCCAGACCGAGGAGGAAGAGGATGAAGGCGATGTTGGGGTTCGAGATCGTGATGAGCACCTTCTCGCGGAACCCCATCTCCCTACGGTTGATCTCGGCCCCCTTCGTCTTGAGCACCCGCGTCCCCGAGGCGAGCTTCACCTCCCGGCCGTCGATCTTCTCCAGCAGCCCATCGAGGTCCTCCGCGACCAGGTCGATCACCCTGAGCTTCAGGGCCTCCTCGGCCGTCACGGATACGCTCTTGCGGATCGCCTCTTCGATCCAGTCGGCATTGCGGCCCCTCTGGTCCGCGATGCCCCTGCCGTAGGCCACGGCGTCGTTTTCGACCTTCTCCATCATGGTCTCGTCGGCCTTGCCGATGCCCATGGCCACGGGGTGGGCCGCGCCGATGTTGGTCCCGGGGGCCATGGCCGCCACGTGGGCCGAGATCGTGATGAGCACGCCTGCCGAGGCCGCCCGCGCCCCGGAGGGCGACACGTACACGACGACGGGGACGGTGGCGTTGAGGCATTCCTTGATGATGTCCCGCATGGAGAGATCGAGACCGCCGGGCGTGTCGAGCTGGATGACGATGGCCTGCGCCCCCGACTCGGCGGCCTGCCGGATGCTCTTGAGGATGTATTCGCCGATGGGGGGGGTGATGGCGTCGCTGACGGTGACGACATCGACGACGCGCCTCTCGTCGGCGGCCTGCAGGCCCGGCAGGAGGGCGGCCAGAAGCCACAGGGCGGCCGAAAGCCCCATTGCGAACGCCCGGCGTTTACCGCTCTTCTTCATCGCTTCGCCTCACAGGATCTTCATGATTTTCTGCACGTCTTCCCAGACGAGCTTCTTCGCGTCGGGGTTGCGCAGGAGGTAGGCCGGGTGGTAGGTCGGCATGAGCCTGCGCCCGTGATAGTCGTGGAACCTTCCCCGGATCGCCGAGATGGGCGCCTCGGTGCGCAGCAGGGTCTTCGCGGCGAAGGTGCCGAGCGCGCAGACGATCTCCGGGTCG
>Ga0209407_1002023_pt1 | contig 19757 bp, 17 predicted proteins | sample AD_JPNHG3_MetaG_FD_184410 | JGI IMG/M metagenome (GOLD analysis project Ga0209407, IMG submission 184410) | Active sludge microbial communities of municipal wastewater-treating anaerobic digesters from Japan - AD_JPNHG3_MetaG (SPAdes) (version 2) | ecosystem: Engineered > Bioreactor > Anaerobic... | reverse complement strand
TTCGTCTGGAAGCAATAAACCGGCAGGGGGATCGCCCCTCTCATTTTGACTGCTTTTGCCTTCCCCGCCGTCCAGCGGGGTGGTTGTTCGGCGGGGCGATATCTTTGACTTTTCTTCAGGGGAGGCGGTCAGGCCGGTGATTTGCCTGCCTCCGGGCTGCTGCTTCCCTTGAGTGTCCGCGTCGGCAAGGATGACCGTCCCGTCGTACGCAAGGTTTTGTCCGCGGATGAGGCCGCTCAGAGCATGACCTTTACGGGGGACATCCCGGAAGGGGCATATGCCAGGCTCATGAAAGCCGATTTTCGATCGGCTGATCGACGGGGCCGCATCGGGCCTTGTCTCGGTTCCTGCCGGAGGGCTCTATTTCCGACCCAAAATCTCCTGGATTTTCCGGGAGAGGGCATCCATCCGGAACGGCTTCTGGAGGAAGGCCCGGGCCCCCTTGGCCAGGACCTCCTTCGCCATGCCGTTGAGGCTGTAACCGCTGGAGAGGATGACGGGCACCTCCGGGTTCAGGGCGAGGAGCCGCTCGATGGTCTCGCCGCCGCTCATGCCGGGCATGATCATGTCCATGACGACCAGATCGATCTCGTCCCGATGGCGTTCGTAGAGCTCCAGCGCCTCCTTGCCGGAGCCGGCCGTCATGACCCGGTAACCCAACTGGGCGAGCATTCCCGCCGTCACCTCGGTGATGATCTCCTCATCGTCCACCACGAGGATCGTTTCCCGGCCCGGCACCATCTCCCCGGAGGACTCGGCGCTGCTCCCCACGGGAGGCAGTTCCGAGGCGGGCAGGTAGATATTGAAGGTCGTTCCGTGGCCCACCTCGGAGTACACGGTAATGATGCCCCCATGACCCCTCACGATGCCGTACGCCGAGGAGAGGCCCAGCCCGGTGCCCCTCCCCATCTCCTTGGTGGTGAAAAAGGGTTCGAAGATCCGCCGCCGGGTCTGTTCGTCCATGCCCACCCCCGTGTCCGTAACGGAGATCTGCACGTAATTCCCGGCCTGGAGATCGTATGGTGCCGCGTAGGCCTCGTCGAGGCGGACATTGGCGGTCTGGAGGTAGAGATCGCCGCCGCCGGGCATGGCCTGCCAGGCGTTGACGAGGAGATTGAGGATCACCTGCTCCATCTGCCCCTGATCCGCCTCCACGCTGCACAGTTCCGGGTCGTATTTCTCGAAGATCCGGAGCTCCTTCTTCGTCCGGCCGAACACGGCGACGGTTTTCCGCACCAGGGCGTTGATGTCCGTGGCCTTGATCTCGTAGCGCCCCCCTCTGGCGAACCCCAGAAGCTGCTTCGTCAACTCCGCCCCGCTCTGGACCTGTTGTTCCACGGCCCGGAGGCGCTCGTAGTGGGGGTGACCCGGCTTGAGGTCGAGGAGGATGAGGGAGACATAACCCTGGATCCCCATGAGGAGGTTGTTGAAGTCGTGGGCGATGCCCCCCGCCAGGGTGCCGACGGCCTCCATCTTCTGGGCCTGCAGGAGCAGGAACTCGAGGTTCTGCCGCTTCTGCTCCGCCTCCTTCTGGGCCGTGATGTCCATGGTGTTGCCCAGTACGGCGGCGCGTCCCCGGTATGAAACGGGGGTCACCTTCTCCATGAGCCACCGTATTTGCCCCTGCTTCGTCACGATCCGGTACTCGTAGGGGATGTTCCGCTCCCCGGTGAGCATCTTCCGGGCGTTTTCCCGGACCGCCTCCCGGTCCTCGGGGTGGACGTATTCGATGATCCGTGTTCCCATCATCGCCCGGGCCTCGTAGCCCGAGTAGGCGGGGATGTGGGGGTTGATAAACACAATCCGCCCGTCTTGGACGATGTAGATCCCCGTCTGGGTGGCGTCGGCGATGGTCCGGTACTGCTCCTCCCGGTCCTTCCGCTCCGTGATGTCCCGGACGACGCCCCGGAAACCCCGCCGGTGCCCCGCGGCGTCCCGGATGAGGGACGCGGAGAACTCGATCGTCCGGACCTGACCGTTCTTCGTCGCGATCTCCCATTCAAACCGCTTGACGGGTTTCCCCGTGCGGAACATCTCGTTATAGGCCTCGTAAACCGTCTCCGCCGTTTCCGCCGAGGCGGCGAAGCGGCGGTAGTTGTGACCGATGATCTCCTCGCGGCCGTAGCCGAAGATCCGGCAGAAGGAATCGTTGACGAAGGTGAAGTTGCCCTTGAGGTCCACCTCATGGTAACCCTCCTCCATCTCCTCGAGGATGGTCCGGTAGCGCTCCTCGCTCTCCCGGAGGGCTGCCTCCCGCCTTACGGTTTCCGTTATGTCCCAGAATTGGGAAAGGATGACCGCCGGGGCGTCCTCCTGACCGATGATCTCGGTGGAGCAGAGCACCTCCCGTATCTCCCCGTTTTTGGTCCGCAGGTGAACCTTCTCGTCCCGTAAGGAACCCCTGTCGAGGTACTTCGCCATAAGGGCCGCCCGCTCCTCCATGTCGGCCCAGATATTCAACTCCGCCGCCGTCTTGCCCAGGAGTTCCTCCCGGCGGTAGCCCATCATCTCGCACCACCGGTCGTTCACGGCGATGTAGCGGCCTTCGGCCACGGTGCTGATGATGGCCGGGGCGGGACTGGCCCGAAATGTCTTCTGGAAGCGCTCCTCCATCCCCCGGAGGGACGCCTCCAGGGAGCGGTGCTCCGTCAAGTCCCTGATGACGCCGCAAACCGTCGCTTCGCCCGCGATGTCCAGGGAGGATACGGACGCCTCGACCCCGATGCGGTCGCCGTCCGCCGTCAGGGCGGTGAAGGCGAACGTGGACGCCTCCTCCATGCCGCCGCCCGGGACATGGCGTCCCGCCACGAGGGCCCGGCTCTCCGGCGCCACCAGCTCCATAAAGTCGAAATCCGGGGCTTGGACACGCTCTGCCCCTATGCGGAAAAGTTCCAGAAACCGCCTGTTGACATAGGCCATTCTCCCTCCGACGAGGAGATAAACGGCATCACCGGAGAGCCCGGCAAGAACGGCGAACAAGTCCCGGTCTCCGCGCCCCTTTTTCTCATGCTGGTTCATGATCTTCCTCTCCCCCCGAAGGGTACGGTGCAAACAAACGGATATGCGGATTTTCCCGCCTATATACATCCTTTTATGACCCGCCGCCAGGGGAAAAGCGACCCGGGCGGCGGGTCCGTGTCGTGCGGCGCCGCCGGATGAGGCGGCGATGTTTTCGGTAGTTTGCGCAGGACTTTCCTTATGACGGTCAAGGCGTCGGGACGGTGATTTTGACTGTCCGGTAATAATCTTCACCGGAAAGATAGGCGGTGAGGTCGTATTTATTTGCGTCACGATTAACCCTACAACGACATTTAAGCGATTTATAAGTTGACGCCATGTTCTGACTATGATACATGTTTCAGAAAAGCATTGGGAGGTGTCAGACCATGGTACCTGAAAACCGCATTCAGGATGGGACCTTTCCCATCCCCAAATTGTTCGTTGGCAAAGAGGACATTGACCAGTTTATTGAGGAGTTCAGGGGTTTTCATGCCCAGTTTGCGGATTGTTTTTCTCGGGAGGAACCTCGGAAAAACTTTGTTCAGTATATGGCGGGCCAGATGAGTCAATTGGAGAGGAAGTCCATTGAACCCATTGCCATGAATGTAGAGAATGCTAAAGTTCGTGCGATGCAGCATTTTATCAGTAACGTTGTTTGGGACGAGGGCCGGATAATTTCCCGATATCACGATATGGTCGTGGAAGATTTGGGGGATACCGAAGGTGTCCTGATCTTTGATGAATCGGGATTTGTGAAAAAGGGTGGCGATTCTGCAGGAGTTGCCCGTCAATACTGTGGGAATGTCGGCAAAGTGGAGAACTGCCAGGTTGGGGTTTTTGCCGCCTATGGTTCCCGTCACGGGTACTGTATGCTGGATAATCGTTTGTTCATTCCGGAAAAGTGGTTTGGCGGTGATTACGCGGAGCGTAGGAGAAAGTGCAGATTTCCCGATGATCTTTCTTTTAGCACCAAACCACAACTGGCGGTGGAGATGTTCGAGGGGATCATCCGTGAAAATGTCATTCCCTTTCGGTATGTTGTAGCGGATACGGTTTATGGAGGCAGTCCGGAATTTATATCTGCGGTGGAAAAGATTAATGGCGTGGTCTATATGGTTTCTCTGCCAATGGACACGCTCTGCTGGGTTCAGGGACCGTCCGTCATGGAAAAGACCTACCGTTACAAAGGAGAAGAAAGAAAGAAGCGGATGGTTGCGGAAGCCGAAGATAAACCGATCACTTTCGAGAAACTTGCCAGGGGGACGAACGATTACTTTTGGTATCGCCGTACGGTCTCCGAGGGAACGAAAGGGCCTATAACCTATGAGTTTTTGAAGAAGCGGGTGATTCTTTCCAAAAACGGAATGCCTGACAGAAACGTTTGGTTGATTGTCCGCCGGCCTATCGGTGGAGATGCTGCCACATACTCCTATTTTATCTCGAATGCAGGCCGATCCACGCGGTTGAAGACCTTTGTCTGGCTTTCCGGAATACGATGGGCCATCGAACAGTGCTTTGGAGAAGCAAAGACGGACCTGGGAATGGACCATTACGAGGTCAGAAAATTTCCGGGGTGGCGCCATCATATGATTACCTGCATGTTGGCTCACTTCTTCCTCTGGCATATGAGGATCAGGTTGGGGGAAAAAAGCACCATCTATTACGCTATCGCAGCTTAAGTTGCTCATCAGTGCTGTGCTACCTATGAAAGTATTCAATGTCGCCGATCTCATTAGCCTTGTTGAATGGATACAGTTGAAAAACTATCGGGCATATCTGTCACACAGAAAACGGAAGCTGGCAATAATGGGTGACTCATCTTATGTATCGTTGTAGGGTTACTCCGTTGCACCAATACTTTGTGTGCCGTGCATACTCCCTTTTTTAGAAATTACTGTGTACGCCCTCGATGCTGACGGCTATCAGGTCCTCCCTCGCTGCACAGAATGCGTAGCGGATTCTATGCGGGATGGATACAGCTATTCTTCTTCCTTGTGGAGGCCCTTCCGCGACTTCCTGATTTTTCTCGGTGTGGTGGTGTGCGGTTCCTTGTCCTCATCCTGATCGGGCGCCAGGTACTCGGCAGCAGCATCGGCAGTAACGATCTTATATCTGCCAGCCTTGAGTTCGCTTATTATTGTCACTCTCGGGATTATGCCGCGGTCAATCCGGATTACCTCGCCTTCCTCCACGGCATGCACCGTGCCGTCATCAATCTCAATCCTCACACCTTCTTGCAGGACGATACCGTTATGATTACCGCTACCGTTGGCCGGCACTGATAACAGTTCAGATGGCGGCGCAATACGATAGTTGTCCTTGAATGCCCTTATTGTGTAGCTTGCTATATTATCTACCTTGCCGGCAGCTTGTCTTTTTGCGATATATGTCAGCTTGTCCTTTATATGTTGCTGATCGAAGTTGTTGACTATATCTGTCGCCTGCTTTTCAGACAGTCCGTATTCGGTCATGAGACGCGTGTGTAGTTCACCTCCGGGAGCCAGGGGCATTTCGGCCTGCTTCGGGAAAAACATCTCGTCAATCATTCCGCTCTTTGTCTTGTTAGACGTTATGATAAGCTGTACCGCAGTTACCTTTTTTTTCTCTTTTTTCTGCCTTATTTCAATTTGAATGTCAGATTTTTTATTGATTTCTTCGACTGCCTTTTTGAGTACATATCTATTAAATTCCTTGAAGTACTCATAAGACTTGTCGTTGAAACACCCCAACTTCCGCCGCAAATCTTCTATGGATATAAAGTCTGTTTTACCACGGCCTTTCGAGCGAATATAGTGGTCGCAGGCAATTTCGTAGAGAATGAGAGCATATTTGGTTTTGAAATTTCTTTGGATAGCAAGGTTTATGCGGGCATACAATGATGGATTGAGCAGCTTTTGACGGAGCAATCCCCCGTATGAGTAGGACAACCATTCATCATCTATTACTGCATCGGCAAGTAGCGAGTAAATCTCCCATTTAGCGCCATCTCGATTTGGAGGGGCGTTAAATTCGACGACTGTGGTGGATAGCTTTCTTAATGACTTCTTAAGTTCGGCAACATTGTGATAACCAAGGGCTTGCCGGATATGCCATAATTTAATTGAGTAGGAGTCCTGTTTATCAAGATCGCTGTATGCATTAGCAAGCAATAGATTCCAACATTTGTGTTGTATGAGAGTTATTTCATCTGTGCTAATATGTATAACTCCCGAAGGCTTCACAAGCTCCCCCTTGACCAATTTTTCAATTTCTGCCATATTACTTTTCATTAACCATTTTGTATTTGCCCTACGTGATCCCGCCAAAGACCGTGGGGCATTTCTTTTTTAACATAGTCTTTCTAAGGTGTAAATATTTTATTTATGTTTACACCTTAGCGCCGTAAGTTTACACCTATAGCGCCGTAAGTTTACACCGTAGCGCCGTAAGTTTACACCTATAGCGCCGTAAATCTACACCTATGTTGTCGCTTGTCTTTTTAAATCAACATGTTGCGCGGCCCTACAATATATTAACAATCGTTACAATAAATACGACAACGTACAAATTGGCTTCATGGAAATTATCGCTTTCGTCGAGTCGTATTTTTTTGTCTGGTAAAGGTAAAACTCTGATGTAGGGCTTTCAACGTTGCTCCAGAATCGACGATCTCACGTTTGAACGGCTTATCCCAAATAAAAAGGGGCGGAAGCTATATAGCCCCCGCCCCTCTCTTTGATGGTACTGCTTATCGACAAAATAAAAACGCACCGTATCGCCAAATCCCCTTAGCTGCCTTCGGTCGCCATCCTTTCGGACGGCCGAGCAACCATCGCTTACACCTTGTCGGGTGCCACCCCGCCGCAGATGCCTTACGCTTATCACGCAAGGTCGGTCGTGCTCGTTGCCCCATACCGGGGAACTTACTACGCAGCCTCCGAGTCCTTCTTGACGGGAACCAGCCCGCAAAAAGGTTACTTCTCCGATTCATTGAAAGGTGTACTGCTCGCGCAGCCCCCACCTGCCAGGTATTACCCTGGCCGAACGCAATATGTAACTTAGGTCCCCACTGTGCCGCCGCTTTCGGCGTCCGGGCCATAATACCGGACATAAGCTGCTTTCGGGCTACGAGGCGCCATAGATCGCCTTACTCCGCACCTACTTGCAACGACGTTCAGACATGGGTTCGGTTTCCCTGACCATATTACATCGGCTCGGGGTTGCCCCCTTTGCCATCCCTGCTCTTCCGCATCCTGCTTATTTCCCTTGCCAAGGGTTTCGACAGGCGCGGCCAGGATCAGCCTTGCGCGTCATAAGATCTCTGTGAGATCCCATCCCGCGACCACGGTTCCCGTGGCTTACGCTCGATCAACTATCCAGACGACACCAGCTCTGATTACTAAATTACTTGTGGACTCAACCGCACGTCACATTCCCGCTGTCGCGGGGGTAGCTCCGTGAAGCTGGTCCCCAAACCGGACGGGCGACTTTCATCGCATCCGGCTTTCCAGTGCAAGTCTGAACTTGACCCCGATGTTGGCAGCATCGAGACATTGTCTTTGGCGTGACCGTTCAAACTTTAGGACATTGGCGATGGATGTCCGGCTGGTGCGCTTTGTTCTGCACAGGAAATAAAAATAATGGAATATATAGACAGGCATCATGCCTGATTATTTGCCGCCATTCCCACATAATAAATGCTCCATTGCCTGTGTTTGTCGTTGGCAGATTTTCAAAGAGCCACCGCCAGCGGCGGTGTCAGCTCGCTGTAACGTGCGGCAAGTCCGGCCTGTAAGATTACGCTCTCATCGGCGTAGGCGGGTCCACATCTAAGTGGACTATAAGGGTAAAAAGTTGAACTCAGTATGTGCGGGACGGCAGAAAAAATCAAGGGGGCCTACGGCGTTTTTAATTTTTATATATCCACCTCATATAAGGAAGTATATATTTTTTAAATTATTATAGAAATCCTAATTCTTGAAAAAATCCATTTTAGATTTTACAAGAATTACCGATAGAAAAGAAAAAGGAGTGCAACATTATATGTTAAAAGCCAAAAAAGATGAAAAAAAAGTAGCAGTGTCTTTTCGCATTAGCGAAGACTTATATGTCCGAATGAAAAAATTAAAGACACTGAGCAAAACCAAAGGATACATCTTTACTGTCCAAGCTGAAATAGAGAAATATTTGGAAAAGCAAGTCAAGGAGGCTGAAGAAAAACTACAAAACATGAATAATCTAAAAGTCAAGGAATAGGTTGCATGGTATTTGTTAGGGCTGATGCACTACCAAGAGGACAACCCGACATCTATCTTGTGAAACGAGCACAAGCAAAACTTGCCTTTGATACCGAATATAAAGATCTCATGAGGTACTACTCCCGACCAGCGTTTGAGAGAGTAGCTGAGACGTTGACAGAACATTACTGGCCGCAATCATCAAAAAGCAAACGGGCCGTGGTGAACCTGGTACAAGAATTATATACGCTATGGCTTGTACTCGCACCAATCTCTTTTCACCATCTTGGATATTGGCGTCCAGGATGGGGATCTTCGATTTTTTTAAGCTGGTTCCGAACACACATCCACAAGTACAAGCGGTATTATCTTGGGCGTGCAAAGTACGATTACGCAGATGCAGACATCGAAGAAGGATTTTCTTGTGCGCGGATCTCCGACGAGGAGTTTAAGGGGATCGCGCAGCAATACGTGCAGCAATGCCGTGGCGGAGACACGGCCAGGGCAGTCATGGCCCGGATGGTATTCGCACCGTTTCTGTTTTGGCAGCGGGTCCGGAATGCCGTAGCTACAGCTAAAGTAAACAAATGCGGGTTGTTGTGGTGGGAGGATGAAATCCTATTTTTGACGAGCAAACCCTGGGATGATGCACAGATCTCTTGGGTGGATCTCCGGGCAGATCCGCAGGACGTACTTTTTTGGACCGTAAGCGTGAAGGACAGCATGCTGGACGTCCAAATTGCTAAAGAGAGAGAGAAGGCAATTAAGAGCGAGATCAAGAAAGCACTTGCCAGCGAGGCCGCTCCTGGTTTTAAGCTCAATCAAATCAATGCAAGCATGATCAAATATTATCATTGGGCAAGGTACATTTCGACCACACGGAGACAGTCCCTAGATCTCGAAAAATGGGTCTGGAAAAGAATTGGTAAAGGTATAGTGGCTACAAATCCAAAGCTCAAGGAATCTTATTACAATCTTAAACACCAAAAATGGGATACGACACTGAGGCAAGGGCGTCGGTCAATGTTATTGGATAAGGATGTATCCGAGGATCAATGGCGGCAGATCTGGTCGCCCAGGCGGGGGTAAGGATGATAGACCTTATATATAAAATCGGACAACTGCAGCTTGAAATGATGAACATATTGGTGAATTATTATGCAAAGGCTCTTTTCTTCGCTCTATTAGGTGGTGTTGTGGGAGCGGTGATAATAGCACTGACATTTCATTACATCATTTGGAAGGGCTTGATTGAAAAAATAGCAGGCAGGGTAACCTCTCGCATCGAAGAAAACATGGCGCAAATTTCATCCAATATTACAGCAGAGCTGTCTCAGGCAAGAGACAACATGTTAGCCTTGACCAGCGAGATAAAAACGATTCGTGGGGAGGTAAGAACTATCCAAGGAGTTTTGCAGAATGTTGGCCATCAATTGGAGACAGATTTCCAACAGAACATGATACTAAGAAAAAAACTCGATACAGCACGGAAACGCTTGCAGCAAGCAGAAGAAAGGAAAAATAATGACCTACAATGACCCCAAGAAAGAAAAAGTAGTTTTACAAAAAGAGGAGTGTATATTTGACGGTGCCGGGCTTAAATTTTCCCTCAAACACTCTGGTAGTTCAAAAGAGGCTACGGTAAATTACGTGTTCTTTTGGGAACGACCTTTGAAGGAGTTCTATGAAATTGCTATTTTGCATAGTCATATTATATCATATCTTCGGGACCGCTCAACTGAGGGAAACCTTATTATATCGGGAACGACTTTTAATATCCGAACGATAGAAAAAACTATGGGCAAGACTAAAGGACACGACCGGAAAGAGAAGGCCCTCAGTATTGCAACGTCTGGATCTGCCGAGAGAATTATCAGCTATCAGGAAGCTGTGCTCCTGGACATCGGCCTCCACAAACTGCGGCAGTTGTTTAAGGTCTGATATGGGTGGAGGAGCGCTCATTAAAAACAACCGGGCAATCGCGCATGAAAAAATGCGGTATTCAACAATGACGGGCAACAAGATGTAATAAAAAACGTAGAGATCAGAAAAAACTTGACATCTCATCATATATCGAGCAATAAAAAATTTAAGAGCTTAAAGGTATTAAGGATCTTTAATAATTTAAAAAGGAAAATAAAATCATGGTCATAACAGTAGCATCAACAAAAGGCGGCGTGGGAAAATCGACAATTGCCGTGAACCTGGCTGTAGAAGCTGCCAGGGATGGTAAAAGGGTGCTGCTTGTCGATTCGGACATTCAAGGGTCGAGTATTGGGTTCCGGGCCGCGAGGGAGAAGGACGACATCAAGGCGATGAGTATTATTACCTCTACTCTGCACAGGGATTTGGGGGATTTCAAGAATTTTGATTGTATCATAGTGGATGTAGGGGGCCGGGACACAGGAGTATTCCGGTCCGCACTTCTGGCGGCAGATATAGTTATAGTTCCCGTTTTGCCCTCACAGTACGACATCTGGGCGGCGGCGGATAATGTCGAGAACATACGCCTTGCCCGCGTCGTCAAGGAGATTAAGACATTCTTCCTGTTCAACCAGGTAATCCAGGGGACGAAGATTTCCGGCGAGGCTACGGCGGCGTTAGAGGAAATCATTGGAGAGGATGGCATAAAATTGATGGAGTCTCAATTGGTGAGCCGGGTTGCTTATAAGAATTCTATCTCAAAGGGTCTTGGCGTGTCTGAGTATGAACCAAATGGTAAGGCGGCGGCGGAAATGCACGCGCTTTATGATGAGATCAAAGGAGCGTATTGATGCTGACAAAAAAACCGGGAAAGATAGACGAGGAAAAAGCAGAAAAGTTCATTGCCGGCGCGCCGCTCGATTCTAAGATCAAGGCAGCGACCAAGACCAAAGGAAAGGATGACAAGACAACATATTTGAATATTCCTATCAGCCGCGAATTAAGAAACAAATTGAAAGCTACTTCGGCCCTCAAAGGTAAGAGTCTTCACGAATACTGCACGGAGGTCCTGCAAAAGGCGGTATCTTAAAAAGCCTTGAAAGTTGGTAGTAACTTAAACAAGTTAGATATATTTAATTGATTTAAGAAGTTTAAAAAGAGTAAGATATTAAAGGTTGTTATTGATCGACAGATTTTTGATTTTCCGATAACATTCCGGAGAAGGGTTAGAGCTCATATAATATCATTCGGAGGATGGCCGATATGACAACCAGCAACAGAATGTATAATAAATATTTCCAGCTGTTTTTGCCATTTATTGCCGCAACCTTTCTAATAATTGGGTGCGCAGTGAAGACAGGTGCCAAATATCCCGATTGTGTTATACCCGCTCTTTCAGTCAATAAATCCCGTATATATTTTCTGCATGAACATATTTTCGGTGCCGGTTCCAATGTCCCCGTTAAAATCAATAACATCAAAATAGTTACCCTAAATGCTGGCTCATTTTATTATTATGATACATTACCAGGTCAATATCTTCTTGAGGTGTATCGTTCCCAAGGAATTAGGGAATTCGGAGCAACAAGGGCAAATCTCCGAGTGTCACCAAATAAAGTATATTATCTAGTCATAGAAATGAGGTCAAAAAGATGGATGGGAGAAATGGTCGGGCCGATAGGAAGTGCCGCAATGGCCATCGCTCAAGTTGGCTCTACCAAAGACACTTCGGAAGATTTAAAAACCATTGATTCATCAGGATTTTATAAAGTTGAATTGATTGATGAAGCTACGGCAAAGAAAAAGTTAAAAGACTTGGAAATTATAATCCAATAAAGACGCTAAAAATGGAATAGTGTCGAGCCTATTTTCAAAGGTCTTTTTGCGTCACCTCCCGATTTGCTGCTTGGTCAGGTCCGGCATTGGGGCCTCTTCGGAGGCTTGGGTGGAGGTGATAACTTAAATAAGTTAAACAGTATAAATATATTTAATAAATTAAATAAATTAAAAAGGTTTAAGTTATTAAGCACAGGCATATTTTCAGCGTTCCATGGATACATCTTGTCGAGATACGACGCAGCCTTACCGGAAGGACACTCCTTATGCTATTTGCTTATCACCAAGCAGTTTCTCTACCGTCGGAGTGATTTCTATCTGGAAACTATGAGCCCCAATTATGGTATTGCTATATGTTGAAATAATACGGGTAGTAACAAATACAATATTATCTGCAACTGCGTATGTGCCCACAAGAACGGCAAAGGCATCTTGATTATGGTTCAGATTCTTCAATTCGCGGGACAAAAGAAGTTCACCCAAGCCTTCTTTGATCAAAATGGAATTATTCCTAAGCCTAAGCTCTTTTATGAGAAATCCGTTCTGTGACAAACGTGCGACAATTTGCTCCGAAACAACCCTCCCGAAAGTAGAAGATTCTTCAAGCTTATTGATGTTTACAAATGATGCAGCTATAAGCGTTTTATCGAGTTTGACGCCGTGTTTATTCAATACCCTGGTCAATACATCTGCCGCGTGATAGCACGCCCGTGGAATATCCGAATATGGTTCCAATATTTCACGATCTTTGAAAGGCGTTTCTAATTTATCGATCTGTAGAGGTAATTGCTGCCTTTGTTGCTGATTCTCTATAACACAAGACATAGGGCCAAATAGTATGCACATGAGTATTATCCAAGGAAAGCTTCTATTTTTTATCCGTAACTTCATATTTTTTACCTTCAAAGCGTTGTTGTCCTTCCATTTTCTTTTCTTCAAAATAAGGCTTATCATCGTAATGCCACCATTCAGGGTCATTGATATAATATATATCTGCTTGTTGAAAATATATTCTATTTTTATACGTAAGAGACGTACAGATTATCACTTCATTACTTGCTAGTTTACCGGTATAATTACTTGACCCTACATCAAGGAGAGCACCTAATGGTATTGCTAAGGGAATTAGGCCTTCAACAGCAGAGAGGTACACACCTCTAGCCACATTCACACCCAGCCCCAAGGCGGTATATTTTATTGGAACAGACTCATTCATCCGCTCTGCATGTCCGATTACTTTAGCGGTGTATTCTATAATGACTGCATGTTCATCCTTATTGGTAATAACTAATCCATTTTTTATAAGATGTGAGATTAGAATGCGGTCAAATAGCTTACCAAAAGGTGTATCGTCAGAAGATTTTACAAAAAATGCCGCGACTTGAAGTTCTTTATGTTTTGGAATAGTCATTGAAATCTGTTCTGCAACATCGGTAGCCAAAATATCCCAGTGCTTAGCCGCTTGCATTTTCTTTTGCATACTTGTCTCGTGAAATACTTGATGTGGAACCGATGCATTACAGCCAATAATTAGCAGTGATAAAGCAAGAAATAGATATTGGTGAATGTTGACTGTAATTCTTCTACAAATTGTTTTCATAATTATTTCCCCAGCATATAGCATTAGCAATCAAATAGGCATTATTATCGGCAAGCGCTCCTAATGTTGGTGCTGATTTCGGCTTTGTTTTGAAAATGATTAATATGCTGTTTGCCAGAACAGGATTCCCATATTCTTGAGCCTTAGCATAAAAAAGAAGACCTCTATTTTTATTCCTCGAATCAAAGATGCGGACTTGTATGGATAGGTGAGATGGTGACAAATCTGATCCCATCAATGAGGATATAATTTTTACCACAATGACAAAGTGATATTTTTTTGCGGATGCTATTTCAAAAATCTTTTCCAAATTCTGCTGACTATCGTGTAAATGTAAAGACATTTTCCTCGATATACAGTTGTTGATGTTACCTTTTGCCTTGTCAAAGGAACTACATCTCAAAATGGCATCATACAAACTTTGTGCCACCAAATCATCAGTCGTAGTCTTCATGCTTGGCGATGAGGAAAGAGGGAAGATACCTGTTCTGCGATTTGCCAATGAAAAATTTGAGTCCCTATACAAGATATCTATTGACGCATGCTTTGGACTTCGCAGGTAAAGTTGATCATCTAAGCATGCACAGCCCTGAAAGCATAAAAATATTAGAGTAAATACCATCGTTCCCAAGAGGATATGATTAACCTTTGTCATATTTAACTGATAAGACATTGTTCTTATGAATTGGAGTATAGGGAGGATGATTTTGCCTGTCAAGGCATAATTTGCATAAAATAATAGAGATTGTTAATGCAGATGGGCAGTGTATGTTGATTGGCGACTCTCTTTCTGGGCCAACTGTAACATAGCTGCGTTTTCACGCAGTAGAAATTCTCTTTTAATAAATAGCCCTGGAATATATTGTTATCATTGGAGGGGTCAGCTCACGAAACTGGAAAAAAAGCACGCCAAGCTTTAGCGATTCCCCTCACCCGCTGTCCAGTCAGGATGCGCGGATCTGAGATGGACGACGTACAGAATGTGCTTACGATGCTGGGGATGCACAGCGTTTGTCGTCGATTCTGAGAACGTACAGAATTGATCGTCAATGCTGAGGATGCGGCGACGGAGAAATGTTACCGGATGTTGGTCTCAAGTGGTTACAAAACCATGTCGCCAATGGCCGAGCATCTCTACTTTGGCCATGGGGGTTACCCCTGTTACCCCTGAAAGTGGCAATACGGGCCAATGAAAACAAAGCTATGTTTTCACTGGCCCCTTTTCTCTAAAACTTCAAATTTGATATGTGGCGCAGTCTTGCATACATAGCCCGCTCCAGGAACATTGTTGACCGTGAGAGCATAACTATAGCAACTTGATTCAGCAGCAGTCTGTTTGTTTAGGGGATTTCTTGCCGCATCCTGCTGCGAACCTACAGTACTCAAATAATTTAACATTGTCGACAGTTCCTCTTTGATTACAGCTATTTTATCTTTTTGGGAAAGCCAGTCGGCACGAAACCTTGCTGATAAAGTTCTGTCAAGACCGTTATATGTATCTTGAGAATTTATTCTAACATAATCAACCGCAACCGAGTGTTCTTCTTGCAGGGACTGATTATAGCTATCATGTGTCGAAGACTCTTTGGAGGTCGTGATGTTGCAACCTTTGTCCTCGAATATATTTCCACCATTTGAATAGAACTCTATTGCATTTACAAGGCAATCGCCTATAGGTTTTTTAGAGCTGGCTGATGATTTTACTTTATCACAGCCCCACAACACTAATCCCAATGAAAGAAAAAGAACTAACAAGGCCAAAAAATTTTTCATTGCTACCTCTCCTTATTTTGTTACTACCCGACAGTTGGGGTAGCCGACCACTTTTCGGTATCTTTACCGGAACTCTTATTTATAGGTAAATCGGTTGAATTTGCATAATCTTGAGGGGCCTATGAAAACATATCTGGGTTTTCACGTACTGATGCTTCCGGTTTCAGCGACTGCTCGTACCTTTTAAGGGTTCGCCGCCGGCCATTCCTTCCCGGCCCGCTTCCTGATCGTTCCTTCGTTAACCCCCAGGACCTTGCCAATGTTGCGATACGACAGCCCTTCTGAACGCATCTTCAGCGCCTGGTCGTACACGTACTGTGAAATCGGTGGCCGGCCAAGCCGCTTACCCTTGTTCCTGGCGGTGGCCAAGCCCGCAACGACCCTTTCCCGGATAATCTCCTTTTCAAATTCTGCCACGGCGCCGACGATTTGAAACACCAGTTTGCCTGTCGGTGTGGACGTGTCCAGGTTGTTGTCGTAGGACACAAAGTCTATGCCGCAGGAGCCCAGCTCGTCCAGAGTGACTATTAGGTCCTTGAGGGACCGGCTTAATCTGTCCAACTTCCAGACCAGAAGGAGATCAAATTTCCTCTTCCTGGCAGCGTCCATCATGGCGGTGAAAGCTGGTCTTTTGGTGTTGCCCCCGCTGTAATTCTGATCAATGTATTCCTCGTAGATATTCCACCCGGACCGGGCCGCGAATTGCCGCAGCTCGTTAAGCTGCATATCGACCTTTTGTCTGTCCGTAGAGACACGGGCGTAGATGGCGGCGGTTTTCTTTTCGTTGTTCATGAGGAGCTCTCTTTAGCCATTTGGGGGCATTTCGCGGACTATGCGTTGAAAGTCCTGAGATGTGTGAAATATCCGGATAACAAATACCGAGGATTGACGAACGGTATATACGACAATATAAGGCAGATCCGTGAATACAAGCTCCCGAGTGCCATCCACTCTACCAGGACGCCCAGAGGAAGGGAAAAGAACTAATTCGTTTTCTACCCGATCAACGATTCTGAGAACGGTATTGATGGCAGCCACAGGATTATCACGGGCTATAAATTGTTCAATCTGATCGAGGTTTCGTTGGGCTCCAGCAGACCACTCAATTTTGCTTTTCCGCAAGCTTGCTCTCCCACTTTGCCTTTACTGCGGCATGGGGAAGCGTATCCCCACTCTCTATCTCCTTCAGGCCCATCTTAATCTCCTCTATCTGCCACTCGTTGGCATCCAGATAATCTTTGATTGCGTGCCCTACTAAAAAAGACTTTGACCGGTTCGTTTCTTCCGCGAGCCGTTCCAGACGGCTTTTGATTTCCGGTTCTATTCTCAAGTTGATTGCGGCGGCTTTCATCCTGATCTCCTTATAAATTCTCTTGCAACACATTGTATCACAACATGAGAATGATTTCAAATTTTTTTTGGCATGAAGGTGCGGAAAAAACCCTTTAAAATGGTCATTGCAAAGCGGCTAATTTTTCAGAGTTTTTATTGTAGGAATTTATAGAGGATAGATCAAATGTTTTATCCGCAGTGATGGAATGCGATATTCACAGGTCGCAGTAGGAAGCCTCCACGCAAGGATACCTACCGTGAACCTTGCGTGCGGCTTAGGTCAACGATAGCGATAACTCGTATATTGCGACATGGCTGTAATACCAAAGATCGCAGCAATAATTCCTATCTGGCATCGAGTTGTACGGGTAACGAAAAGATCACTGGCGGCAATGGAGCACAGCGGAATCGCCGTCCGTGTGCAGCGTCTTGTTGGCGATATCATTTATTAAAAAGACCGTTAAATCTATCGGCCATTTCCTTTCTTCGTTCCTCAAGCAAAGTGGCGTGTTTTTGTATCTTCGATTCTAACTCCATGACATCGGCAAGAAAAGTGTCGTAGTCTTCGTTGTCTGGGACTGGCACGGGGAGCTTGGAAATTACGTCCCATTTGATTTCCGTAGAGGAACTACCCGTGACAGTCGTCAGCAACTTCTGCTTCATCAAGTTCAAGTTGAGCAGATGATAAACATAGGCTGGTGGAACCTTGCAAAACAATGGGATAAATCTGCTTGTCACAACGATGCCATCGTGCTCATCTGTGATCAACACAGGGGAGCGTCCCGATGCAATACTGTTCCTATGGTTTGGAAGCAACACCATCCCTTCGCGCACTATCCATTTCGCTCTGCTGGGCAACTCGTATGCGGCATACTCATTGAGTTCTATGATCTTGCCTGAAGTTGGGTCTGCGCCGCTGACTTCAAGATAACGGTATTTTGCCTTGTTCTTTTTTGTCTTCTGGACATTAGATCCGCTCGGTTCGCACAGATCTCCAAGCGTGCGTCCGCTCTTCAAATTGGAGAATGCTTGAGCCTGCCCGGGCAGGTAGAAAAGCGGATCAAACCTATCATTCTGGCGGAGTTTTGAGAACTTAAAGAGATTGGACTTTGGTGGAGCTGAGTATCGTTTTAAGATGGCAGGAAGATCATTTTCCCCTGTCTTTGCTCCTTTTGCGTCATATCCCACATTGTTGGCCCAGTCAAAAAACACATTGTAGTCATCCCTGACGCGCTCCTTCTTTATGAACAACAGGGAACCTTGTACGTCGCATCCGGTATGAAAAAAGACCCAATGCGGCAACCCAATTACAGCCATGATTCGAGTATTGTCATAGATAATCTGACGTAGCTTCTTGAATGTACTTGATGGTGAATTGAAAATACCATTTGGTAGTACAAGAGCCGCTACACCGCCGGGTGCGAGGAGGCGAACAATCATTTCAACAAAGGGAATTGTTTTGTGAAGCGTCACAAACGAGCCATCTTCAGTCTTGCCCGAATCAAACCGACTCAAGAAAGCAGGGTCAGACTCGCGCCCCGCAAATGGTGGGTTTGAGAAGATGTAGGAAATATCGCCTTCCTTTATCGGAAGACGGTCAGACAGACCAATGTTTAGACCGTGTGTGTTGAATATGCCGGAATGGCCGTCTCCGTGCATGATCATATTCATCTTCGTGACACGCACCATACGTTCATTGATATCCACGCCAAAGACGTTCTTGTCGCAGTATTCTTTGACTGCTAAAGAAACTTCCGCTTCATTAAGATTAGGATTTCCCCTCAATATCTTTGCACGAATATGCTTTATGACCATGATGAGGAAGCCTCCGCTTCCACATGATGGATCAAGAACAGCACCCTCTGGTTCTGGATCGACAAGCCGAACACAAAATTCAACCAGTTCGCGTGGTGTAAAGTACGCCCCTAGTTCCCCTCGAAATGTTGAACCGACCATTCGCTCAAAAACGGTGCCCTTAATGTCAACACCCTCAAGTGTGGAGGTAGTACCAATCAAGCTGAATGCCTGAAGCTGCGAAACAATGAAGTAGATTGTCTCGTCGTCCAAATCGAGCGCTACATTTTCACCTGGTTTTGAAAACCGAGTTGTAAAAACATCACGGTATCGAATCGACTTGGCAGCCTCCGCGAAAAGCATCCTAATATGATCGGCAACAGCTTTCTTTGTTTGTCCTGGGAGAACAGCGAATTTATAAACCTTGGGGGTGACGCGCTCATCGTACATTTTGAGGAAAAACGCCTTCATCAATTCATCGAAAGACTTGGCCGGATCGTGCCCCAAGTTAAAAAATATGCGATGATGGCATTGCCGTACAACGGCCCGAAGATGCTCCTCATCTTTGAATGGTGGGAGAATGTGGGTTTTGTCGAGATATTTTTCAAGTGCAGAACCTTCAGCCCAAGTTGGGATGTTCCCAACTTCAGTTGACGTATCAATGTACTTCGCGGTCTTAAAGAAACGGCTTGTAGTCCAATCTGAGCAAACATGGTATTCAGCACCGAGATTGCGCGCATACGATTCTGCTTGTTTCAAATCTTTTTCCGCGAAACCGCCTTTGCGTTTTGCTTCAACGACAATAAAAGGTTCTTTGTGTCGGTGGTCGCGATAGACAACTATGTCGGCGAAAACGCTGCTGGAGACTGCGTTGCGTCCGGCACCCGCGGGAACTTGAAGGGAAATCTGATTTGGCGTATACAAGTGGTGCGTTATCAGGCGATGCACCCAAAGGCATTCGACCTCTCCTTCCGGCTCATTATGAACCTTAGTCAAGCGGTCACGTACATCCCTTGGTAGGCTTATGCCGTCAAAGAGGGCATCAAAGTCGTCTTTCGTCATATTTTCTTTTTCCTTATGGGCCAATGAAAATATAGCTGCGTTTTCACGCAATATAAATTCCCTTTTTGGAAAGAACTGGAATAAGTTTTGTCACACTTCGTCCGAAGGCTGACAATCTTCAGCCCCTTTTGGGAAGTTAAGTAGCTTCTACCTCGCATCTTCGGTTCTCTCCCTGACGGCAATCAGTAGCTCCGTCAGGTCGTTCTCGTTCAACGACATCA
>Ga0209407_1002018_pt1 | contig 19803 bp, 17 predicted proteins | sample AD_JPNHG3_MetaG_FD_184410 | JGI IMG/M metagenome (GOLD analysis project Ga0209407, IMG submission 184410) | Active sludge microbial communities of municipal wastewater-treating anaerobic digesters from Japan - AD_JPNHG3_MetaG (SPAdes) (version 2) | ecosystem: Engineered > Bioreactor > Anaerobic... | reverse complement strand
CCGGCAGTGCCTGTTCTACTGATTGCCCGCGTACGTCATCCCAAGTCAGCAGAAACGCGCGCGCGGAGTTGCCGTCGTCCGCCGCGCCACCAACGCATGCGATGCCCTTGCTCGTCGTGGCCGACACGCCCTCCGCCGCCGGCCGCGAAAGCTGTCCGGCGGCCACCCAGTTTGTGGTGCCTGCGGGCAGCGCGAAAATATCGGCGTAATACCGCTTTGGACCGCCTTTTACCAGCGGCGTTTCTGGAAAATTTGACCCGCCTGCCAGCAGGGCCACGCCCCCGTGTTCCCCGTAAAACGGCGCGCCGACGCCGATCGCCGGACGCCCGTCAGGACGTGGCGGCAGGGAGAACCCCTCCGACCACTCCAAGACCACCGGTGGTGCACCGATGGCACTCCCTATGGCGAGAAACGACAGAACGCCCGCGATTTTCACCGCGCCAGACATCCCAAAAGTTTTTTCTGACATATTCCCTTTAACCTCGGCTAAGCGTGATTGAGATAGCTTAGCAGTTTCCGCTCTGAGAAACGTTCACAATATTACAATCGTAAAATCCTTACACTTTGCGGAGTACATTGCATGGCTCGGCGTGGGTTAACGACAGGGGTGTGAGAAGATCATGTGTTTCTGGTTTCATTGTGGAGCACTGGGAAGGTGGCGTTTTTTAGACGCGATTATTGTGTTGTGCTATGTGTGGCACGGTAACGAAATTTGGAATACGGTGACAAGAGCCGCGCTGTGCGCGGGTCGCGGCACCGCTTTTGCGCGCCACCCTACCACTGCACGCCTGCTCAAAAAGCGGTGTCGCGCGGAATACCGCTTGCCGCCGCAAATCTGTTTGCAAAAAACGCTCAACTTCCGATACTCAATTTTCAAACATGCGTTCGACTCGCATACCCTTTGTCACTTACCTATAACTTACATCAAAGTTATCCTCATTTACATTCCCGTGCGAAGCGCGGGCGGCGGGCTAACCGATTACGGGTGCGACCGCATTCATTCCTCGATGGTCATTTCCCAGGGCGGCGTCTCAATGGCTTTCTTGCCGTCATCGAGCAAAAGTTCTGATTGCTGTGCATCGCTGGTGAGTTCGTCCCAGAAATCTTTTCTCAGCTTCCCGTCGAATATCTCAAAAGCCTGTTCGGTTTCTTTTTCTTTGAAAAATGCTTTGTAAGCGTCTGCAGGAAAAGAGCCGCCTACATGTGAAAAATACACATTGCCGCCATAACGTCTGTAAAGCGCCCTGTTTCGTTTCCACAAAAGCACGTCCTCTTTTAGCATGTCATCCGCAGGCACGAAAAAACTGGGCTTCAGCCACGCAATTTCTTTTTTGATTTTGGCGACTCTGTTTGAGACATCTACAGTTCCATTGCCGGAGGCGACAAGGTTCTCCAGTTCTTTGTTGAGGTGCGCAATCCGCTGGTCATAAGTCCCCTTGGCTAGTTTTTCAAAAAGCGCACGCTGTTTTTCAAGCTCTTGCTGCGTGACCACGATATTTTCACTTTTGTCAAACTGATCCAGCAGCGTTTTCATGATGATGGCTGAGGCATCATTCGTTTCACTTATCGCAACCCCATTCACCATCGCGATCGTGCGCGCGTCTCCATGCTTAGCGCTTGACACGCTTAACAAGACTACAAATACGAGAGCAATCGCAGAACCGCAAACAATATACAGCAGTTTTTTCTTTTTCATGGTAGAGCGCTCCGTCTACTCAACGCCTGATCGTTTGCCCACCTTTTACACGGATCTTTATTTCAAGTCAATGGCAGAAACCCTGAATCAAAATCGCTAATGCGTTTGACACGTCCGGTGTGAAGTCCGCATAATGATACTACCAATTAGGTCTCTGTCAGATGGATGGGCACCGGGAGGTTGATATGAAAAATGGATTGAGGGCGGTTTTGGCCGTTGCTGTGTGCGGCGTCGCGTGCGCCGGGAGTGCGTTGGGTGCAACGCGCATCGTGTCGGTCTACGTAGAGAGTTTCGCGGAGCTGCAAAAGCAAGCCGCGCTGGGGGCCGGGGCGTTTCAGGCGCCGATGCTCGCGGCGTTGCCGATGATGATGACCGGTGGCTTGCCGGGTGCGGCGCAGATGGATAACAGTAAGCCGGTCGCGATGCACCTGCTCGCACTCGAGGGCGGCGAAACCGGCATGGTCATCGAGGTTGCGCCCAGTGCCGCGCCGGAGGCTTACCTCAAGGCGTTGGCCGGGGGGGAGGCCGAAGGCGCGCTGCCCGAGCCGAAGGACGGCATCTACACGCTGGGCAAGCACATGGCGGCAAAGGTCGCGGGCGGCCGCCTGTATATCGTGACGCATGCGAAAAAACAGGCCGCGCTGCTGGGGACGGACCTGACGGCGTACTCCGAGTTACCGACGTTGCCTGGCGTGCTGCGTGTGTCGGTGGAGCCTCAGGCCGTGGTGCCCTATCTGAAAAAAGCAACGGCGTCCATACCGGTGCAGGTCAACGCGCCTGACGCCGAGAAGCAACGCCGCGCGGTGGAGCGCGCGCTGGGTTTCTATAGCGGGATGCTCGAACAGCTCAAAGCGCTTCATCTGGGGCTCAACATCCAGAATGAAGGGGTGTTCGTCCGCTCGCGCCTGATACCGCGCGCGGGATCGGATATAGCAGCGTTGATGCTCTCCGGCAAGCCCGTTTCTACGAAACAGCAGGCGTTTCTGAAAAAGGATTCGCTGTTCAGTTATGCGTCGGGCGGGTCGACCGTGCCGAAGACGCTGGAGAACGCGCTCATCGAGATGTATACCGAGCTCGTCGCCTCGTCGCCGATGTATACCGGCGGCGCAACCAATGACTGGGCTGCGGTCTTGAAGCAATCGATCGCGCTGTGGGGTGTGCCGCAAGCCTTGGCCGTGAGCCGACCGGTGCCGGACGGCGCGCTGCACGTACAGGGATGCTGGCAGATGGATGATCCTGACGGCTATTTGGAATCGCAGTTCGCCATGATGAAAGAGCCGTTTTTCGTTACGATGATGAAGCAGAGCGGTATCAAGTTCCCGGGGCCGACCAAGCGTACGGTTGACGACATGAAGGTGTACGATTGGAAGATGGAGTTCGATGAGCAGGCGATGGAGAAAACAGTACGCGCTGCGTTCCCTCCCGATCTGCCGGCCGAAAAGGCCGATGCCGCCGTGGCGGCGCATCAGCAGACTTTTCGCACACTGAAGGTACTTTTGGGTGACGGCTACACCTATGCGACCAGCGGCAAGGATCTGATTTTGGCTATGGGCGGCGAGGCCGTGCTTGCAGATGCGGTCAAACGCGCCAAAGCCTTGGCAGGTGCATCCGCAGAGGCCGATCGTATCGAAGCGTTGTTGTCGCCATCGGCTGATCCGCACAGCATCGGCAGCATCGCGTTGGCGCGCATCATAGCGTTCTCTCTGGCGGCGCGTCCCGAAACGGCGGACATCGCGAAAGGGATTCCGGACAGCGAGGGGATCGTCTTCGCGGGTTGGCCGTTCAAGGGAGAGACGTTGTCCGCCATGTTGATTCCGACCTCAGAGATCAAGGCCATCACGGCCGCCGCCATGGCTGGCCAAGCGGCGGCTCGGAAGCGTAACGCGCCCGCACGGCCACCCGTCCCTGATAATTTTTAATCCCGCACCACACAAACGAGTAAGAGCAAGGAGAAACATCATGGAACGCATTTCGTATTCACGTCGGTCATTTCTCAAGCACACGGGCGTCGCGTCGGCGTGCGCGGCATTTCCTTTTCTGCGTGTAGCCGGACAAACCAGTCCCAATGAAAAGGTCAACCTCGCCTGTTGCGGCATCGGCAATCAGGGCGCGGGCGACATCAATGCGTTATTCGCCACGGGCCTCTGTAACATCGTGGCGCTGTGCGATACGGAGATGGGGGGCAAGCGGACGCAAAAGACGTTGCAGAAGTTTCCCAATGCGCCGCGTTTCACTGACTTCCGCAAGATGTTCGACAAGCACGACAAGGAGATCGACGCGGTGTTGGTCGCCACGCCGGACCACTCGCATTTCGTCATCACGATGGAGGCGATGCGTCGTGGCAAGGGCGTGTTCGTGGAGAAGCCGCTGGCCCATTCGTTCAATCAGATCGATCTGCTGATGGCGGCTGAGCAGAAGTACAAAGTTGCCACGCAGATGGGCAACCAAGGCCATTCCGACGGTAACTACTTTCAGTTCAAGACCTGGCAGGAAGCCGGCGTCCTCGACAATGTGACCAAGTTCGTGGCCCACATGAATGGCGGTCGCCGCTGGCACAAGTGGAAAGGCGATCCCGCAGCCATCAAAAAGGCGATCGCGAAACAGCCGAACACCAACAACGTGGATTGGGACACCTGGCTGGCGCATGTCGCGGAGCATGACTTCACCGAACAGTATCTCAATGGCGACTGGCGCTGCTTCTACGAATTCGGTAACGGCGCACTGGGCGATTGGGGCGCCCACATTCTTGACACCGGTCACCAGTTCTTGAAGTGGGGCCTGCCGACGTCGGTCGAGCCGCTCAAAATGGAAGGGTGGAATCCGTACGTCTTCCCGATGGCCTCTACGCTGCTCTTCAAGGTGCCGGCACGCGGACCTGGCCTGCCGGCCTGCGATGTGTACTGGTACGATGGCGTGGGTAACCATCCCGAACTGCCGGAGGGATTCCACGGGGTCAAGACCAACAGTAACGCGCCGGCGTCGCTCGGCGGCTCCGACCAGGGCAAGGCGCTGCCGCCCGGCAAGGAGATCTACGGTGACGGCGTGATATTCAAGGGTGGTTCGCACGGCTCCACGCTCTCGGTGATCGGCGGTGAAAAAGCCGACGCGGTGAAGGCCACGCTGCCGCAGGTTCCGAAGAGCCCCTCGAATCACTACAAGAACTTCCTGCTCGGCGTCAAGGGCGAGGAGGTCTGCCGTTCGCGCTTCGCAGTGTCCGGTCCGCTCTGCCAGTTCATGTGCCTCGGCATCATCGTGCAGAATGTCAACGCCAAGCTGGAGTTTGATCCCAAGACCCGCAAGATCACCAATCACGACGCCGCTCAGGCGTTGTTGCGGATCGGTGAGCCCCCGCGTAAGGGTTGGGAAGAGTACTTCAAGGTCTAGTGCGCGTGAGGGTTGCGACCCAACGCAAGGAGTCTGTTTGTAATGAGTCAACCTGTTCGGATCATGCCCTGTCTGGATATGCAGGAGGGACGCGTCGTCAAAGGCGTGCATTTTGTCGATATCCGTGACGCGGGTGATCCTGTCGCATGCGCCCGAGCTTATTGTGCCGCAGGCGCCGATGAGCTCGCCATGCTGGATATCACGGCGACGGTTGAGGGACGCGCCACACTGCTGGATGTGGTGCGGCGCGTGGCCGATGCCGTGACCGTGCCCTTTACGGTGGGCGGCGGCATCTCCGACGTGTCGACCGCTGAGGCGGTGCTCGCGGCTGGTGCCGACAAGGTGTCGATCAGCAGCGCGGCATTCCGCAAGCCGGAACTGGTGCCGGAGTTGATTCGCGCGTTCGGTGCCGACAAGGTGACCGTGGCGATCGACGTGGATCGTAGCGCGACGCTGCCGTCCGGGTACGAGGTCTATATCGACGGCGGCCGTACCGCGACTGGCACGGACGCCGTGGAGTGGGCCAAGCGCGTGGACGGCTTCGGTGTGCCGGTCATCCTGCCCACCAGCAAGGCGGGCGATGGCGCGCGCACCGGATATGACCTGCCGGTGATTCGTGCGATCAAACAGGCGGTTTCGGCGGAGGTCGTAGCATCCGGCGGCGCCGGAACGCTTGAGCATTTCTACGACGCCGTTCAGGCGGGAGCCACGATCCTGCTGGCTGCCTCGATCTTCCACTTTGGCGAGATCGGCATCGGTGACCTGAAGGCGTATCTCAGCGAACGCGGCGTGACGCTTCTGTAACGCCCCGGCGCACGAGGCAAAGCGGCTATGCGGATACTGGTGACAGGAGCGGCGGGTTTTATCGGTGCCCACTTGACGGCGCGTCTGCTGCGCGACGGACACGCGGTGACGGGCATCGATGCCTTTACGCCGTACTACGACGTGCAGTTCAAACATGACCGCTGGGCGGCGCTCGTCGGACGTGCGGCGGACGATGGCCAAGAAGCGCGCCTGATCACATGCGATGTGTGTGACGGGGAGCGGTTGCAGGGCGTATTCGCGGAGTTTCAACCAGAGCGCGTCGTGCATCTCGCGGCACAGCCCGGCATGCGCGCATCGCTCAACGCGCCGTTCGTCTGCCAGAAGAACAACGTGGAGGGCTTTCTCTCGTTGCTCGAGTGCTGCCGCCATGCGGCGGTTACGCCGCGTCTGGTGTATGCCTCCTCATCCTCGGTCTATGGCAACAGTGCCGTGCTGCCCTTTACAGAAGAGCAGCCTGCGGACCGGCCGGTGAGTCTCTACGCCGCCACGAAACGGGTGAATGAGCTGATGGCGCATACCTACGCGCAGCTCTACGGCATCCCGTGTGTCGGTCTGCGGCTCTTCACGGCGTATGGCCCGTGGTGTCGGCCCGATATGGCGCTCTACCTGTTTGCCGACGCGCTGTCGCAGCGCCGTCCGTTGCAAGTGTTTCAGGGCGGCGACGTGAGCCGCGATTTCACCCACATCGACGATGTGGTGGAGGGCATCGTGCGCTGCATCGACATGCCGCTACACGCTCGGTATGAGCTTTTCAATGTGGGCAGCGGACGACCGGTCGTGCTGCTGAGCGCGGTCCGCCTGCTGGCGGAGAAGTTGGGTGTGACGCCGCAGATTGAGGTCGCGCCACTGCCGCCCGGCGATATCCCCGCGACGTGGGCGAGCCTCGCGCGGATTCAGGCTCGTACCGGATATCAGCCTGCCACGACGCTGGAGGAGGGCCTTGACCGGTTTGTTGCGTGGTTCCGCGCCTATGCCTTGGCGGGGGCCGGGAACGGAGTTGCGCGATGAGGTGGTGGCTCTACAACGTGTTGTTTGCTGTGGCCTACGTCGTGATGCTGCCGCATTTCCTGTTGCGCATGAAGCGGCGCGGTGGATACCGCAGCCGCATGGGCGACCGCTTCGGACGTTATCCGGCTGACGTGCTCGCGCGGTTGCAACAAATGCAGGGCGCAATCTGGATCCATGCTGTCAGCGTGGGCGAGGTCTATGTGGCGGGACAGATGATGCGGGCCATGCGGGCGCGCGAACCCGGTCTCCGTTTTGTTTTCAGTACCACCAGTTCCACCGGATGGCGTGAAGCCGAGAAGCAGGTCGGCCCCGAGGATGTGCTTGTGTACAACCCGCTGGACTTTCTGCTTTGCGTGCGCCGGGCTCTGGCCGCGATTCGGCCGCGCGCGTTGATTCTGACGGAATCCGAAATCTGGCCCACGCTGATCCGCGCTTGCTATCGGCGGGGCGTGTCGCTTTTTCTGATCAACGCGCGGGTCTCTGACCGCTCGGCGCCCGGCTACCGTCGTCTGCGCTTCTGGTTCGGGCCGGTCTTGCGCATGTTCACCGCGATTTTAGCGCAGTCCGAGGCCGACAAGCAACGCCTCGTGGACGCAGGTGCCGATCCGGGGCGTATCACGGTGACCGGCAGTTTCAAGTTCGACGTGGCGATCAGGAACCCCGCTAAAGAGCAGGAGGTCGCCGCGTTTCTGGCGCGGGTGGATTGTGGCCCGGCGCGTACGATACTGCTGGGCGGCTCGACATGGCCCGGTGAAGACGCGGCGCTGCTCCGCATTTACAGCCATCTCAGGACACGCCATCCGGACCTGCGCCTCGTGCTGGTACCGCGCCACTTTGAAAAAGCCGATGCCGTGCAGGCGGAGATCGAACGCGCCGGTTTTGCATGCGTGCGGAAATCAACAGGGATGCTCCATGAACCATCCGGCGAAAATGCCCGCCCGCTGTCAGATATCGATCCTGCCTCCCCGCCCGTTATTCTGGCCGACACGACGGGCGAACTGATGGGGTTTTACGGCAACGCGCAGATCGTGTTCGTGGGCAAAAGCCTATACGAACACGGGGCGCAGAACATGATCGAGCCCTGCCTCTGCGGCGCAGCGACGCTGGTCGGTCCGTACACCGAAAACTTCCGCCCGGTGATGTCCGATCTGCTGGCGGCCGACGCCTTGATACAGGTGCCCGATGAAGCGACGTTGGCGCACGAGATTGAGCGTCTGATGAGCGATGCAGAGGCGCGCCGCGCTCTGGGCGCCCGCGCCACGGAAGCCGTGTTGCGCCGCAAAGGGGTGGTTGACCGCTGTGCGGAGTTCATTAGTGCATGAGTTCATTAGTGCATTATTTTGTCGTCGCGCCGCGCACGGCACAACAATCATGTCAATCGGGTCAGTCATGTCTAAAAAACGGGCGTTTCTTTGCGGCTGTTCTTTGCTAAACTACTTCCCATGACATCTATCACTCTTCATCCTAATCGGGATTTTTCCGTAGTTCGCCGGCATCCGTGGGTTTTTTCTGGTGCGATATGCAGCGTGGACGGCGCGCCGGAACCTGGCGAAAGCGTGCGGGTCATCGCCGCCGACGGCAAGCCGCTCGGCACGGGCGCGTTTTCGCCTGCGTCGCAGATCCGCGTGCGCATGTGGTCTTTCGATCCCGAGGTCACGGTGGATGACGCGTTTGTCAGCGACCGCATCGCGCGTGCTGTGGGTGCGCGGGCGGGGTTCTTGGGCGACGGAGCAACAAATGCTTTTCGGCTGATCAATGCGGAAGCGGACGGTGTTCCGGGGTTGATCGCCGACCGCTATGCTGATTGGATCGTCTGCCAGTTTACGACTGTGGGGGCCGAGTACTGGAAGCGTGTGATCGTTGACGCACTCCAGCGCTACTTCCCCTGTCGCGGTATTTACGAGCGCTCGGATATGGAAGCGCGCGCACATGAGGGGTTGCCACAGATTTCTGGCGTGTTGGCGGGCGAGCCGCCGCCGGAGCGGATCGAGATCGTGGAGAACGGATGCCGCTATCAGGTGGATGTGCGGGCCGGACACAAGACCGGGTTTTATTTGGATCAGCGCGAAAACCGCGAGCGTATCAAGCGGTACGCTAACGGGGGTGACGTGCTCAACGCCTTTTCCTATACGGGCGGCTTCGGGATCGCGGCGGTCGCGGCCGGTGCGGCCTCGGTCACGCATGTCGATCTCTCGGCAGAGGCGTTGGCACTCGCTAAATCCAATACCGCGCTCAATACGTGTCACGTCGAGGAGTCATCCTTCATTCAGGGCAATGTGTTCGAGGTGCTGCGTACGTTTCGCGATCAAGGACGCAGCTTCGACTTGGTGGTGCTGGACCCTCCCAAGTTTGCAGAGTCCAAGGGAAGCCTGATGAAAGCGTCGCGCGGCTACAAGGATATCAATCTGCTGGGCATCAAGCTGCTGCGTCCCGGCGGCGTGCTGGCCACATTCTCGTGCTCCGGTTTGATGACGCCGGATCTGTTCCATAAGGTCGTCGCCGACGCGGCGGTGGACGCGAAGCGTGATATTCAAGTGATCGCGCGGTTACAGCAAGCCGAGGATCATCCAGAAGGGCTCTGCTTCCCAGAAGGGCTCTATCTCAAAGGGCTCCTCTGCCGCGCGTGGTAAGGGGAGAAGGGGGAATCGATGACGTTGACGTTGGTTATACCGGTTTACAAGGAGCATCTCAGGTTCGAGAGTTCGCTGCGGCAGATCGTCGCGTTTATGGCGGAGGAGAAGGCGCAGGGGGTTGAGATCGACGTGGTTTTTGTGGACGACGGATCGCCCGAGGCGAGCGCGGCGGTCATCAACGATTTGATTTCCGACCGTAACGATCCCCGCATGCGGTTGCTTCGCTATGCGGTGAATCAAGGCAAGGGGTATGCGGTCCGCACCGGCATTCTGGCCGCTGAAGGCGAGTTGATATTGATGTCGGATGCGGATTTGTCGACCCCGTTGCAGGACTGGCGCAAGCTCAAGGATGCGCTGGACGCAGGCGCGGACATTGCTTGCGGTTCGCGCGCGGTGCGCGGTGCGCACATCGGCAAGCCGCCGCCGTTTCATCGGCGTGTGCTGAGCCGCATCTTCAATTTGCTGGTCCGTTTGGCCGGTGTCCATAACTTCAAAGACACGCAGTGCGGCTTCAAGCTCTTCCATGCTGAGCCGGCGAAGATCATCTTTGAAAGGATGCGTACGCGACGCTTCGCGTTTGATGTCGAGATGATTGCTATGGCGCGGGACTTGGGCTACAACGTGGCAGAGGTGCCGGTGCGCTGGGACTACAGCGGACACTCCACGGTGAAAGTGTTTTCAAGTGGCGGTCGCATGCTGATCGACCTGCTGCTCTTGGCTGCGCGGCGGTGGATATTCGGGCGGACGAAAATGCCGAACGCTGAAGGTTGAGTGTTCGGCCGATTATGATTGATCCCCGGCCCCTAGAAAGGCTAAGATGACGGGCAGTCAAAGGCGGGGACACTCTCGCTTAGAAGGCCAGTAGCTCAGTAGGACAGAGCACTAGATTCCTAATCTGGGGGTCGCCGGTTCGACTCCGGCCTGGCCTACCATCTGTTTTTAGTGCAGAAGATACGGATGATGGTTACGCCACCATGAAAAACCCAATCACGCTATTCTGTTGGCTGCTCGTTTTGCCGTTCTGTGTTGTTGTCGCGCAATCGTCGTCCCAGAGGGTCACGCTCACGAACATCGCCTATTATAGTGAGCAGGCGTTGGCTAATGCGGACGATTATTGCCGCGAGCAATGCCGGCTTGATCTGCGTTATCCTGCTGACCGCAAAGGATTCGCCACGGTGGTGTGGTTTCACGGCGGTGGTTTGCAGCACGGACGCCGCCATTTCGTCGAACTGAAGGATCCTTCGATTGCGGTTGCAGCCGTGGGTTACCGTCTTTCGCCCAAGGTCAAGCATCCCGGTTATCTGGAGGACGCAGCCGCAGCTACCGCTTGGGTTTTGTCCAACATCGCGCAGTATGGCGGCGATAGCAACAGGGTTTTTGTCTCGGGCCATTCGGCCGGCGGTTACCTCTCGGCGATGATCGGCATGGATGCGCGTTGGCTCAAGCCGCATGGTTTTTCAAACCTGCGACTCGCCGGTATCGCCCCGATCAGCGGCCAGGTCACTACACACTTCCATGTCAAAAAACTGCTGGGCGACAGCGGCCCTGAACTGCGTCCATTGATCGATGAGTTTGCCCCGCTCTACTACAGTGCTGGCAATCTGCCGCCGATCTGTCTGATTCTCGGCGACCGTGCGCTGGAGTACAAAAATCGCGTGGAGGAAAACGCCTTGCTGGCTGTCAGTCTCAAAAACCTTGGTCATCCCCATGTCGAATTTTACGAAATGGGTGGCCTTGATCACGGCACGGTCGGCGAGGGTGGCTTGATCCCGCTCCGGAATTTTATCCGCCGCTACTCCGCGCCAAAACAACGCTGACCGAGACCGCCGACGACTTCCCATGAACCCCTCTGTCACAGGCCGTATCCATTCGATTGAATCGTTCGGGACCTTGGATGGTCCCGGCATCCGGTATGTGCTTTTTTTACAGGGCTGTCCGTTGCGCTGTCTCTACTGCCATAATCCCGACGCGCGCAGCGAATCGGGCGGCACCATCATGAGTGCTGGTGAGGTGATGGACGACATCCTTACTTACCGCGCTTTCATCGCGCGCGGTGGGGTCACGCTCTCCGGCGGCGAACCGCTGTTGCAGCCTGCGTTCGCCTGCGAGGTGCTCGACGGCTGTCGTGAGCATCTGCTGCACAGCGCGTTGGACACCTCCGGTGTCGTGCCGCTGGCGCACGCCGCTCCGGTGATTGATCGCGCGGATCTGATGCTGTTGGATATCAAGGCGCTGGATGAGGAACTCTGCGAGCGGCTGACCGGCCGCAGTTCCGCCAACACGTTGGCGACGCTGGAGTATTGCGAAACCACGCGCAAAGCGGTCTGGATCCGGCATGTGCTGGTGCCCGGCTATACATTGGACGGCGCACGGTTGGAACGGCTCGCCGATTATCTGCTGCGCTTCAGTTGTATCTGTAGGATCGAGTTATTGCCGTTTCACAAGATGGGCGAGTACAAGTGGAAGGCGCTCGGCTGTCCCTACACCCTGACTGATGTCCAGCCGCCGACCGACGAGCAGATGAATGCGGCCCGCGTGATCTTCCGTCAGCGCGGGCTCATTGAATAACTAATAACGAACAACGAATAAGTAATAAATAAGTGGACGCCGATTCCGCACTAACGCACTAATTAACCAATGCACTAATTAACTAACGCACTAATGAACTGCGTCTCGCGTCACGCCGCAGGTCGATCAAGCAGCACTTGATCGTTCTCTTCGACGCCGCCCGTCACCTCGACGTAATCCGTTGAAAAGCGTCCGGTCTTGACCTCCCGCTCGACCTGCACGTCGCCCGCCAGCACCTTGCAGAAGCTCTTGCCGTCGCGGTTGTAGATGCCCTCGACCGGCACATAGAGTACATTCTCAACCTTCTCGACAACGATCTCGACCTGTACCGTCATGCCCGGCGTGAGCCGTTCATCTGCCTCATTCGTGGAGATGTCCGACGCATAGACTTTGGGGCTGCTTTGATCCCACGGAATAATCGGTGTCGAGGCACCCGAGATACGTACGATTTCGCCGGTCAATGTCAAGTCCGGTACAGCCTTGGCGCGGATCACCACCGGCAGGCCGATCTTGATATGCGAGCGATACTCCTCTGGGATATTGACCTGGACCTTGAATTTACTGACATCCGGAATGAGACCGATCGCCTCGCCGATACTCACATCTGCACCGACCTTGATCTCCTTCGGCGTGTCCCAGCGGTTGCGCCGATTCTCGCCGTGGATCAGCATGCCATCGGCCTGTGCGCGGATCACCAGTTTTTCCATGTCTTCTCGCACATCCCGCAACTCAGTGCGGTAATCGTTAATCAGCGTATCACGGTTGGCGATTTCGATGCGCTTCTTGCTGACTTTGGCATTGTTGCTCACGATCGTACGCTGCACGGCCAACTGGCTTTTTGCCACCGTCTCTTCTAACTTCGAAATCTGCTGCGGATATTCGTAACGCTTGAAGATGCGCAGTGTGTAAAAGGCCTTGTCCATCGCCTGCTCCGCCGTAGACAGTGCTTTTTCGGCGTCAGCCACTTTTTTCTCAGCGGCCGTGATCGCCTCGGGCTCCTGAGAAATCGCATCCGTCAGCGTTTTCTTGGCATCGTCCAGCGCAAGTTTGGCACTGTCGTATGCAGTTGAGGCGTCCTGCGTGGCCTGCACCAGATCCTTCTTCTTGCGCGGCGCGTCCTCGTCCTTGTATTTTTCGTATTGCTCCTGCGCGTCGCGCAACGCATCCACCGTCGACTTCAACTCGGTCAGGTTATCCGCTCGGATCATCTCCAGATCTTGCAGCGCCAGTTTGTAATCCTCTTCGGCCAGTTGCAGTTTGCGGGTGAGATCCTTCTCCTGCTCGACAAACCATTCGTCCGACAGCTTAAAGATCACATCGTTTGAAGCGACTACCGTGCGGTCCGACACCAATTCCACCAGCTTGAGCTGGCCATGGCCACGCTTGCCGTCAAATCGCAACTGTTGGTTACTGATGGCGTCAAGCTGGCCTTCAAGCCGGAACGCGACATTGAAGCCGCCGCGCCGCACCGTGTAGAAACGGTCCATGCTCTCGCCCGACGGCTTTTTCGTGCGCTCCGCACATCCGGACAACAGCATCAACGCCGCCAGCATCACATACACTTGGACACGATAGAACACGGATCGTTTCTGCCCTTTCATCTGTCGCGCCGCATACGCGGTGCTCACTTCTTCATGTTATCCCAGATCGCCTGATTGTCGCGGGTGATCTCATCCTCGATCGCTTGGACATGCGCACGGAGTTCTTCAGTCACGCCGGTCGCCTGCGCACCGCTCACTTGGTCAAACGCACCCGGCTCGACCAAACGCATCGTCATGAAAATCACGATCTGTGATGTGAACGCCTTGGTCTTCTTGTACTGAAACAGCAAGCCCAAGTAGGGGATGTCCGCCAAATAGGGGATGCGCTTTTCGGTTTCGCGTTGTTCTTGGCGCATCAGACCGCCGATGGTGATCAGCTCGCCATCATTCGCTTCCAGTTCTGTGCTGGCACTACGCACCACGATGACCGGGGTCTCGAAGCCGCCGGTGTCGACGGTACGCGACGAACTCGACACCTCGGGATTGACTTTCACATGGATGCGATTGCCGGAGATCATCAGCGGTCGCACGATCAGTTTGACGCCGACATTTTCAAAGCGCGTCGAAATGCTCTCGCTACTGCCGGTGATCGTGCGCGATAGCACCGGTACCTTCTCACCGGTCATGATATTGCCGTCAGCACCGCGCCGGATCACGAGGTTCGGCGAGGAGAGAATGCGCGCACGTCCCCGCTCCTGCAAAAAGTTGATCATCGCCCAGATCTTGACCTGATCAAAACCGACGAATGACCAGAGCCGTCCGTCCGATCCCTTCCCTGCGGAGAAAGAGTGTTTGAGGTCCTCAACGCCCGTACCGGCGGAGTTGGGGATCAGCAACTCTTGAAAGATTTTGCGGACCGATTCCGATTCGCCCATCTTTGCGACGCCCATGTGGATGTCCCGCACCAGATCGTCGCTGATCTCCAGTTCGACGATGCGCGCCTCGACCAGCACTTGGCCCACCGGATGGTCGGCCTGCTCCAGAATCTGCTTGAGCTGGGGCAGGCGCGACGGCACATCGGAGACGACCACGACATCGTCTTCGTCGCTGCGTCCCACCGTACCGGCCGGTGTGAGGAAGTTTTCCAGCAACCGCCGCATGGTCTCTGCGCTGACATATTTGCAACGATAGAAGACCACCTCCAACTGTTCATCATCGCGCCGCAGGAATTGTTCGAGCAGGCGCGTATAGTCAGTGGTCTCGGCGGCTGCCGAGCGTTCGGCGGAGGGCAGCGCGGGTGCGTCATCCGCACGCTCTCCAGCAGGCATACCGCCGGTCAAGGCTGCGGGGGCTCGGTCACCCACACCTGCTTCGCGCGGTGCGTGTGTGCCGACGCGCCGACCCTCGCGCGGTCCCTGTTGCGCGCACGCCACGCCGACGAACACGGCGCACAACACCCCCCTCGCCATGATCCGGATTTCTCGCATACACCTTCTCTCTCGCCGTGCGGCGGCGGACCGTCCCCGCTACTTGATCGAGTAACGCGTCGCCTTGGTCAGCGCTTTCCAGAGTTGCTCAGGCGTCTCGGCCGCCAAGATCGCCTCACGATTCTGCTCTTTCAAGAATGTCTCGGTGAGGCCCGACATGAGGCGCAGATAAAACGCGCTGACCGCCGTGGGGATCGTGATGAAGAAGATGATGTTGCAGACATTACCCGCTTCATCGAACTTCACGCCCTTCTTCGAGACGCCGAGTGCGAGCGTCAGACCGCCGCCCTCCACACCGCGCACATGGGGGAAGGCCAGCCCGTTCTCCATCGCCGTACTCAACACCGCCTCACGCTCCAAGGCTGACTTGACCAACTTTTCCGCGCCGGAAACAAAGTTTTTCTGTTCCATCAGCGTCGCCAATTCAGCGATCACCTCGGCCTGGTCGGTCCCCTTGATATCCGGCGCCATCAGCGATTCGGCCGAAAAGCGCGAGATGCCCGACTTGCGGGGCGCTGTACGGCTGGGCGTCTCACCGACCCAGCGCGGCGCATCGCTCTCCTCGAACAGAATGCGCGCGCAACTCGGGCAATTCTGGATCTGCTTGCAGAGGCGCACCGCCTGTACCTGGCTGATCGGCATACGCATGCCGCAAATCGCGCAGCACCCGTTATACATCGGTGCCATCACGATGTGGTCTTTTTTATAGAGGCGCTGGTAGAGCGACTTGATTTCTGGCGGCAGCTTGTCGGTCAATTGGTCGATCGAGGTGTTTAGGCTTTCCATGTGCCGTCCGTCGCCGGTGGTCCGATGCTCGTCACGTATTAAAACCAACTCTTGAAGTTGGTTCAAATGGTTGATCAGGCTTTGCATACTGTCCTTTCAAACGGCAAGAAATTCGGGGGAAGGCACCCGCCAACACCCGTCCTGCGATTATCCCAATTTGTGAGAGTATTGTGACTGAATTGCGTGTAAGTGTCAACGGCGCGACGCCTACAAACAACATCTTACTTGTAATAGCGTCCGATCTCCTCTTTGGCAATCTTGCACCATGCCACCGCGCGCGACGGATCATTGTGGATCGTGTCGTGATCCTTCATGATGATCTCGAGACAACACCCTCGTGCTTTCTCGAGGATGTCCCGGACATCCTTGCGGGCGGCATCCTCGTCAAAGGTGCTGGCCGTGAGGATCGCAGGGTTCGGGCGGCAGGAGTAGACATACTTGTCTTGCAGCGCATCCACCATTTTGGCGCGGTCACACGTCGGCGACACGCTGACGCGACGGATGTTCGGGATGTCTTTGAGCAGATGCCAGCGCTCGCTGATCGGCTCGCAGCAGCCGTAGCACACCAGCCCGAAACGCTCCATCACCGGCTTCTGGTACTGCAACACAAACTCGTCGAACAACTCTGGCGCCAGCGCCTTGGTGTCCTGGCTCTCAAACAGCACCCACAGGTCTTTGGCGCGTGCCGTGCCCTGGTAGTCCTTGGTCGGCAACTGCGTGGTCCAACCAAACCCGCCGGACCCGATGTAGTCGCCCTCATTGTTCAAGCTGTAAAGCCCCGCGTTTTCCAAGAAGGTGATCAGGTCCAGCGTGCCGTCCCGCAGAAACGCCATCAGGTTGTGCACGCCTTGGGGGTTCTCTTTGATGTCCTGCATGTATCGGTCGAAACCGCGCAGCTTGATCAACTCGCGCGTCAGTCCCAATGACCAATACCACTGTTCACGCAGTTTGACCGGCAACACTCTGTCGAAAATCTCGCGCGCCAAATGCACGACCTCGGTTGTTGCCTCACGATCCACCGTGATCGTCTGAAACTGAAGGCCGCTCAAATCATCCAAGTCGGTCAGCATCGGCTGGGGTGCGATCGACGACGTGTCCGGTCCCCAATACGTCCGTTTGTAGGTCCATCCCACCTTGAAACGGCTTTCGACCACCCGGTCGTCCCCCATTTTCTCGCCCCAGAAAATCTCTTTGCGCAGTCGGCGTTCCCAGTGTCGCGCTAGGCTGTGTGTACATTCCAGCGAGGAATCCGGGATGATTTCGCGCCAACTGAACTCTGGGTCACACAAAATCAACGGACGCGCGGGCTGCAACATGTTGGTACGCGTCCACAACACCTTCTTTTCCGCTTCGATTTGGCGCGTGGATAACTCCATGACACGCTCGCCCAAACGCCGCAGCACATCCCGTTCTGTCGGCGTGATGGAGAGATCCGTGACATGCGTATCCAGCGCCACTTTGCCCGGTTGATCATGGTCTTTCATAACCGAACGCTCCTTTCCTTTAGTTTTAAAAATCTGTTTTCAATCAACACTGACGGCCGCCAGTGCCGTCAACTGTGGCAAAACCCGCACAGGGCGCGGTCTCGCTTTCACACCCGCATTGTATCGGTCGGCCGTCGTTTTGTCTATCGGGAACGCGGAAAAAAAGGAAAAAAGGGGAAACTCCAAGTTTTCAAACTTCCAAATTTCGTGATCGGTTAGTGACAGGGGAGTGCGAAGATCATGCGTTTCTGGTGAAAAGGGGAGCAGAGAGTCGGGAGCGGGCGTCCTCGCCCGCGACAACGTGTCTTGCAAAAGGGTGTGGCACGGGCATCTTGCCCGTGTTTCATGGGCGGGACGCCCATGCCACGAGGGGGGGAAGCTTCCCTTGGAAACCATACCGTGCATCGAAATCTCAATCGGCCTTTCACAGAGCGGGCGGGGGCACCCGACTGCGCATACACAAACCACGCACTAAACTCGCATGCCCCCTGTCACCAATCGATTACCCAAATTTCCAATTTTGGCCTTTTATCTTTGGGGGTAATTTGATATCATCTCTCTCTATGCGTGTGTTGTGGGTTGACCTAGTTTCTGAACTGGGGGGTGCGCAGTATAGCCTGCTCGAAGTGTGTGCCCGATTGCCATCGCACGGAGTTGAGGTTGTTGCTGCCGTTCCACAGGGACCGTTGTTTGACCGTTTGTCGGCAAGCGGTGTCACGGTCTTTCCCGTGTCGCCGTTGCGTGCGTCGAAGCGCGGATGGGGTCTCTTCTCAACGGCGGCCAAGTTGATGCGCGCCCCCAGTACGATTTACCGGATTGTCCATGCCGTCAAGCCGGACATTGTTCACGCCAACAGCCTATCCGCTTTCCTCGCGTCCCGTAAGGTCCCGTCGAGCGTCCCGTTGGTGTGGCATGTGCGCGATATGCGGTTGCCGGTTCTGGTTGCTCGCGATGCGGCAAAGAAGGCATCGCGCATCATTGCTGCTTCGGGGGCGGTAGATGAATATCTGGTGGAGATCCTTTCACCGCGTATCCTCGGTCGGATCCGCGTGGTCCGCAACGGGATCGATCCAGAACGTTTTACCGCTGTGTCCCGAGCCGCAGCGCGGCAGCGTTTCGGGCTGCCTGCCGAGGGGCCGGTCGTCGGCATGGTGGCGCACCTCATCCCTTGGAAGCGCCACGATGCCTTTATTACGGCTGCGGCAGAGATCCACCGCCAGAGGCCGGATGTGCATTTTGTGGTGGTCGGACGCGATCTGTTCAATGAGCATGCGCGGTGGACCTCGCAACTTGAAGCGATGGTGACGGCAGCCGGGATCGGCGAGCAGTTCCATTGGGTCCGCGATTGCGACGACGCCGCGCAGATCGTGAGCGCCTTCGATTTGCTGCTCCACCCCGCGAAGGACGAACCCTTCGGGCGCGCTGTCTGTGAGGCGATGGCCGCTTCGGTTCCCGTCGTCGCCGCTGAGTCAGCCGGTCCAGCCTCGATCATTAAGTCCGGTGCTTCCGGTGTCTTGGTGCGCGACGGCGATCCGGTAGGCATGGCCGCTGAAGCGCTGGTGCTCTTAGACGACCCTGTCCGCGCCGCCACCCTTGCCGCCGCAGGGCGTGTGCGCGTGTTGAGCCGGTACACTGTGGACCATGTGTGCGAGCAACTTGCCAAGGAGTACCACGCATTGATCGCCGCCACGACGACGGCCGGTTACGACGACGATTGATCGGGCGCTGAAGATTCGGAAGTGGCGGAGGGGGAGGGATTCGAACCCCCGGTACCTTGCGGCACGCCGGTTTTCAAGACCGGTTCTTTAAACCACTCAGACACCCCTCCGAAAAAGATGCCGATCAGTATAGGCTAAAAGAAGGAGCGGTTCAACGTTCTTTGGTTTCTGGTTTCAAGGTTTCATCCAAAATCGAAATCGGGATCGGGATCGAAATCGATTGTTGCGACCACGCAGTGGATTGTAACGTAAAAGCGTTGTTCTGTTTTTTTGTCGGACATGTCTGACCTGTTTGATACGTCCGACAAAAAACCGGCATGAAACTTGAACCAGAAACCTTGACAACGGAGGACGTCCTATCGCGTTTTTGGTAATCGGTTGATGACAGGGGTGTGGTGCGAGGACAATGTGTTTCTGGTGAAAAGGGGAGCAGAGAGTCGGGAGCGCGGGCGTCCTCGCCCGCAACAACGTGCCTTGCGCTTTCTAGTTTTATCCGCAGACTTGGACAGGATTGATCAGATTTTTTCCTGTTTGCTTTTGACCGCAGGATGGGAGGGACGAGCGTCTGCTCGTCTGCGGGCAAGCAGACGTTTGCCCCCCGGCGGCGGTCACGCCGCCGCCTCGTGCGCCCAGCATGGGCATGTACTAGTCAACTGAAAGGAGTTGATCGCAAAAGCAGTGACAGCAAGCGTAGCGAAACGGCAAGGCCGCGACCGCAAGGGAGTGAGCTGGA
>Ga0209407_1002001_pt1 | contig 19982 bp, 6 predicted proteins | sample AD_JPNHG3_MetaG_FD_184410 | JGI IMG/M metagenome (GOLD analysis project Ga0209407, IMG submission 184410) | Active sludge microbial communities of municipal wastewater-treating anaerobic digesters from Japan - AD_JPNHG3_MetaG (SPAdes) (version 2) | ecosystem: Engineered > Bioreactor > Anaerobic >... | reverse complement strand
AACCCCGCCCAAAACCCTAACTGGCCACAAACCCAAAGCGAGCACCCCTGCAACGCCTAGGCCCAAAAATGTTCGACGATCAATCATACCAACTAAAAGCGCCCCGGGATCAACGTGTCGCATTTGGGACAACGGCCCGAAACCATATCCACACCCCGGATTTGATACCCTACCCTTTCAATTACCATGTGGCCACACGAATGGCACAAGGTACTTTCAGTTTCGTGGCCTCTGAAATTGCCAATGTACACATACTTAAGCCCAGCATCCTTGGCTGTTTTATATGCCAATTCCAAAGACGAAACCGGAGTTGGAGGCAAATTCTTCATCTGGTAATGGGGCATGAACCGCAAAAAATGGATCGGAGTGTCCGCCCCCAAGTTTTGGACCATCCAACGGACCAAATCCGACAGCCCATCCTTGCTGTCAGTCAACCCAGGGACCAGCAAATTAGACACCTCCAGCCAAATGCCTGCCTCCTTCGCAGCCACCAACGTGTTTAGCACTGGCTTTAAACTGCCATCACACCACTTGCGATAGTAGGCGTCGTCAAACGACTTCAAATCAATGGTGGCCGCATCAATGACCTTAAAAAGCGCCGCAACCGGTTCTTTATTCGCATAACCAGCTGAAACAATTGCCGTTTTAACCCCATGTTCCTTGCAGGCTATCGCCGTATCCATCGTGTATTCATAATACACAAACGGCTCGGTGTAAGTGCATGCAACCAAAGGGATCTTTTCCCTTTTGGCCACTTTGGCGACATCCTTTGGCGGCAGATGAAACCCACCAGCTTCTTCAGGATTTGCCTGCGAAATCTGCCAGTTTTGGCATCCCTTGCAATGAAGATTACACCCTACAGTCGCAATCGAAAGGATTTTTGCCCCTGGATAGTAATGATAAAAAGGCTTTTTTTCGACTGGATCAACGTGAGCTGCTGCAGCTATTCCATAGGTTACAGCCGTGAGCTTGCCGTCAAGGTTCATCCTGACGCGGCAATCCCCGGCCTGGCCTGGCGCGATTCGGCACTGCTTGGGGCAAAGCCGACATTCGACCATGGAATTTGACATTAAGTAGCCTCAACTGCCACCCCTAGTGCCCGCCTCAGTACGAAGTGGTTTTCAGAAACTGCGAAGCGTACAACTTCCTCAAGGCGCTCCTTTTGTGGCATTCCCGAGAAACTCAGGTCTTCAACCTGCAAGATACCCAAAACAGTCGGGACTGACCCGGAAATCAGCATACCAGCCCTAAGCGAGGTCAGCTCGATCAACTGGAAGAAATCCTCGAAAATCGTGCCAAAATCGCCCGTTGGATAGGTGGTAAACAGCTCGTCAATCAAGGACATCAGCTGGTTTTTCTGTTGCTGCGGCATACGGCGCTCGATCTGGCGGACATAGTGCAGCACGATATCTGCGCCTGCGCCAAGCTGAGTGTCCGGACGGCAGAACTTGATTGCCGCACCCAAGAAGGCCTTCAATTCGCTGATGTTCTTGACTGCTGCCAAGAAATACATCGGGTTCATGTAGGCCAGCTGGCGTCCGATCAAGAAGCCGATTTCCCGCTCATCGTGGCCGGTCAGCATGTCAGAGCCAACAATCAACGCCGGCGGAGTCAGGAATTCAATGGTCAACCCAACAGGATTATCATTGCGATAAACCTTGTGTGGCAGCGGCCCCAGAACCTTAGCTACAGCCTTGTAAACATTAACAAACAGCAGCTTAGCGCCAAGATCCATCTCGGACCTCTTCTTCAATCCCAGGTCCTTCAGATCCTTGGTGCCAAGATGCTCACCCAGCCCAACCAACAACACCTGAAGGATCCTACCCAGCAAGTTACTGCCGCCACTTGGAACCAGATGGTTTTCCCAGCGCAGAGGATCGATAGTGCCCTTAAACCAAGGCAGATTTGGCTCCAAGTTGTTCTCAAAGAACGCCTTTTCCTCAGGACCAGCGATACCAAGAGCCACCATGACCGATGCAACCATGAAGGCCTTGTCCAGCTCGGCCAAAGTACGATAGAGGCGCATCATCGCCCTATATGACTCGACCGACGACCCGCTTAGAGGATCCGCCGACACCGTCGCCACATGCTCAGCGACAGCCTTGTTGTAATCACCTATAACTTCATAGAGTTGCGCCAAAATCTCATGAGCCCGCCTGTCTGAAGGTTGCAGCTTGGTCGCCCTTTCATAAACCTCGATGGCCTCTTCGTTTTGTTTCAGCCTGGACCGGAAAATCTCACCAAGCGCAAACAGAAGCTTGAACTCAAGCTCAGGATTGTTGCGGCCTACCAATCTCTCAAGCATACGCTGATAAGCATCGGCCTGGCGCTTCCAATCCCTGTTCTTGGTCAGGATTTCATCGATTGCCCTAAAGGCCTGCAGCTCGTCTGGGTCTTCATCCAAAGCCGCGTTCAGGTACTCAACAGCCTTGATGTCATCATTAAGTTTTTGCTGATAAATCGCGGCCATAGTCATGTAGTGACCGGCACGTTTGCTTGGACTATTCTCTGCCCTTGCCAGCTCCTCCATGGTGAACAGCGCGTCTTCAATGTTCCCAGCCTGCAGATAAAGCTCAAAAAGCTTAATCAACGGCACCTTGGCCCCTGGGTTCATTTCCAGCGCTTCCTTGTACGCGGCAGCAGCACCATAAACGTTGTTCATCTTTAAGCGATAGATATCGCCGACTTCCAACATGACCGAGAACTTCTCGAAGATATCGCCCCTGCTCTCGGCTCTGGCCTGTCGGTACCGAATAACGGCCGGCCAATCGCCCCGTTTTTCCGCCAGGGTGATCTGCAAGTCGGTAGCTCTGGCTTGATCAGGCTGAATTGCCAGCGACTGGTCAAGGTACTTCGCCGCTTCTTCAAATTCGCCCAACTCGATACATACTTCGCCCAGCGCAAAGTTGACGGCGGCCACTTCCTTTTGATCCAAGGCATCACCACCAACGGATAACGCCCTGACATAGCGATCCTTGGACAGCTGCCAGAATTGCTTGCGCTGATACATCCGGCCAAGCCCCATCAGGGTTTCAGGATCGTCAGGCGTTAACTGGGCAGCCGCCTGATATTCACGGAAAGCCTTTTCATAATCAAGCAGCCGCTCGCTGCAAACACCCATGTTGTAGTGAATCTTGGCCGCCAAAGCTGAATCCGCAATGGCATCCGGGCTTTCCAGCAAGCTTTCCAGCAACGGTTGCGCCTTCTCCCATCTCTCTGCGGCCACGTAGCTTCTGGCAAGCCCAAGCGCCACATTATCCTGCTTGGGATTTAGCTCCATGGAGCGCTCAAAGTGCAAGATGGCCTTGTTGCGATCCTTCAGGCGATTCAGATAGATGTCACCAGCCGCAGCCCGATGTTTGGCTCGCTCCTCATCTGTGCTGGCCTGAGCCTCTTGATCCAAGAACACGTCTGCGACGCGCTCCCAATCCTCAAGGCTGGCGTAGATATCACGCAGCTTGTTATAAGCAGGAACGTCGTTAGGATTAGTTTGCAACAGGTCTTTCAGCAATTGAGCTGCACGATCCGGATTTTCAAGCTTCTCAAGCACCACATCTACAGCTCGATGGCTTAATTCAAGCAATTGAGCTGTGGAATCAGAGTGCTCGGTCCACTTAAGCAACGTATCAACAACGTCTTCCCAGGATTCCACCAAGCCAAACAGGCGCTCCAACTCAGCGTAGGAATCCGTCTTACGGTCGTCGATATCCAACACCCTTTGATGCGTGGCAATCGCGCTGTTGATATCTTCAACCCGCTCTTCGTGAATCTTGGCCAACCTGACCAAGGCCGCCATTTTGTCGCGCTCGTCCTTAACACTGGCGATGCGGTTCTCGAACAGGTTGATCAGCTCGTTCCAGTCTTCCATTTCGGTCAACAGACGTGCCGCTGTCTCAAACGCCTCCTCATCAACGCGGTCCATGTCGAGGATCTGCATCCAATAATCAAGCGCCCGCTGCTTGTCATCCAGCGCCGTTTCATAAAGCATCGCCAACAGCTGGCTAAAGTGAATCCTTTCGGCAACTTCGTACAGCTGGCCAAGCTTGCGCTCGTAAACATCCGCCAAGCCTAGCCAATTGTGCATGCCACCATACAGGTCCTTCAGATGCTCAAGCGCCGGTTCATTGGTAGGCTCAACATCCAAGACCGCTTCATAGGCCGCAATAGCCCTATTCGCATCCCCAACCTTGGCCTCCAAAATCGCGCCCATCAGCATTCTGATCTGGACTTCTTCCTCTGGTACCAAAGGCGCCTTCAGATCCAGGGCCTTTAACAAGTCCTCCCACTCGTTGCGGCTTTCATGGATTCGAATCAACGCGTCCAAAGCTGCGATCGAGCCTTCATCAAAGCTCAGGACCAGCTTGTACGCCTCCAGCGCCCTTGTAAGGTCGTTGATCTTGTTTTCCAGCACATCACCGACCAACAGACCCAGCGAAATCTTCTCCATGAAGTCCGGAGTCAGTTCGATCTGAACATTTACAACACCAACCAGCTCTTCCCAGCGATGTGAACCCAGATAAAGCTCATGCAGCGCTGCCAACGCGGTTTCGTCTTCCGGCCATTCAGCCTTGACCTTCTCGAACCAGCCAATCGCCTGGTCATCCCTTTCAGCGTTGCGCCACATGACCTCGCCAAAGCGCAGCAAGTGCTCGCGCTTCGACTCTTCCGGCATTCTGTTTACAGCCTCGCTCAGCGAATCAACATACTCGGTCCACATCCCCAGTTCCTGGGCAAGACGCCACAGCTCAGAAACGGCCATGTGATCTTCAGGATGAAGCTGGGCAGCCTTGACCCAAACATAGAAGGCCAGGTCCGCGGCGCCCTTGTTGGTCTCGTAAATTCTGGCCAGCTCGCCCAGGTTGCTGATGCGGCCATCGAGGTCATCACCAAAGAGCTCATCGCGGCGCAAAAGCACGGCGGCCAGCTTGTCCCAATCCTCAAGCCTCATGTACAGGGACTGAAGCTCATGGGAAACATCCATGTTGGCAGGTTGCAAGCCAGTAACCACCTCCAAGGTGTCAGCCGCCGCAGCCGGGTCGTTCAATGGACCGTTTTGCAGCTCAGCAGCCCTAATCAGCAGACTGGCCCGCTCATCGCCCTCAACCTTCTCAGCCCTACGCTCAATAATCCTGACACAATCGGCAAATCGACCGGTGTTCTCATAAAGCTGATCCAGAGCCGTGAGCCCCTCGTCCATCTGCGGGTCGGTATTTAGCACCAGGTTCCACCAAACGATGGCCTCTTCAGGCTTCGCCAACTCATCAGTCAGCAGCTTGGCATGCTCCAAGCAAATCTCATTCTTTTCGTCCTGGGACAGCATCTCGCTGTTATAAAGCTGCTCCAAGACGCCAGACAGGGACTCCAGATCGCCAGTTTCCAGGTACAGACGCCTGAGCGCTTCCAAAGACTCGCGGTCGCCGGGAGCAAATTCAAGCAGGCGGACATAAGCATGCTGTGCAGTGTTGGGGTCATCAAGCTTGGTCTCTCCAACGACACCAATTTCACGCAACAGCACAACAATGCGGTCTACTTCAGGAGCAGTGGCGTTGATTTCCCGCTCACATACCTCAATCAAAGCCTCCCAATCTTCCTTATCCCTGTACAGACGCTGCAATTGCTGCAAAGCGCCAGCATCTGTTGGGGAAGCCGCGGCCACCTCGTCCCAAAGAGCAAGGGCATCATCCTTACGCCCCAATTTTTCTTCAGCAATGATGGCCAGCCTTCGCTGCAGCGCTGCACGCTCTTCTCCGGTCTGAGCCATGTCGGAAAGCAATGACAACGTTCTGAATAAAGGCTCGAAATCATTGCGCATGTCATAGAGGTCAGCCAAAGCCGTCAGGGCCTGAAGCTGCATCTCGTCAATCCTGACCACATGGGCAAACGACTCAATCGCACCTTCCAGATCATCAAGCTTATCCCTTTGCAGCGTTCCAGCTCGCATCAAGAACTTGATCTTGTCGTCGTCATACTCCGCAACTTCGACTTCCCGTTTCAAAATTGCCAGTAAATCGGCGTCTCGACCTTGAGACAGATACATACGATCCAGGTCTGCCAACGCCAAGGCATCAGAATCGTTAAGCTCCAGTATCCACTTACAAATGGCCTCAGCCTTTTCATAGTCGCCAATGCGATCACGGGCAGATTGAACGGCCTTATGCCACAAAGCGATTTTGCGCTCGTTGTTGTCACAAGCCTGTGCCGCCGTCAGCTGAATGGAAAGCAGGCTTTCCCAAGCCGAAACTGAAGCAGCCAGCTCATCAATCTGCATTTCCAGAACTTCGTCACCAGGATCAAGCTCCAAAGCCTTGCCAAACCAGCCAAGAGCAGTCACCCCTTCACCAAGGTTCTGGGCCCAGACTTCAGCAAGCTTAAGCAGAGTTTCCTTGCGATGGTCAGGATCCTCGATCGCCACTAAGGACGCTTCGTAAATGGTTGCCAAATCTGAGTATGCCCCGGATTCCTGGTAGATTGGCTCCAGGATTTCCAGTATTTGATCCAGGTGTTTGCCTTCATCAAACATGCGGCGAAGTTCAAGCACTGCCTGAGGTTGACCAGGATGCAGATACAAGGCCTCCTGTCTGGCCTCAAGAGCGTCCTGAGTGCGATTGACCTTGAATTCACAAACATCCGCCAGTCGCAGCAACACTTGGATTTTCGCTTCTGGATCGAACTTGACGTCGTACTTGAAGCGCAAGATACGAATCTGGTCTTCCCACTTCTCAAGTCCGCTGTACAGCTCATCCAAAGCGTCCAAGGCGGTCATGTTGTCCGAGAAGTCCTTAAGGATACTTTCAAACACTTCAATAGCGGCTTCACGGTTCTCAAGCCTGTCACGCAAGACGGCTCCAGCCTGGAGCAAGAGCTCCAACGCCTGAGGCATGCCCTCTATCTCGGCGGCGGCCTCTTGCAGTAAAGCTGGCACGTCATGCCACATATCGAAGCTTTCGGCCAAGCTGTACACCCTTCCCAGTACATCGCGATTCAGTGGGTCGGTCGTAAACGCCTTGCCAAAGCACTCAAAGCCACTGATAGGTTGATTCATCTGGTTTTGGGCGATTTCACCCATGGTCACCAAGTTTGCAACCTTTCTAACTGGGTCGTGTTCGCGCTCGGTCAGGACCTCGTAGTTCACATACAGCCGCTGCCATTCGGCTCTATTGGCCAAAATGGGCTTGAGGACCGCAAATGCAGGCTCAGCCGCATCCCCAGCACGAACCATGCCTTCCAAGGCGTCGACAGCTTCCACGTTATCGGGGAACCCAGCCAACAAATCACGATAGATTTCAATGGCTTTGTAGGGATCGCCAAGGTTTTGCTCAAGCAAGCGCCCCATTCTAAAGCGCATCGTAAGCCTGTCTTCGCCTTCAACACGCTCATAGATTTTGGCAAGGATGTCGTACTGACTGGTCCAATCCTCAACCGACCCATAGAAGCGGTCCAAAGTGCGCATGGCGTCCACATCTTCGCCATCAACGCTGAGCACTACCAAGAAGGTCTCGATAGCATCAATAGAAGCATCCAAGCGCTCGTGCTGAATAAGTCCTTGTTTTTTCAGGGCTGCAACGCGTTCCTGCGGCGTGTTTGCAACATCGGCCTTTCTGCCCAAAACTTCGACCAACTCCATCCATTCTTCGCTTTGCTCATACAAAGCCTCCAAGGCAAGAATGGCATGACCGTTCGCAGGATCCATGTCCAGCACTTCGGTGTAGCTGGCGATAGCATCTTCCGGTTTTTCCAGCTTCTGAGAGTACAGATCACCAGCCCACAGCAGCAATCCAGCTCTGCGTTCCGGCTCCATCACTATCTCGGCCTTTCTGACAAGCAACGAGACCAAGATGTCAACTTCGCCATCCTCATCGCGCAGGCTAATCAAGGAGTCGATAGCGTCCATATCCTCGGGGTCGAGCCCAAGAATTTCGGTGTAATGTCGCTTGGATAGCTCGCGATCAATCCCCTTGTCCCGACACACGCTGGCGATAACTCTGTGAGTTTCCTTTCTACGCTCAGGATCACTGATGTCAAAGACCAATTCGATAAGAACAAAGATCGCATCATCAAGAGCGCCCTTGGCCTCGCCAACTCTAAGCACTTGATTAAGCAGCTCTTCTCGGTCGGGCATTTCGCGGAAAGCCTTAGCCCTGTACTCGAAGGCCTTATCCAAGTCTTGGATTTTGTTTTCATAAATCTCGGCGATAGTCGCGAAATAGGACAGCCTGACTTCAGTGTCACCTTCAGCCCCAGCCAGAACGTCATAAACCTCAACCAGCTTCACAAAGTTTTCCTGGACCTTGTAGGCTGGCAGCAGGATCTTGGCCACGCTGACGCGAACGTCTTCATTCGCAAACAAACGCTCCAACTCGCGAAGCGCGTCTTCATTTGCCGAATCCTCACCTAAAATCAGGCTGAAAACTTCAACCGCACCAGGAACATCTTCCAGGCGGTATTCATAGACTTCAGCCAGACGCAGGCGCAGATAACTGCGATCCGACAGCTCCTGCGCAAGGACAATTCGCTGTTCTAGGACAGAGGCCAAGTCATACCAACGCTCGGCCTTGAAGTACAGACCATCCAAGCGTCGGTATGCCATTTCAGAATCTGGTTCAATATCCAAGACCTTCTTTACAGCCTCAATTGCCCCCTCGATGTTTTCCAGGTGCTGGGCCTGTTCATCAGCAATTTTGAAGGCATAGGCAATCTGCTCACCTGGATATGGAGAGACATCGAAACGCCGCTGGTAGATCTTGAGCAGCTCTGGGTGGTCACCAATCTCTTCGTAGATGGTTTCCAAGGCGTCCAAGGCATCAACGTTAGTTTCGTCATTTGCCAACACATCGTGATAAGCCCGACGTGCGTGGTCGATGTTGTTCAGTTCCTGCCATTCAATCCTGGCGAGGCGCAGATTTATCTGGACCTGAGCCTCAGAATCCTGAATGTCGTACGCGGCGGCTTCGTACAACGAAGCTACCTCACGCCAGCCATCCACTTCGCCCGCGACACGTTCAATAGCATCCCAAGAGCGGCTATCTTCAGGAGTCACCTTAAGAATGCGGGACAACGTCCTAAAGCGCTTGTCTGCATCGACGGCGTTGTCGCGATAAAGGCCTTCCAAGCGCCAAAGGGTTTCAGCCGAAGTAGCGGTATCACCAATCTCCGCCAACTCGATTTCCAGCAAATCTGCCAAGTCCTGCCAGCGCTTCGCCAACTCGTATGGCTTGCGCAGCAGATTCACGATATCAATTCGCAGGTCCTTTTCACCTAGCAGACTTTCAAGAAGGCTGATGGCCTCTGCGTGCTGCGGGTCATACTCCAGTGCCATGGCACAAGACTCAGTCGCACTTGCCGTCGCCCCTTCAAGCACACAAGACAAGGTCGCCACACGGCAATGCAAGTCAGCCAAAATCGCCGGATGCGGCCTTTCCAGGGCCGTAAACACGTTGATTTGTCGCTCTAAAAGCTCCTTCAGAGCGGCAAACTTCTCTTCGGCCAACAAAAGGTCACCAAGGGCCGCAAAAGCTCTAACCTCCTGCGGGTCCTCAGCCAAAATGTCTTCATAAACCGAAATCGCGTCATCGGCACGATTCAAAGAGTGGTAAAGGATTTGAGCGATATCAAAGCGCAGAATCTGGCGCTCCTTGGCCCTGCGTTCAATCGACAAACGCCGCTCAAGAACGGTCACCAGCTCTGGCCAGCGTTCCATCTTGCGATACAGGTCATCAAGGGCATTAACTGCCAAACGGTTTTCAGGATCCAGCGTCAGCGCTTCTTGGAATGCCGCCTGGGCAGCGTCACCTTCGTTCAGCTCCTCCGAATAAATCTGGCCTACTCGTAACCAAGTCGCAACCTGCCGATTTTCATCGGGAATCTGCCGTGCAGCCCCTTCAAGAACGATTACAAAGATGTCCCAGTTATCAGAAGGCCCTGCAAGGCGCTCAGCTTGGGCTCGCAGCGAGTCATCAAGCAGATTCTCCTTGAACGCCTGCAAATACCAGAAGAATGCCCGCTCCAGATTGGCCAGATTAACCTCGTACACCTGTGCTGCCTGCAGCATCAAACGTGTGCGCTCGCCAGGATCAGCCGTTTCGGCAATCGCAACTTCATAAACCGCAGGAAGCTTGCGCCAATCACCGAGCTGGCGATTAAGCTCAATCAGTTCAGTAGCAGCTCGAAGGTTTCTGGGGTCTACACCCAAGACGGTTTCCAGGTGCCTGACCGCCTTTTGAGGCTGATTGGTCTCGTCACGCCAAATCTCGGCAACCTTAAACAGCAGCCACAGCTTCTTTTCTTCGTCTTCAATTCCAGAGATCTGAGATTCCAGCGTACGCCCCAGCTCTTCAACAGTGGCGAACCTGCGCATGAAAACTTCGAGGTCCTCAAAACGCTCTTCAGCCAAATAGCGCGACCGCAGCTCTCGCTTTGCCCTGTCGTGATTTTCGCGAACGTCCAAAATTCTGCGCCAAGACTCCAAAGCCGAAGACGCATCATTCAGGCGGCTTCCCTGAATCCCAGCCAATTTTTCAAGCAGCGTAACCTGCTCGTCTTCATCGTGGGACAGGTCAATCAGCCGAGACAACACACCACACTGCTGATCGTAGTCCTTCTCCCTTTCATAAAGGCCATCCAGTTCCCTCAAACCCTCCATATGAACCGGGTCAATCTCAAGAACCTTTTCCCACAGCTCAATCGCCAACGGAGGCTTCCGAAGGCTGTCACTGGCAGTTTTCGCCAATTCCGCGAACACTTTGACGCGCTCATCCAAATCGGTGGTCTGCTCGGCCTCAACACGACGCAAACGAATCAAACTTTCGAAATCACGGCGTCTTTCGTACAGGTCTTTCAGTTTTTCAACAACGTCACGACGATCAGGGGCCAGCTCCAGAATTCGCTCATAAATCTTCAACGCCTCAGCAACATTGGAAAACCGAGTTTCCATCATGTTTGCCCGGTGTTCCAACAGCGCTATCTTTTCGGCTTTATCAGAAACGGCGTCAATTTTCTTGGCCAAAGTCTTGACGTAATCAGGCCATCTAGCGGACTTTTCATAGCGCTCCAAAAGCGCGTCAATAGCGTCGATATTGGTGGGGTCAATATCAAGAATCTGCTGGTAGGTCGCCAAAACCCTTGGCTCAGCCTTCATCTTGTCTTCATAGATCGTCAGCATCCCACGCAAGATACTGACCTTAAGTTGAACTTCATCGTCCCCAAGGCGGCCCAAGCGCCCTTTCAACAAATCAGCCAGAGACGGCCAGCGCCCCATCTGCGTGTACAACCGCTCCAACTGCGCGTCTGCCTCTTCATCGTTGGGCTCTGCCCCAACAACGGCCTGCCAGTAGGACAACTCCTTGGAAGGATTGTCAAACTCCTGGGCTGTTTTGGCCAAAATCCGCTTCGCCTCAGTGGCATCGACGCCCCGACGGTCACAGGCTTCGCCAACGTACTGCTCCAAGCGCAGCCAGTTACCTCTGGAGGCATAAAAGACACGATAGAACTCATCGAGCTCGATCTGGTTGTCGCCAGCAGATGTCAAATGCTTGAAAAACGACTCAGCCCTCATGGGGTCGTCAATCACCTTCCATGCCAGCCATCCACCCCACCAAGCAAGTATCTGACCTGCATCACTTTCTCGGTTGCGTCTGAAGATCTGTTCTAGGACCTTCAATGCGGTATCGCCCGCTTGGCCCGCCTGTAAGGAAGGCACCAAATTACCCAGCAAAGATTCAAGCTCGCTCAGATTCCCCTCGTCTATCAATTGCAACAAGGTTTTTTCCAAGCCACTACCATCTTGAGGATTACTTTCAAGTTCGGAAAGCAGTTCGTTGAAGTCCATCGGTCTCTCCTTTAGCGAAGCCTAGCAAGCCACCTTTCGGATATACCAGATCAACAGGGCGTGGGCAAGCTACAAGCGTGAAAAATCAACCCGTCCTTTACCCTGCATCACGGTTGCACATTAATCTTTACTACGCCTTCATGACTGTAGTAGGGCATGTTATTTTGCGCATCATAGGAAAACACTACCAGTCTGAATTCGTATTCACCTGCGACATCAGGAATAACGTTTACCATTGCCCCACCCGGACCAGGATAGAAAAACAGCTTACTGGCCGCGGGCTTAGCAGATACAAACCAACTGTAACCACCGTTGTCAACTATCAAAAAAGTCCCATCAACGCTGTTGCTACCATCGAGGATGAGATTCTGACCAACCTTGGCGCCTGCATAATCGCTGGTTTTACCAGGATCGGCAACAGGCAGGTCAACCCCCTCAAAGGAATTTTGGCCACGAATGGGTACGATAATCGACATAGTATTTCCGGCATTTGTCGGGTCCTGATAATTAATCTCCAAGGACCCAGTTATGATGCCTAGGTCATGGGTCCCATCATATTCAACTGTAAGTGGGAGCATCTGCCCAGGTTGAATCTTGAGTTGGCCAGCAGTTGGCTCATTTTTAAGTGAGAACTTTTTCGGATACCCTTCTTCAACCCCGATGGTAATGCCAGTCAGATCCAGGACATCGTTACCCTTGTTCATCACAACAACTGTTTTTTGAGCTTTTTCATCGGGTTTTGCAAAAAGAACGATCGTCTCTATAGTAGGATTCGGCGCCACACCAATTTCGCCCTTTTTAATGCCACCACAAAGCTGCACACTGGCCTTACCAGGGAATGGCGCTGCATAGTCAATTACCAACTCGCCATTGACGCCTCTTGTTGAAGGCGCCCTGTATGTTACAGCGACATTGATCGGCTGGTTTCCGGTAACGATGGTCTGCTGCTCCTGCAAAATTTCGGTACCAGTGACTTCACCACACGGGACCTCATCCTGCGAAGCATTCCTTTGGAACCATCTGACGGTGTATGGAGACGGCAGCCCCTCTGGCATTTCAGCCACTTCGGCCTTTGGTTTAAATACCTTTACAGCACCATCACTTTCGTTCCAAAGCTGCACGATCTTCGTGCAAGACTGCCCCTCAACAGTAACTTCCGTAAAGTCCAAGCAACCAACCAAAATATCTGCATAATCAACCTTGAGCTGCCCAGGCTCGCTTTCGCCCTTTAGTGAAACCCTTTTTTCCTCTGGGGCCCTACAAACGCCGGAAAGGCACATAATGTTGCAGTTATTTGGGTCCTGGCAAAAAGCGGTCTTACACTGCAAGTCACTCAGACAGGCACATTTAGATTCAATGCACGTATAGGGGCAGTCAGCTGCTCCATTGGGGCACAAATCCTCGTTTTTCGAGCAGACATCAGGAGAACTACAAGAAACTCCCGTTTCAACTTCCGCACCCCAAAGCACGACCAAGTCGGCCTCTTCGGGTGGCTCAATCGGCGAGTACTTGACATCAATCTTGACCAAATTGTTACCCAGCCCCTTTGAAACTGGCTCCAGAATGGTTCCAGTTCGTAATGGATCGCCACCAATTTTAAAAGCGCCGTCCGCAGGGTCGATTCGTGCACCACCCAGGATCAGCTTTGCGTTGCCAACATTGGTCAATTCGAACGTTTGGGTCGACGGTTGAGTAATAGTAGCATCCAGATAAGTATGACTTGCTGGAGTCACCTTCAGCTCAGGCTTGGCCTTTTCTGGAGCCAAGTGAAACACAAACTTGCCTTGCGGCAGGTGAAGGAAATCGTCCGTTTCTATCTCGATGGTCATAGGAGTATCGTCCTGACTTCCATCTGGATTAAAGTTGATAACAAACTTGAAGTGACCAGGACTATTTGGACCAACATCTCCAGCTGGGATCACTTTGGGCCAAGTTGTAAACCCAAGATTTTCCTTCATCTGGGGATTGGTGCTGGTGACCTGAGGCTCATAAAGGTTCATTTCAAGGTCACCTGCGTTGCCAATGATAATCCTGATGGCGCCCCTCTTGTTTAGGAAGTAAACGGTGTCCCCGTTGTTTACTCGCCCATCCTTCCCACTGATATCACCGTAAGCTTCCAGATAAAGCTCAGGCGTAGCAACCTTACCCGCCTTAGTGCATCCTGCAAAAGCTACCAGCAATGCAAGGATTAAAAAACGCCAGATTCGCATATGACTCTCCTGATAACCTGCTATTATCAAACGGCAAGTCGCCGTAACTTCCACCTAATTCTTTAAGCACAAGGTTTCATAATGAATCCTGATCTCATCGCCTGGCTGGGGCATACACGGACCTTCTTCATCGAAGATCACGCTGTTGGAGGCAACATCGTACCGCCAACCAGTCTTACATTCCACACCCTTGACCTTGACATCGATAGCCGAAGGGTCAGCCAAACGGCTCAGATAAAACTGCACCTTCAAGCCAAATGCCACAGCACCAATTTCGTTCATAACCACGTCAAAGTCAGGGTCGCATATCGATCCAAACTTCCCATCAGTTTCCTCAACCACGTATTTATAACGCTTACCATCTCCGGCTAGGGTTTGACCGTCTGGAGACGTGCAAGTGCCTTGGCCCGTCGTATCTTCCCCAACGATAGCATTAAAATGCATCATATTGCTATTGTAATAGCCCTTTAAACTCTTGAAAAAGTCAATATAGAAGTCAGGCGTACCGTTGCTTTGGTCCTCTTCGTCCGACATAACCACTATTTCAAGCTGTGCATCGGGCCTCATGAAGCCCTTGTTCCAGCCACCACAAGTGCCATCGAGACAGGAGTAAGGGCAATTGGTGGGCTTACCACAAAGGGAAGTGTTGTTCTTACAGTCATTGTCAGAGGAACAAGCAACACCTGTTTCAGTAATCAACGGCGCAGTCAGGGCAGCCTGTGCAGCTTGGAAGCCGGCCTCCTGCTGGCCTGAGCCTGAGCTGTCACAACCAAGATTCACAAGGCGCTCAAACTGAGACTGAGCGTTTGGTCCCTTGGTAATAAACCTAGGAGTCCTTCTGGCATCCCCCAAATTCAGCTTCCCTCTGATGTGCTCGTCAACAACGTTAGTACTAACCACACCAATGTGATAGTCGTTGTTCCAAACCTCCGAGTGCTGGATGAAGGACTGGAAATTTTCGGCCATTTTTTCCTGCTCATCACACATGGAACCCGAGTCGTCGATAACAAACAAGACATCCACAGTTTGACCTGACACCTGTTGGAAGACGTCTGTCTGTTCGGTCTCATAAGTTCCCTTGCCCTTGATACCAATGCTCATAAATGGAGAAGTCTGGTCATTGCTGGAGATCTGCACAACGCACTCGTCAGCCGTCAGATCCTGTGGGGCATAAACCAGCTCGAAACAAACCGGCGCCAACGAGGTCAGGTCCTTGGGTAGAGGCGGCACGTTTTTGCGCTTAAATTCAGGGCTACAACCCTGCATTTTTATTTCAGTAATGCTAAGCGCAGCCGTTCCAGTGTTATAAACGCACACGCGATGGGTCTGGCTGTGACAGCCAACAGTCACCAAGCCAAAGTCAATGCTTGAAGGCAGGACCGACAGATTGACCGTTCCAGTTGCCCCTGAAATGTTGGGGTTAGGTTGCTCAGTGGCAGCATTTGCTGGGACCAGAAACTCCTGTTGTTTGATGGGGTCCCAGCCGACAACCGACAACAGTGCCGCGTACTGAGTCAGGTCGCCCCACAAGGTACTGGCACTTTTGGGAGCAAACATGACTCTCAATGGAATTGACATACCAGGCTTAATTCCTTCATCACTGGGAACCGGAATGCCTAAAAAGAAAAACTTCTGGGAGGGAGGCTTCGCGCCTGGGGTCTGACACACTAGGGGTGCCCCAGGAAAGGAAATGCAGTCCTCGATTCTGGCGCTTTTAAACCCACAGTTCCCAGAACCAACATTCTTCAGATTGATGGGCAGATCCTTGGAGTAACCGGCTGGGACGGTACCAAAAGTCAGGCTCGCCGGCTCCAAAACCAGTTTACATTCGGGGGAAGTCGCTCTTTGGGCGGATAAAGGCACAAAAAGCCTATCAGAATCAGGCGAATTTGACACGATCTCCAGCTTTGCCCTAGCGCTGCCCTGCCCTGGCCCTTTGTTAGTAAAGATCATAGTTAAAGCCATCGCGGTGTTAGATGGGATCTCATACTCACCATCTGCATTTTTTTGATGGGTGGATGGGACAGTGAACGAAAACTCGTCACCGTAAGTCGTTGGATTTGCATCAACAATCGCAAGGTCCTTGATACGCAGGATGCCATAGCCGTCATTCCTGATGGTCAGCATACGCTCGACTGGCACGTTTTGAGCGCCAAAACCAAATTCGAGTTCATCAGGAATAACAAATATCAAAGGAGACTCGATGCGTCCAAACACGCGAGCTATCAACGGATTTACAGCGTCGTTCGAGTGGAAGCCGACAATCCCAATGGGAGCGTTCGCATCTGAAAACGCCGTCTTTGGAGCCCAAACCACCTTAATATCATGGCTTTCATTCGGCTTTAAGGTCAACGGCAGGCCTGAGACGCCCTCTAAAGACAAATCCTGGTTGGCATCTGGCAAAAAGTCGATGTCGTCAATCACCAGGTCGTCATTACCAATATTTTCCATCATTATCAGGCGTTTTTCCGTCTGGTTTAAAGGCACCCATCCAAAATCAACCTCACCTGGGGTCAAAATCAGTTTCGGGCCAAGCTCCATACCGGAGACATCAAAACGCCAGGATTTATCACCGTTACTTTTGCCATCCACTAACAGAAACGACTCGTCAGAAATTGGGTTTTGTTCATCGGATTTTGGGGTGTAACGAAGCACCAACCCCAGCGAACCTCCAGGTAAAATCGTTATTGGTAAAGAATCGCCATCCTCATGAACGATGGCCAGAATCGCAAAATCAGTGCTTCCATTAGCGTCCAAATACAATTGGGTGATTTCCACTTGGTCAGAGCCAATGTTCTTTAAAACCACATCAAGGTCTTTATGTGTGCCTTGTTTTACACTGCCAAAATCAATTGGGCTGGGTTCACTAATCAATTCAGCGACAAATCCCCCTGCAGTAATCTTTACAGACGTTTTAAAACCCTGTTGCGCAACGTTATGGCTGATTATCAATTCACCAGAGTCACTTACAGAGTCCACTGGCTTGTACCAAACGGTCAAGGTGGTGGATTCACCGACGCCAAGTTTGTTAACAGTAGGTTCATCAAAGGTAAATTCGGTGGAGCGACTGCTGATTGAGATGTCGTTAAGCAGTATTTCACCTGAAGACCCCAAGTGTGTCAGGGTGAGGGTAACTGATTTAGAGCTGTGAATAGCCACGGAACCAAAGCTAATTATCGATGGATTAACGCCAAGAATCATGTCATCCGCGGCACGGCTACTGTCAGAACATGAGCACCCAGAGTTTACCGCCAGCAACATAACCAAGAGGAAATTCAGTTTCAGGAAACGAAGCATCTGTGCCTCCAAAAACGCGCAGTCAAACGAACGCCCGAGTAGTTTATACGCTATCTAACACATATGTAACTAGTGAATTGGAGAAAAGTTGTAATTGGATGGAACTGGGGCTGGATTGGGGGCGGGGACGGGGGCAGGAGGCTGGGACAGGAGGCAGGGGCTGGGACAGGAGGCTGAGGCAGGGACCGGGACAGGGGCAGATTAGATTTTAACGGCAGTTTCCGCCGGTCAAACCAACGAATTTGTCGTTTTGGTACTTTGGAATAATCTTGGGGTTACCCTGACTGTCCTTGATCTCAACTACAGTACCATGAGGCCAAGTGATGGTTGCCACTTCCCACATGTCGCAGCGGCTTAAGCTTAAGCCCAAGTCCTCAAGGTCGCGGTCATAAACCTGAATTCCACGAATCCAGATTTTTACACGTGGATATGCGATTCCATAACCGTGGTCATCCCAGTAATGAACGCCAACTCTGTACACACGCCCACTCATTGGAACGCCTAGGGTGATTGTTTCAGGACCAGCACCATCCGTATCGTCACGGTCTAACTTTGGATTGTCACGGGCATTAGGGTTGCTGGTTTCCCATTCTGGGTTCACGTTAAACCAGAAAACATCATAGGTTTCGTCAAACCATGGATCAGGCTGTCCATCACCATCCACGTCCTGAGAGTGAGCAAATGGATGGGCAAAGTGCAAGTCAAGGTCGGATCCAGCGTCAGGCCCTTCATCAAACTCATCAGGGTCGCCAGGAGTACGCCAAGTCAGCTCGACCAAAATAGCCTCGTCTGGAACAACAACCACTTTCTTGCAGGCAGTGGATTTACAATCGTTGTCCCATGAACACTTCTCCTGGTCACACACATCGAGGCAATAAATGTATTCGCCAGCAACGTTTGCTTGGTGAGTCGGATTTTCGAAGGTGACGTTTGGTACGAAGTTAAACTTGTTATCTTCAGGTTGAGTAACACTCCAGTTATACCTGTCGATTTCGCCATTGGCCCCAACACTTTGCTCACCATGCAGGTGCAAAATCGTTACGGGACCAACTTCTTCACCCTCTTCAATCAAGATGACAGGAGTGGGGCACTCGGCAGAGACACCAAAACCACTCATTGGCGCGACAGTTTCACCGCTGAATGTGTTGTCCTTGACAATCAACTCAGCCCTGTCCTTGATTGGGACGTCATTTTCATCAAGGGCGCTTGGCTCAACTGGAGGCTCGTACGTGGCCTGAATGGTCACAGACGCACCAGGAGAGAGAGTCAACGGCTTTTCGGCGGTCGGGGGGCCATCCGGAATTGTTGAAAGGTCGATTGTAAAAGAACCGACAGCTTCGATAGTTTCCACCTTGATGTCGGTCATAACCAGATCGGCAGTCCCTGAGGAGACCAGTTTGACATCCATCATGGCGACCTTGCCAATCAATTTAGCCCCAAAATCAACAGGATTCGGGTCAATTGTCAGTTTTGGGCCCGTCGAGTTTGCAATCAATTCGACTTGATTCAAACCAGCAACGGCCGCGGTGTTGTTAGAGTGGATAACCAAGTTGGCCTTGTCAGGCTCGCCATCAACAGGGGTAAACCTGGCCGTCCAGACCGTACCAGAGTTCGGCTCAACAGAAAGGGGTGGGTCAAATCTGATTTCCTGGAAGTCCTCGCTAGCTGGGATTACTTGGCCATCAATTTCAATTTCAAAAGTTGGTTTGCCATCAAGGCGGACCCAATCTATGTCCAAACGACAAGAACCGGTGTTGTTCAAGGCAATCATCTCTTCGCCTGAATCTTCAAAGCCGACATGATCAAAGTCAACTTGGGCCGGCAGATTCAGGTTGGGGGCGCACTGGCGGGTGTTGAACTTCACGGCCAGATTTCGCTTGTCGGCATATTCGGTGTTGTCATTCACAATCGTTAGAGTGGCAGACCTGCCTTTGAAGTCTTCATAACGTTTGAATGAAACAGTGAAGGTAAAGTACTGTTCAGAGATGTCCCCTACGCCAACTGGCTTGACAGCGACAGGCAGGTCGACGCGTCTCATGTAAAAGGCCGGGCCGGCTTGCGTCTCTTCGTCAGTAACGGGGGTATAGTCCAATACAAGGTCGGTGATATTTAAATCGATATTCCCTGTATTTCTGACGGTTATCCTATATTCCGATGAATAGGAGTTATCGACTTCAACAGTGGTTCTGGCTGGATCAATCTCGATAGTCGAGAATTGCTTGAGGCCACCACCAGATTCCTTGCAGCCAATACCAAAAGCAACAAAAGCCATTACTGGCAGGAAAAACCATAAACGTTTCAGCATCCTGACGTTCCTCCAAATGTGGGAGTACAGATCCATGGGATTATCCTGTTCTGCCGCCGCGATGTCAACTCTGAACTCGCTGAATCAACAGTCTCAAGCTCAAGCCAGCCCTCAAAAGCCCCCTGTTCTTGTCCCCGTTTGCCTGGCCCCGGCTCTGGCCCTGATCCTGGGCCTGATCCTGGCCCTGCCCAACTACAGATCCTGCCAAGTTGCATGTTCAGGCTTACGATTGTTTGTTCTTTTTTTGCGTTTTATCTCTTCGTTGCAGTTTAAAAACATGTCCGGGGGCATCCTTCCGGGCCCAAAATCTCCCGTAGCCACCCCGACTGTCTCTTAGTGACATCGT
>Ga0209407_1001993_pt1 | contig 20050 bp, 20 predicted proteins | sample AD_JPNHG3_MetaG_FD_184410 | JGI IMG/M metagenome (GOLD analysis project Ga0209407, IMG submission 184410) | Active sludge microbial communities of municipal wastewater-treating anaerobic digesters from Japan - AD_JPNHG3_MetaG (SPAdes) (version 2) | ecosystem: Engineered > Bioreactor > Anaerobic... | reverse complement strand
TTGTAGTTTTATCAAATCCCAGTGGAGAAACTTTTTCTAGTGTAGCATTAGCTCGTGAAGCCTGAGCTTCAGTTCTAGCTTATGGTACATTCATTAATGCGATATTAACATTCCTCATAGTAAGTATAACATTATTTTTTGTAGTAAAAGGTATCAACAAGCTCAAAAAATCAGAAAAAAAAGTAGAAGAACCAAAAATATCAGAATTAGATGTGCTCATAGACATCAGAGATCAATTGAAAAAAACTAAATGAAAATAGAAAACTTTATATCAAAATACAATATTCAAAAAATTAAAAAGTTGGAACAAAAGGATCCACAGTTTTTAGCATTACAAGAAACTTGGAAAAAAATTAAAAATAAAAATGAAAATCTATTTTTATATTTAACAATACAGTGTTCTTTAGTGAGTTATCAAATAGCTTGAACAGGAGAATTGCGACGAAAAGAGTTTGGTGATAAAATTTGGAAAGACCGAAGTTTATTACAAAACTTACGACAAAAAAAACAAGATAATAGTATTTGGCGATATAATTTTCTAACAAATTCTAAATATAACAAAAGAATATATAATATAAAAACTGACAGAATCAAAAAATTCAATAAAATTCTAAAAAATAATATAAATTTCCAAAACTTTTGAAACGACTTAGAAGAGTTGAATGATCTTGTTTCCAAAACAATGAAAGTAAAAAAAGAAAGTAAAACAAATGTTTTTTCTGTTAAAATGTTTTGATATGCTTATGAAATAATTTCGTGAAAAGAAACAATATACCCTATGGATGTCCAAATACCAGTGGATAGCAGAATCAAAAAAATTTATATTAATTCTTTAAGTAAAAAAGAAAAAGCAAATAGTATAAATAGTACAGATATTCAAAATTATTTTCAAACTTTATCAAAAAAATACAATATTCCACCACTACACTTAGACTCTATTCTCTGGTTGGACTACTGGACAAAATTTTTTATTTAATAATTAGTTCTAAAAGATGAACTCTATTAAAAAATGAATATACAAACACTATAAAGGCAATTTGTACGAATTAATTGATATTGTAGTACATAGTGAAAGTTGAGAAGAGTTGGTGTTGTATAAAGCTCTTTACAACGATACAGAATGAAAATCTCAATTACGAATCAGACCAAAAAAAATGTTTTTTGAAGATGTAATTATAGATGGAATCACAAAACCTCGTTTTGAATATTTATGAGAAAAAATTTAAGAAACACAAAAACTAATTTTTTGAATTCCCTATACAATAAAAAATATCTTACTTTATTCATTTCCAATGAAATCAAGTTATTTATACGAATACTAATAATTTATCTAGGCAAAATAACCCCTAATCCAATATGCTTAACAAAGAATTGATATTATCAAGTTCTCAAGAAAACATAATATTTGAATCTGAATTTGACAATTCAAGTCACAATTTTTGTAATTTTTTGATCAATACATTTCTTTTATCAACATCATCTAGCATAATATTTCAATTTACCACTCAATTATCATAATTTATTTCATAAGAATAAATTTTTCAATCCTGTAAATAATACTTTTGATATGTCTGTTGAGATTTATCTGATATGTTCATCATTCTCGCTTTGTCTGAATCAAAAAATTTCCAGTATCTTCTCATAGATTCCTCTTGTTCTCTAAAAAGATCTTTGAAATATTTATTCTGTCTATCAAAATATCTATCAAATTCATCAAAAACATTTACAGTACGATCAATTCTATAAGGATTTTGATAATAAATAATCCCACGAGATTCTATATTTGCTATCTTATTTTGATAATGAGTAACAAGAATAATAATAAAGATAACAAGTATCACAATTATCCATCAACTAACTCAAAGATACTTATTAATTTTTTCAAAATTTTTCTTAACAAAATTATCACAATTCTTGATTGTGTTTTTCAAAGTTTTTTCTGATTTTTTCATTTCCCACTTTTTATCATCTAAAAAAAAGAGCTAGATTGCTCTAGCTCGCAAACAAAAACATTATTTATCAAATTTAGAGATTTCAGTTTCAACCTTTTGAATATCCAAATCAATACTTTCAATCATATCATCTCTTCATTCAGTTTTGAATTTTTTCTTGTAATCTTTGAGCTTTTGAAGAGTTGATTTGAGATGTTTTAAGGTTTCATCTTTGTGTTGCTTTTGATATTCAATTTTTTCTAATTCTAATTCATATTTATTGAGATCAATCAGACCTCATTCATCATAATTGTCTTGTTCTTCATCATATCAATCATAAGTTAATCACAATCTTCTATCAATAAGATTGTCCAAATAATTCTGTAAATTTGCCCAATCTCACAATCATAATATCGGAGATCTTGGCGTGTTAGAAAAACTTTCTAATCATGAAACCTCATTGTTTTTAGCAAAAGATTGAAAATCTTGAGGATTATCAAACTCTCTTTCAATCTTCTCTTCTTTTCAATTAATGTTTTTGTAAACATAAACCTTTCATTTGAACATATTTAATATTGGTTAAAAAATAAAAAGTAGCACCAAAACTGTATCAGTGCTATAATAAGAATTTTTTTTTATTTTGCAAGTTTTTTTGTCCTTTTACCTGTTAAATAATTTGACTTATTTGTATTTGTCTAAGTTTATGTACATAAATTAAAAAATATCCCATACTTTTTTGAACAAAGAATACTAAAAACTAATTTTTTGAATTTTCTATATTGTAAACAAATAAGCAATTCAATAAATTTTCCAAAAAACAGTTCGATTGAGAAACACAATTTGCTAAACAAATTTTTATTATTTAAAAAAACATTGCACTTATTCCTCAAAAAGTTATACATTTCATACTTTATATAATTTAAATATACTATGAAAAAACAAAGTTCTATCAAAATTGAATGATCAGCTTCTGTTGGTACAAAATGACAAATTGTAATTCCAAAAAATGTTAGAGAAAAATTCAAATTAAAACCTGGAGATGATTTAATTGTGCTATCTTCCGATGATGCTATATTTTTGGTAAAATCAGAAAGTCTAGAAAATATGATATGATCTTTTGAAAATATAATAAATGATTTATAAAAAACTACTTACTTTCCTGTAGTTTTTTCCATAATTTTTCTTGTTCTTTACTCAATCTTCTTGGAATTTTCAATTTTGGAATAATAAATAGGTCTCATTTTTTTGAAAAAACTCCTCCACTACCAAAACCTTTTCCTGAAACTTTTATTTGTTCATCTAATTGTGTTCATTTTGGAATTTTTATCTTAATTTTCCCACTTGGATGCGGAATTTCATACTCTCATCATAATACCAAATCATAAATCGTAACTTCCTGATTTACATAAATATGATCTCATTTTCTAATATAATTTGGATTTTCAGTTACATTAATTTGTATGTATAAATCGCCTGTTGGCATACCATTTTGGCCATCATCTCACTTATTGGAATATTTCAAATAAACTCCATCGTTTATTCATGCTGGAATCTTTACTTCCAAAATTTCTTTTACATCTTCCAGTCATCCATTTTCTAGTTTTTTTCAATCTTTGAAATACTGTTTTCATCCTCATCCACAGTTTGGACAAGTACTTTGACTTTGCATTACTCCAAAAGGAGACTGAACTTGCTTGGTCACTCTTCCCCTACCAGCACACATATCACAGGTTTTTGTTTCTGCTCATTGTACTACTCTTTTACGAGTATAGGATATTTTTTTAGTAACTCATAAATATGATTCATCAAATGTGATTGTAATTTTCTTTTTGAGATCTTCTCAACTTCTAGGTCATCCACCTCATCCAAAACCACCAAATCATCATCAAAAAATATTTCAAACAATATCTCATAAATCACCAAAATCAAAACTTGCTCCTCAAGTTTGAAATCACCCAAAATTTCATCATCCAAAACCACCAAATCATCATTTTCTAAACATATCATATTGTTGTCTTTTTTGTTTATCTCAAAGAATTTGATGAGCTTCATTTACTTCTTGAAATTTTTCTTTGTTTCATCATGCCTTGTCCGGATGATACTTTATAGCAGCTTTTCTAAAAGCTTTTTTGATCTCATCCTCAGTAGCATCTTCTGACACTCATAGTATTTCATAATAATTCTTTTTAGGATCAAAATCCATAACTAAAAATTAAAAACTAAATATTTTTTTGTAGAATAGTTCGCTAATTTATAGACATTAGTCTTTAGTCGCTAGTCGCTAGACATGAGTCATTGACTAACGACTAGCGACTATTGACTAAAGACTAATATCAATAATAATTCCTTAAAAAAATAGCACTCAAGAAAGTGCTGTGCTATAATAATAAAAAAAACTAAAAATGCAATCCATTTTAATAGAAAATATAATACCACCCGGATTACTACCCGGGTGCTGTTTTGACTCGCCCCGTAGCCCCGCAGTATGGGAGGGGCCGGGATCTGTTTTGCACCCGAATAGTAAGAACTACCTAGGTGACAAGGCTCTTTACGAACTTTACAAACTTTATAAACCCCGCCCCGTAGTCCTACGGGGCGAGGCAGGCTTTACAAACTCTTCAACTACTACTCAATAACTTATGAAAAATAAGTCAAATCAAATACAAAAAAACAAGCAATTTTTTTGACAAAAAAAGCATTTTTCATTATAATGATATCGTACAATTTATATTGTAAAAAAAATGATATGAAAAACCCTTGAATAGATATTGAAAATATACTATCATTAATAGCAAAAAATCCAAACATTTCAGATTTACATTTATCAAGTGGAGAATGTATTTCTTATAGATTAAATTGAGAAATTATTAGAGAGGAATCTGCTGGTAAAATGACCGCTGAATGAATGGAATTAATTTTAAGACAACTATTTCATTGAAATCCTCAAAGGTTTGATAAATTTTTATGAGATAAAGAGTCAGATTTTGCATATATTGCAAAAGACGAAACAGCTTATAGGGTAAATGCTTATTTAAAAACATGAAGAGTTGGAATTGTGATGAGAAAAATTGGTAAAGAAGCTAAAAAACTAGAAGACATAATGTTTAATAATATAGCAAATAGTATAAGAGAAAATATTTTAAAAAAGAAAAAATGATTGTATTTAGTTACATGACCTACTGGTAGTTGAAAATCGACAAGTTTAGTAGCTATGCTAGAAGAAATCAACAAAAGTAGATCAGAAAATCTAATAACAATAGAAGATCCTATAGAATATGTTTTTGAGCCAAAAAAATGTATTGTGTCACAAAGAGAGATCGGCCATGATACTTGGTCATTTGCAAACGCACTAAGATCAGCCATGAGACAAGATCCTGATATAATATTTGTTGGAGAGATTCGTGATAAAGAAACCGCAGAAGCTGTATTGAATTTAGCAGAAACTGGTCATCTAGTATTTAGTACTTTGCATACTAATTCTGCTTCTCATACCATAAATAGATTTATATCTTTTTTTCCACCGGACATTCAATGAAGTGTTGCTGAAAGATTATCCGATGCTCTGATTGGAATACAATCTCAAGTTTTGGTAAAAAGTATAGATGCTTCCACCAGAGTATGAATATTTGAGTTAATGTTGAATACACAATCTGTAAAAACCAACATTAAGAAAAGAGATGTAGACCAAATCGACAGTATTATAGAAACATCTAATATGATTTGAATGATAACATTAAAACAATATGCCGAAAATTTAATAAATAAAGGTATTATCAGTGCAAATGATGTTGAATGGATTTTAAATAAAAATTCAACAAAAATATAAAAATTTATAAATTAACAATCTTTAAAAATGGCTAATGTAGAGCTTATAAAACAAAAACTTCCTCAAGAATTATGGGAAAGAGCAAGTAAATTTGAAATTCCAGATTACTTTCTAGAAAATCATCCTGATGCTGTAATTTTAGTATTAAATTCTAGATCTTTGTCAAAAGATGAGGAAAAACAAAACCGATTCAATTTAGTACCAATGATGAATGAAGAACAAATAAGTAAATTAAAAGATATTCTTATTAGAGAAAGAGATAAAATAGCTGAAATAGAAGAAAAATACTGAAAGAAAAAAGAAGAAATAAGAGAAAAATATCAAGCTAGATTTGATGCTGTAACTTATGAAAAAACTATGTCAAATATGAAAAACAAAGAAGAATTAGTGAGAGAACAAGAAAAAGAAGAAGCTGAAGATTTACTTAAAAACCTTTAATAAAATGTTTTTATCAAAAAAAAGAAAAAAGAAAAATATATTTATATATGTCTTAAGTTTTATATTTTTTATAAGCTGATTTTCTTTATTAAATAATGTTTTTTGAATAGATTTAATGGAAGAAGCATTTAGCCCATCTATGAGTTATGACACTGTAATAAATATTTGAAGAAATAAAAAGCAAGTTTGAGATACTGTTCTTAGAGAAAAGACTCTAATAGAAGCATGAGATAGCCCATTTCAAAAAGCTTGTTTCCTAAACTGAATATTACAAGAATGAGTAGATGAAAATGGATGTTTAGAAATATGATGAGAGCGAAGAAAAGAATTAATAGACATTCAATCTCAAGCACCATTAATCGTGAGAATAGCTAAGTTTTTACTCAGAATGACAGTGGTTCTCTCTATTTCAATGGTAATATTTAATGCAATAAAATATATGATAGAAGTTTTGTGATGAAAAGATCGAAAATCTGCAGAATCTAAGAAAAACTTGATTTATGTTGCTGTTTGAGTTATAGTGGCTTTATTAAGTGTGAGTGTAATTAATTTAATAATTTCTGTTCCAAAAAGTAGTTTACAAACTAGTGATGATATTTCTGGATTTACTATTTGATGCCAAATTTGAACAAGCAATGATATTATCTCGGGTGATAATCTTAAAAAATATCTATGTGAAAATATTTTAGAAGGTGAACGAAAACCCAAATGATTAGTAGGAAAACAATGTTATATATTAACAGGAGCTTCCGCAAATACACGACAAAAGATAAAAAATGAAGATGCAAAAGCAATGTGTGTAAATAATCTTTGAGGAACTGTAGTTAATTAATAATAGTTTATATAGTTTATAAAATAAATGAAAAACAAAATGATCAAATTAATTATTACATTATCAATATTATTAATAAATACACTAAATGTTTTTGGAGTAACATTACAAACACCAAATCCACACTGACAATCAGACATAAATGTGTCCTGATTTACTCAAATCGAGAGCGACGAAACAACAATATTTGATATAATACAAATTATAAATGATTATTTATGGTTTACTATTGCTTGAGTAGCTATGGTTGTTTTAGTTTATTGATGAATAAAACTAATCACCGCTGGTTGAAAAAAAGAAACAGTATCATCAGCAAATAAAATGATATTTTCTGCTGCTATAGCAATTTTTGTCTCTATATTATCATATGCTATAATTAAATTAGTTGTGAATTTATTTTAAAAATAATAAAAAGTACCACAAAATATATATGCCTATACAAGTTTTGTATAGGTTTTTTAAATACAAAAAAAATCCTTCAAAGATCAAGGAATTTTAACATTGAATAACTACTAAAACTATCTATGCGACCATATATCGATCTATTTCTGAATTAATTTTCCTATATCAACTTGTATTAAAATGCACTAAATCACTACTATAATCACTATCTAGTATTTTTATTTTAGAATTTAAATCTAATAAAACAATCTTATGTTGTTTTGAAAATTGTTCAAAAATAGTATTAACTTCATCCGTTTTGTTCTTAGTTTTGGATTTATTATATGGTATTTTACACAACACTAGTGAAATGTTTTTTTTATCTAAAAAATTTTTAATTTTTGTTAAATTATTATTTAATTCACCAATCTTATTTTTAGTAATATCATTACTTCCAGTATATAAAATAACATTTTTCTTTCATGATAAATTTATATTTCAATTTAATAATTCATTATATAACTGTCATGTATCATATCAATTAAAATACTCACTTTTTCATTGATATAATCACTTCATTCATCCAACATGGGAATCTCATAATAATAAAGTTTCTTTATATTTTAACTTTTCATTAGATTTTTCTCTCTCTATTCTAGATAAATATTCTTCCGCATATTGTTTATATTTATGTGGGATACTACTCATTCCATTAACAATACTTCTTGCATTATAAAAATCTGCTTTATCTTCATTAATAAAATCTGATAATTTTTTTCATGTAAACAATCATTCTTTCATTCAATAAACTAAAATAAAAGCAGCTAAATCATTACTTTTTAATATAGAATCTGGATGTTGTACTAAATTTAATTCCCTTTCGGCCATATATTTTCAAGAATTATCTTTAAATTGTAAATTCTTATTTTTTATAATTTTTGTAAATTTTTCATAATTATATTTATGTGTTAGTTGAACAAAACCTCTACCATAATAACCATCTTTTCAATATTTTTTATGTTCTCATCAAATCTCTTTTATATTTTTAAAACCACTTTCTCATCTTACTGTGGCTAAAATATAAGCTATTTGTTTCTGATTAGTAATTCAATACTTTTTAGCTTGCTCTATAATATATTGTTCTGATACAGAAAAGTTTTTTAAATATTCTTTATTTTCCTTTATTTGGTTTTCTTCAACACCTCATTTTTCTAATTCAGTACTTCATGTTTTTGTTGGTTTAATTTCAGATGTTGCTTTCACTTTATTTAATCATAACTTTTCTCTAGCTTCTTCTTCAGTACTATTGTGTAATATTTCTTTCGCATTTTCCAATTTTTCTTGAGTTTCTGAAGATAATAATATAGTTCTGGAAAATAATCATCTAAAATCTGAAAATAATCAACCATCTAACAAAAATTTCTGTAATTTTGATTTTACATTTTTTGTAAATTCACTTTCTTCTTCAACTTCACTTTTTAATAATCATAAAAAATCTTTTGTTTGTTTTAAAAGTCAATTTGTCTCTTCTAATACTAGTTTATCTACATATTCTTTAGCTACATTTATTCTCCATTGCTCTATATTTTTTGCCATTATTTATTTAAACAAATAAATTATTCTTCTCAAGAATCTCAAGATAATTTATTCAAAACAGTTTCTTTTGTATTAATCTCCTCTTCAGTATAAACAGCAATTATTTCTTTAATATTATATTTTTCTCAATCATTAATAATCTCTTCTATAATCGTTTTGAGTTTATTATCTTGTAATAACTTATTTTTTTCATCACTAGTCAAAATCTTTGATTTTAATTTATTTTCTTCATCTGTTGTTAATTTATCATCACTTTTTGTTTTATCAATAAATTCGGATAAAAATATATCCATTTCTTTCTTTGCCATACTTTCTCATAAATTATCTTTCAACCATTTATAATAATCAGATAATTCTTTATTTCTTCAAATAAATTTCATTTCAATTTCTGTTAATCAAGTGGTATCTTCCATATCTTTAATTAATTTTTTAAGATCATCTTTTGTTTGATTTTCTATAATTTCTTTAGATAATTCCGCTAAACTTTTTTGAGCTTTTGTTTCAATTCAAAATAAATCTTTTATCCAACCACTAAACTTTCAAGATATATCCTTTATTTTATCAACCACATTTTTAAATCAGTCTGATAATGTTTCAAAAAATGTTTTCTCACCAGATTGCTCTATTCATGTCATTTTTATATTTTTTAGTAAATAAATATAATACAAATTAATTATAACAATTTTTTATAAAAAAGCAAAAAATCCAGTACTTTTCTTACTGGATTTTTATATATTTTTCCATATTTCCACAAAATTAATTAAACCTCTATAATTTCCATCTTTTTTTCTTGTACTTCTTGCTTTAACTTTTTAGAAACAAGTAGATTTGTAGGTCAAATTATGGTCAAAAACAATCAAATTACTGTAAATATATCTGCATAATACAATCAGTTGTGTCACTCATTAAGAAAAAAGTATTGACTAGATAAAATAACAAACACTCAAATTAAAGTATTTCGTAATTTGAATCTTTTAATATAAGTCGGCTTAATAACATAAAAAATCAAATAATATAAAAATATCAAAATGTAAAGCCCAATTAAAATTTTATTTTTATCTAGAAAATCTTCTTTTACTATAACTGTTCAAGAAAACATTAAATAAAATAAATAAGATATTACTGATAAAAAAATTAAGCCAAAAACTGATTTTTTAAAAATTTCCATACATTTTAAATTAAAAAATAAATTAAATTTAATATATGAATTACTTTTTACTTTTCAACAAATTATTTATTTAATTATATTATAATAAAATGTATAAGTAATAAAAAAAATTAATAATAGTAATAATATATATTTTGTGAAAAAATGTTAAAATTTTTTTTTACCACATTTCAACTAATTTCTTATCAAGAAACTTTTGTGTAAAAAAAATGTAGAATTGTCAAAAATAGACACAAGTAGACAAAAAATATTTATAGTATTTTGTGGAAAAGTGGAAATAATGTAAAAAAAACGACCAATAATTGACAAAAAAATATTATTGATTATAATATAACAGTTAACATTTTATTTTTAATAAAAAACTATGGATAATAAAGATCTTATTAAAGAATGGGAGTCATATTTAGAAAAGGATGAAAAAGTGCATTATAAAAATAAGTGGAATAAATTATCTAAAAGGTTTTGAAAAGACATTCTAGATAATTTTGAAAATTGAAGAACTTACCTAAAAAAACAATATGAATTTCGAAAGTGAGATAAAGACTTATTTAAATTATCTTATAAAAGTTTTGTACGTAATACTTTATTAGAGAAAAATAATTTGAGTTACATAAGGTTTGAAACAAGTAAATCTTTGATGCAATTATATAGTAAATATATTGGCTTTATGAGAAAATATGAAGAAGATATTTTAGAAAATGAGGAAAAAATAGCAAATGAAATACAAGCAGAAATAGAACAAGAAAAAATGGAAAAAATTTTCAATAATAATCAACTACAAATTAATACAACATTAGAGGAGGAGGTTGAAAAAATTATTGAAGAACCATGAATGCGTCCAATTCGAGATTATGAAGAAGGTATTTTACAAATTGATAAAGAGTGAAATGTTTTACCTCCTGATACTAAACCATCCAATTATTTTAATGATAAAAGTTATACTCATAAAAATTATATTAACAAAAAGAATAAATGATATAATATATCTACTGAAGAAGATTGACAATTAAGAATAGAATTTGATTAATATTATTTCATAACTTTTGTTGCATTAATTCAATCTTTTACACTTTGCCATATTCATCTTTTGATATTTTCTTGATCAAAAGTATCTAAATTTTCTTGTGCTTCTAAATTATAGTCTAAATATTCATCAAACATTTCAAAATTTTCTAGATTTTTTTCAAATTGTGTTGGAAAAATTGTATTCAAAATTTCTAGTGTTTTTTTTGATGTCAATAAAATAGTTCTGTTCTGATAAAAATCTTTTCAATGTTTTTCTAAAATATGTTTTTTTAACTGATTATTGTATCGATCTAAAATGGTATTAATATTTTCTTGATCCACCATTAAAGAAGCCAAATTTACCCCAGTAAAACTGAAATTATCTATTTTTTGTGGATAATATTTAACAATTCCAGTTATTATTTCTATTTCTAATTCAGGACTGATCCTAACAGCTGTTTGAGGATATATTTGTAATATCTCTTTATTTTTAAATAAAATATATCAGAAAGTATTAGGATATAATGACTTTGATTTGAAAACTATTTCTGATCATGAAAGTCAAATATTGAAATCATAATTATGTATTCAATTAAACAAACTATATTCTTTTCAATCTTTTTCTAAACTAGCACTATTTTCATTTAAGCCTATTTTTGAGTATGTAATAATTTGTGTTTTAAAATTATCTTCAAAACCCTTAATATCTGGTCATTCTCAATACATAGGAATGATTGTAAAAAATACAGTAAAGAAAATTCCCAAAACCGATATAACAACCACCGTATTCCCAATTCGATTTTTTAAGTTACTAAACACTAATCATAACAATAAAAATCAGATTAGAAATAATCCAAGGTTTTGGCTTAATCAAACACTTGATATACTAAAAATAAAAATTAGATAAATAAAATTTACTAGAAAAATTATGGAGATAATAAGTTTTAATTTATTGCTTTCATTGCCATATAAACTTAATCCTCAAACTATTGAAACAAAAAGGAAAATCAAATAATAAATATTGTTTTTAAACCATAAAACCGTTTCTCAACTATGATCGTAATATAACACAACGAAATATATTAATATATAGAAAAATAAGGTTATAAAAAAAGAAATTAAAAGTTTTTTTATTGTTTTATTCATTTATTGACTATTGTATATAAATATTAACCTCAATAATAAATAAATAATTATAATTTGCAATAAATAGATAGTTTATTCTTATTTATAGTTTAATATTAGATACAATAAAACATTAATTATTTATTGAGTCGTACATTAAAATAAATACAGCCTTAATGTGTAAATCCAAAAATTCATATTGACTTTAATTTTCATTTTAATAGAAAACTAATGTGTAATTAAAAAAATGTTAAACAAAAAAATAAAAAAAGTATGGTAAATAAAAAAGAAAAAATTTTTGTATTAGATACAAACATTTTGTTGGTTGATCCAGCATCATTCACAAAATTTTCATCCCAGGATGTTGTGATTCCATTAGATGTGATCTCTGAATTAGATAAGGCAAAAAAACACACTGATACGGTGGGGTTTAATGCAAGGGAGGCCACAAGAATTCTGAATAATTATTTTCAACCAGAATTATTTCAGGATGGGATATTAATGGGACCTAAAAAAGGGAAATTATCTATTTATTTTTTAAGAGAACTTAATACTGAAGTTAAAAAGGTTTTGAAAGAAGATAGTATAGATAATAGAATTATTAGTGTCGCATTAAATTTAAAAAACAAAAAAAACCAGACCAAAGAGGTCATTTTGGTATCAAATGACACTAATGTTCGCTTTAAAGCAGCCTCATTCGGACTTAAAGTCGAGTCATATCAAAACGACAGAGTTGAAAGTTTAGATGAGATATACAAAGGTGTTGTTACTGTAAATAGTGATGAATCAGAATTAAATTCATTAATAAACATTATTTATGATACAAAAGAAGATGTTTCTATTGAACTATTAACACCTTTTGTAACAACAGATATTCTACCTAATCAATACTTAATATTGGAATCCACATTTAATCCGTCAAATAAAAGATCGGCGCTGTGTAGAGTAACAGAAGATGGAAATAAAATAAAAAGAGTAGAAGGAAAAAAGGTTTATGGTAGAATAGAAGCCAGAAATGTAGAGCAAAAATTTGCTATGGATGCCTTGCTCGACAAAAGTTTATCTTTGGTTACGATAACCGGATCAGCGGGTACTGGTAAAACACTTCTAGCTATTGCAGCAGCAATAGAACAAGCAAACAATTATAACCAAATTTTTGTTGCTCGCCCTATAGTTGCTATGAGTAATAAAGATTTGGGATATCTGCCTGGTGATGTTCAAGCTAAAATTTCTCCATATATGCAACCAATATGGGACAATATTAATTTTATTAAACAAGCATCAGGGGGGGAACAGAAAAAATGTTCCACAAAAATTGATGATTTAATAGAGACTCAAAAAATTATAATTGAGGCTTTGGCATATATTAGAGGAAGAACTATACCCAAAAGTGTTTTTATTGTAGACGAGGCTCAAAATTTGACGCCAAACGAAATAAAAACCCTTATTACCCGTATGGGAGAAGGATCTAAAATTGTCTTTACGGGAGACATAAATCAAATAGATCACCCTTATTTAGATGCTTATTCTAATGGGTTGACTTATTTGGTAGAAAAATCCAAAAATTATTCAAAAGCTGCTCATATAAAATTGGAAAAAGGGGAGCGAAGTGACCTTTCTGATTGGGCAGCGAAGAACTTATAAAACTATTAAAGGTGGTTGTTGAATATTTCAGCAACCATTTTTTTAAACATTTATATTAAACTGGTTATTTTATCTTTTAGTTCTTCTAATCCTATTTCCTCAACAATAGAAATAAAGATGGAATCTTCGTGTTTATAAGTTTCTTTAAGTTCTTTAAGTCTACTTTCGTCTATTAAATCAATTTTATTGAAAACCAAAACTCTATGTTGCTTAGCTCCGATATCATCTAAAATTTCATCTACTACATTTATTCTTTCTTGAATAAATGGATCAGAAGCATCTATAATGTGTAGTAAAAAGTCACTTTCTATACTATCTTCCAAGGTACTTGAAAAAGCATCAATAAGTTTTGGAGGTAGATCACGAATAAATCAAATTGTATCGTTTAATAGAACTTCTTTTCAGATTCATTTTTCTGGATCTGTAAAAAGAAACAATTTTCATACATTTGTTCAAAGTGTAGCAAAAAGTTTATTTTCAGCCAAAACTCATTTTTTAGTTAGAGCATTCAATAAGGATGACTTACCAGCATTTGTATAACCAACTATTCAAATAATTGGCAATCACTTTTTGATTCTGCTTTGTCTATGTAGTTCTCTCATTTTTTCAAACTCTTTTAATTTATCTTTGATTTTATTTTGTTTTTCTTTCAAGTGTCTTTTCATTCTTTCTGTATTAGTTTCTCAGATTCATCTAGTTGCTCATCATCAGCTTCAGCTACTTCATCATTGACGAGAAAGTTCCATCCCCATCCCGTAAATTCTTGGCCCCATATGCTTAATTGCTGCTAGCTCTATTTGTAATCTAGCTTCTGTACTTTGAGCATGCTTTTCAAAAATCTTCAAAATCAAATCTATTCTATCTCGTGCTGTTATAGGCTCTTTTAGTCATGCTTGTTCACTAGCAATACGAAGTTGTTCGTTTATTTCAAATATTTGGGCAGGTTTCAAAACATTTCATACAATCAATAAATTTGCTCAAACACTAATCATTTCTTGAATAATTTCTTCCAATTTTCATTTTCAAACATATGTTTTGAAATCTGGTTGTTCCTTTCTTTGGAGTTTTGTCACAATTACCAATCATCAAAAAGTATCTACTAGATTTTCTAGTTCATTCATTCTGTCTTGTAAAATCTCTTTTGAAAGATTTTTTGGAGCTATATCAGCTAAAAATACTTTTAACATACAATGAGTTATTTATGATTTAAAAGTTTGTAAATTGACAAAGTAAGACCATTGTTCCAATTAGAAATATATCATCAATTATGTTGTTTTCTAAATTGTTTTCAAGTACTTTACATTTTGATTTGAAAAAAACAATATATTCAATATGTTTTATTTAGTTTATTTTTTAAACAAAATCAATGAACTATTTATTTTCTACTTTCTTCATTATAGCAGTATTTTTTGTTTGACGATATTTGTTCAAAAAATTCAAAATTTTAGATAGACCTGGTGCAGATTTGAAATGAGTTAGATGACCGGTTCCTACACTTATGTGAGTTTTTGCATACATCAGCTTTGTTCTCACAATGATTTGGTTTTTCCCAGGGACAAGTTCAAATAATATGTTTCGAGGTCTTGTTTTATGAGTCCTTCCAATTTTTATAGTCGAACTAATAGAAGAATTGTGATACATGTGAAGAGTAAAATTTAGAATTCCTTCGATTGTCAGGTTAGTGTCCCATATATGATGAGCGATTATTGCTGTCTATGTTTGAAAAATCGGAGTTTGACAGGAACTAATTCTTTGATCTTTTGTTCGACATATTCCACAATATGTTTTTGTAGTATTTTTTGTGGTACGAGCTATGCTTTGTATAAATGCAATAAATTGGATTGATTGAATAAATGCACAAGCTAGCTGAGTTGGTGCAATATGATTCTTGACCATTTTCTTGTTAATAAAATTCGTTGTCATGAGATATTATACCGAATTCAATAATCGAGATATCTTAGTTCTCACATCAAATATGTCTTTGGTTTTATTTTTCATAAGTTTAGTGTCTACTATATTAGAATATAAACCATTATGACTTCTTAGAGATGTATGAATTATGTTTTTTGGATTTAGTTTGGCTTATTTATCGGTTTTATGATGAGCAAAAATATGAACATTAGTAGTAGCTCTATCTCTTGTGATTTTTGATGCAATATGGGTATGATTATATAGGATTTTGATTCTCAAAAAAAACCCCATGAAATGAGATTATACACACATACACCACAGACTTTTATGATTAAAATGGACTAGACCAGAAGTAAGAGCTTTTGTTTGGATTTGGTCGTTTGTAATGATGGTTTTGATGTTGATGCAATCAGCAAATAGATTAAACAAAATAATAATATTTGTCATGATGGCACTAATTTTTTTCTGAGTTAACTATTACCTTTTCATAGTAAAAAAGCTAAAGTGTGGTTTGGATTTGAAAAAAGATTAGTAAATAGTCGTTAGCAAGTTTGTAAAGTTCTTAAAGGCCCCCCTTTTTTAAGGGGGGAAAGGGGGGATTTTATGATAAATGAGGGTTTTATTTAATCCCCCTTAATCCCCCTTGTTTACGGAGTTCTCCGTAGCGAGCAAGGGGGACTACCATCAATTTTACCAATTTTTCTTGTCTACTCCCCAAACTCTTTAATACAGTCATGATATCACATATCAAAAGCTTTTTTCATTTTCTTTTTATCCAAAGATAATACTGAAATAGGGATTTCTTTGTGGAATAAATGATCTACATATTTTGTATTTTCTAATAGTTTTGACCTCAAAATAATTTCAAAATTTACCATTAAGTTGTGAACAGCAGTATCTATTACTTGGTTTTTTTTGAATTTATGTAAGGCTATTCATATTATTTTATTCCTTGGATAAAGCTTTTTGGCTAAATCTACAGGAAAATTGTTTAATACTCATCAGTCAACTAAATTATATTTTTTGTACTGTACTGGTGGGAAAACACCAGGTATTGCCATGCTTCATAAAACTATTTCTTGTAGTTTTCATTTTTCAAATAGAATAAATTTAGCACTATTTGCATCTACAGTTCCGACATATAGCTTTTTTTGTAGAGAAGAAAAGCTGTTTGGTAAGTATTCTTGCATCATAGTCCTAAATTTTTCGTTAGACAAAATTCATCATGTTTTTTTGAAAATATTTCTAGTATAAAACTTATCAATAGAAACACTATTTAATATCTCAAAAATCCTATCAGCACTGATTCCATGCGACCATAATGCTCAGATAACAGCTCCTATGCTTACACCAAAAATTGCGGTAATTTTTTGATCTATTCATAACTCCTCTAGTCATTTCAAAACTCAAACAGCATATAATCATTTGAATCCTCATCCAGATATTACAAGAACTTTTTGGCGTCTTTTTCTAAAAAATAGTGATCTAAAATTTATCATAATTGATATTTATATAAAACATAAATAACTTATTTTTTTATTTGTTTTTTTCAAGATAAACGTGAATTTAGCTTGTAAATTATTTATCGTCCTAAACCCCCATAAACTGTAGGCGCGACCCGTAGTCCTACGGGCGCACCTGCAAGAAATGGGGAAGAGTAATTCCCTTTACGAAAGGGAAGCAACAATGTTGTGACAAAAGTTCCTCCCTTGGGGGAGGTTGCAATCTCCGATTCATCGGGGTAGGTGGGGGTTTTACCTCTAATAACCTCCAACTACACTAGAACAGCTTCCCCCAAGGGAAGGATGTCTAACTTATGGCTCAAATCCTCATACGATTTAACCCCGCCCCCGCAATTCTGCGGGCTGCAAGAAGTGGGGAAGAGCAGCTCCCTTCTTTGAAGGGGCAATTTTACCTTCTTTGCTCCTTCAAATCTTTACTGTTGAAAGTGATCAAAAATTAAATATAAACAAACCACATTTAACAATAATTTCATAAATAATATGAAAAAATATTATATATTTATTCTTTTTTTTATAATATTTTTGTCTGCTTGCCAAAAAAATACATATCTGGAAATGGATTTTAATCAGGCTGTGTCCATTTTTTCTCAACAGGCTGATTATCTACTAAATAGCATGGAAGATTGGGGACTTAATTGACAAAAATGACAGCAAATTAGTTTAGAAGTAGATTCAGAAAATAAAGATATTCTGCTAAATTCACACATAGACACAAGCGGTTACACCGATTATCTAGCTGATAAACAAGATTTATACAGTCAGGTTTCACTGCAATTTGTTGATAAGAAAGAAAAAAATGAAATAAATATTTCTGGACATCTTGCTTACAAAAATATAGACAAGGAAAAGTATATTAATTTTCAGGATTTTGTTGTTAATTTAGGTACAGGGAATTATCAAAACAATTTATTGCTGTTGATTTCACAAAAGCTTGAAGATAAGCGGATATTTTTAGATCTAAAAGAAAAAAATACATCAAACTTTTACAAAGATTTCAATTTTTTACTACAGACTCTCTTGGCATCAAATATTTTTTATCCAACAGAAAATATAACTTACAATTGATTTTTTGCGTATAAAATAAAAATTCAACCAGACATTATTCAATACATTTCAGAGAATACAAGCATTAAAATTGATTCTTTTGAATGACTTTTGATTATCAATTCTGATTCAAAGGTAGAATTAAAAATAGAAAATTCGGATATTGAATACAACAACAAACCATTTAATATAAAATGAAATATTTGAAATAAAAACTGACAATTAAATGTCAAAACTCCAGAAAAAGAAAATGTTGTTTATGTGCTTTCTTGGAGCTTTCATAAAAATCAATATAAATTTAATCTAAAACAAACAATGAATTATCAAGACATGATTAGTCTAAGTTTTAATTTAACCAATAAAAAACTAGAAAATCTCATCAAAAATACAATAGAGGGGGATGTGGAGTTTTCAAATAAATTAATTTATTGAACAGATCTTGAAAAAAATATTAAAATAAATATAAAGGCAAAACAACAAATTACAAACGATTCTTGATTTTTGTTCAAAAAACCAGAGTCATATATTATGTTAAAGCAAATATTGTGAGACAGTTTTTCTTTGAGTCAAATATTGTCTACAGAAGATTCTTTTATCAATAAATAACATTCAATTAGTCCATGAAAGCAAAGTTTAAGACATCAAAAGTATGAGAAATACATCATGAAAAGTCTACAAATAGTACTTTTGATAAAATACTGAAATATATTATATTCGTAATTTGTTTACTGTTAATAATATTTTTTGGCAAAAATTTAATTCATGGTGGACATGTAATTTTGGGTTCATTATGAAAATCCACTGTCAAAACTGTGAGTTCAAATCTCTGACAGGAGATGATAAGAGATGAGTTTGGTAATGTAAACATAATGTTAGTATGAGTTGGATGAGACAATCATCATTGATGATATTTGGCAGATTCGATGATAGCAGCTTCACGAAATCCCGAATTATGAGCTGTTACAATGATATCGATCCCGAGAGACTTGTATGTTAATTCTTCTTGATATTTATGAAGAATAAATGGTTTATTTGCCCGTGGATACAATAGATGATGAAGAAATATCGGTTCTTGAGCAGAAAATCTTATTCTAAAGGTGGAGGAAATTTTATGACTAACAATTCCATATTATTTGGTTGCAGATTTTCAGTGATTTAAAGAAGTTGTAGATACTTTGTGATGAATAGATATCTATGTACCAAACACAATACATGATACAACATATCCAGATGAAAATTTATGATACCAGACATTTCATATTTCCGCTTGACAACAAACATTAGACGGTGATACGGCACTTAAATATGCTAGATCTAGACATACTACATCAGACTTTGCTAGATCGCAAAGACAGCAAGACCTTATAAAAGCAGTAATCAACACAGCCTTACAGGGTAAAAATATCACTAATGTTTGAAAATTAAAAGAAATGTATTCCACTTATACTAGAATGGTTCACACGAATATTTCTTTAAAAGAAATAATTTGAATGTTCAAATATGCTTATGATTTCAAACATATTTTCAGTTTTTGATTAAACACTTATTGTACTTATTCTTCATATAAACTTACTGATGCTGGGTGTTTTCTTTATAATGGAAATAGAGAAGCTTTTGGTGGACAAG
>Ga0209407_1001990_pt1 | contig 20073 bp, 20 predicted proteins | sample AD_JPNHG3_MetaG_FD_184410 | JGI IMG/M metagenome (GOLD analysis project Ga0209407, IMG submission 184410) | Active sludge microbial communities of municipal wastewater-treating anaerobic digesters from Japan - AD_JPNHG3_MetaG (SPAdes) (version 2) | ecosystem: Engineered > Bioreactor > Anaerobic... | reverse complement strand
TCAAGATACTATTCCCTTATATCAGAAATTATTCAATGATGGTTCTCAATTGGGGTTAAATATTCAATATAAAATTCAACCTGAACCAAAAGGTATTGCTGAAGCATTTATCCTGGGAAAGGATTTTATAGGTAATGATAGAGTTACTTTGATCTTGGGGGATAATATATTTTATGGCAAAATGGATTTTATCCGTCAAGCAATTGTTAATAATAATGGTGCAACTGTTTTTGGGTATTATGTAAATGATCCACAGAGATATGGAGTAGTAGAATTTGATAATGGCGGAAATGTTGTTTCTTTGGAAGAAAAACCCTTAAAGCCGAATTCAAATTATGCTGTAGTAGGTTTGTATGTATATAATAATTCAGTTGTTGATTATGTGAAAGAACTGAAACCTTCGGCAAGAGGTGAACTTGAAATCACTGATCTTAATAAAATTTATTTAAAAGAGAACAAATTAAAGGTGGAAATTATTGGTAGAGGTATTGCCTGGTTGGATACGGGAACACCTCAAGCATTGTTAGATGTGTCCACATTCATAGGTGCTATTGAAAAAAGGCAAGGATTGAAAGTAGCATGTATTGAAGAAGTTGCTTATATGATGAATTATATTGATTTGGAGAAATTAAATGCAATAATAGATAAACTTCCGGATTCGGATTATCGCTATTATTTAAATAAAGTAGCGGGTAACGAACTTACTTACAAATATTATCAAAAATAAGAGAAGATAATGAATAAATTACCGGATTGGATAAAAATTAAACAATGCAATAAAGTGTATACTCAAGATGTTTCAGGTATGGGAAATGGTTTTTTAATAGATATTTTAAATCGTTATGATTCAATTTATAAGGGAAGAGAAAATGAGCTCTTTCAACAAATTTATTATTCATCTGTTTATAAAAATATGTTTAAAGGATTCCATATACATCCTTATAAATATGATACTGTCTTTTGTATATTTGGATCAGCATTACTAGTATTTTATCCTAAAGTAATAACTGAAGAAGAATTACAGATTAGAATTGATTTAGATGAGCTCATAATTATTCCTATTGGTGATAAATATAAAATGTTAACAATAAGTTTTCCTTCCAAGTATCCGCATGGATATTTTGGTGTATCAGATATAGCTTATATATTAAATTATAGAAATCCTGCATGGACTAGTGAAGATAAATTTCAATATGATTACAAGTGCAAGGGAATAGAATCTTATCTCAAGGATTGGATATTAAAAAATGCAAACAGTTAAAATTGGTTTAATTGGATGTGGAACAGTTACAATAAAAGTGCATATTCCAGCATTAATGAATGACCCCAGTGGAGCTATATCTAATTACAATTTCCTGATAAAAGCTATTTGTGGTTTGAATAATGATAATTTGAATTACATTAAATCTATATTACCTTGGGTTGAAGTATTTAATGATTACGAAGACCTTCTGAAAAATGCAGATTGCGACGCAGTATTGATAGCTACTGGAGAACAATTACATCCTCTAATCAGCAGGGATGCCCTTAATTACGGGAAATTTGTTTTATGTGAAAAACCATTCGGAAGAAATACGGAAGAAATAAGAAAATACTTTTCGAATGAAAGATGCAATTCAGAAAATAAATTACAAATAGCTTTTAATAAAAGGTTTTATCCAGTTTACACAATCTATGAAACTTTAATTAAGAATGGGAAATTTGGTAAACCAATATGTGGCAATTTTCAATTCTTAACCCAACAAGGGATGAAGAAAGGTTGGGATGGAATTTTAAGCAATATGATTCATTTTTGTGATTTGATAATTTCTATTTTCGGGGATATAAGTGACTTATATTGCGTAAGTAATGAAAATCAAAAAGGAATTAACATTACAGCATCAATGAAATCAACAGAGGGGAGTATTATTAGTTTTTTTTTCTCATCTTCTGCTTTATGGAACGCTCCTTGGCATGAACAATGGTTATTACTGGATAATGATAGAAATAGGATTTTTGCTCATAATTGTAATGAATTGATGTTTTCTGGAAATGATAACTTTTCAGAATATTATGATGATTCAAATTCTATTTTTTGGTTACCTGATTCTCATGGCTACAGAACGCAACTGAAATCTTTCTATGAATTAGTATGTGGTCTAAGAGAAAAACCGAAAGTCGGTATAAAAGATGCATTGTCCGCCCATGAATTATTCGACAGAATAAGAGTAATATGCGAGAAAAATATATGAAGCCGGTTGATATCATTATAAAGCAACATTTATTGGTTGACGATGCTGAATATAATTCCATTTTATTTTGGATTTTAGAAAAGCAAAGAAACTGTATGGCAGAAGTGGAAAGGATAGATTTAAAGAATGTTCTTGATGGAACCTGGTTTCAATCAAGCCAAAGCGGAGATATAAAACATATTAGTGGAGAATTTTTTAAAATAATAGGTGTTAATGTTCAAACCGATTTAAGAGAATCAGGTAAAGGATGGAAACAGCCAATGATTGATCAAGGAACCGAAAGTAGTTTAGCGGGTTTTCTATGTAAACAGGAAAATGATAAAATCTATTGTTTAGTAGAAGCAAAATTTGAACCCGGTAATTATGGAAAGGTATTGATTTCTCCAAGTATACAAGTTACTTATAGTAATTTATCGCAAGCACATGGAGGTAGAAAACCTAAATTCTCTGAATTTTTTGAAGATGAAAGTAAATTTGGAAGATGTATTTATTCTCAATGGTTGCCTGAAGATGGTGGTAGGTTTTATCTGAAAAGAGTTAAATATATGTTAGTAGCAATTAATAAAACCACGAATTTAGACATTGACGATAACTTTCGTTGGGTTAGTGTAAATACCTTAAAAAGGTTACTTTATAAGGACAATCTTATAAACCCTCATGTTCGTAGTTTATTAGCATTATTCTGAGGAGGTTAAATTTATGATACCGGTGTATAAACCTTATCATGATGATAAAGAAATAAAATACTTAAAAGAAGTAATTGACTCTGGATGGTGGGGTTTAGGCCCTAAGACAGCCGAATTTGAACAAAAATTTGCAGAATATATTGGGACAAAATATGCCATTGCTCTTAATTCCGCTACTGCTGCATTACATTTAGCTCTTCTGTGTATTGGTGTTAAAGATGCTGAAGTAATAAGTCCGGCGATGACATTTGTGTCTACTAACCATGCAATATTATATAATGGTGGTATTCCTGTTTTTTGTGATATTGAACCTGAGAATCTTAATGTATCAGCTGAAAACATAAGTAAGTTGATAACAAATAGAACGAAAGCTATTATTGTAGTTCATTATGGTGGTTATTCCTGTGAAATGGATCCTATTATGGAATTAGCAAAAGACCATAATCTTTATGTTATTGAGGACTGTGCACATGCCTGCGGAGGAAGGTATAAAGGAAAAATGCTTGGTTCAATCGGGGATTTTGGTTCATTTAGTTTTCAAGCGGTAAAGAATCTTTCTACAGGTGATGGAGGTATGCTTACAACTAACAATGAAGAATGGGCTGAAAGATTAAAGAAATTGAGGTGGGTAGGCATATCTAAAGGAACTTTTGATAGAGGAGCGGGAAATAGTTACGATTGGTTTTATGATGTAACGGAATTGGGATATAAATATCATATGAATGATATTGCAGCGGCTATTGGCTTAGCTCAATTGGAAAAATTGGAATGGATGAATGATCAACGTCGTTACTGGTCTGATCGTTATAGAGACGCATTCTCAGCTTATCCTGAAATAAAATGTCCTCCTGTAAAAGAATATATGCTACCTGCCTGTCATAATTTTGTGATAAAAACGCCAAATAGAGATGAAATAAGACAAAGATTAAATGAAAATGATATTGCTTCCGGAGTTCATTATTATCCTAACCATCTATTTGAAATGTATAAGAAATACTATCGGAAATTACCTGTTAGTGAAAAAATATGGAAAGAATTAATCACAATACCCCTATACCCTGATATGAACGAAGAAGAATTTCAATTGGTTATAAAAATTATAACAAGTAGTTAGAAATATCTCTATAATGTCCTACATTTGAATATAAATATCCCATTTCAGAAATTAGTAGTATACTGGAAAAAAATAGATAAAATTACAAATGATGGATATTTATTCATAACAATGAATTTTATATATATCATATTCAGTTTGTGAATCATATCTATGTAGATTACTTTATTGGATTTTAGCTAAGGTATTTTAAAGTTAAATAAAATATGCATCCATCTGTTTTAGTATTGATACTAAGTTATAATGGAAAATACTTATTAACTGATGCTGTTCAATCTTATCTTAATTGTGAATATCCTAATTTTGCAGTAGCAGTTATTGATAATGGCTCAACTGATGGGACAGAGGATTTTATTCGCTCTCAGTATCCGAAAGTTATTTTTTTGCGTTCTGAAAAGAATCTCGGTTATTCCGGAGGTATGAATCTTGGTTTGGCTTATGCTTTTGAACAAAATAATTATGATTATGTTCTAATTACAAATAATGATGTTATTGCTGATAAACAAATTATTGCTGCTCTGGTGGAAACAGCTACCGCCAACCCGGGAACGGCATTTACTACAGGAAAAGTATATTATTATGAAAGACCGAGTGTTTTTCAAACTGTAGGTAAAAGTTCTCATCCGACTCTTGTGAGAGGTGAACATTTGGGAAGAGGTGAGAAAGATTTAGGACAATTTGATATGGATACAGAATTAGCATTTTGTGATGACATATTTTGGTTGGTTTCAAGAGAAGTATATTTAACAACAGGGGGATATGATACCGATTTTTTTCTTCAAGCAGAGGATTTTGATTGGCAATTGCGAGCTAAAAAATACGGTTTTAAAATAATGTACTCCTATAAAGCCAAATTATGGCATAAGGAAAGTATGACGATAGGTAAGTCATCACCCTTAAAAGCTTATTATGATGCCAGGAATCCTATGATTTCAATTATGAAAAATTGTGAACCAAATGTCGTTAAAATATTTTGTAGAAACAGGATATTTATTTTATGCTGCCATCTTTTGAACGTAATATTTTAAAAGTGCCTATAATTGTTTTTTATGTTATGAGTAAAGAAATATTATCAGTTTTGATATGGGAAGTGAAACACTATAATTTAACAGTATTAGACAGAAACAGAGCATCAGAAGAAGTTGATAATATATAATTAATATTTTTTATCATATAAATATTTCAACAATATTAAGATGATATTTATTAATATTTGTTGATTGTACATTAATAAAAACAGGTGTGATATGATATACGAAAAAGTAATAATTGAATTAACAAATTCAGAAATAGATTTATGTAATAATTTACTGATAGCTTCTCCGGATAGACATATTTTTAATGATATTCGATTGCATCTTAGAATTCAAGATTATTATAAAAATACAGTTGAAGGGAATGTACTCTTTTTTAGCAGTAATGGTAATATAACAGCTTATATAATTATCTATCATATAATTGGTAAGAAACCTATATATTATTATTCTCCTTATCAAAAATCATTAATAACTTACGGAGGAATAGTTTGTTCAGGAGGTAGAAGTCAACAAAAATTATATCTTAAAGAGCTAAAAAAGTATTTAAGAAAAAGGAGAGCTATTTATATTAAATCTATTCCGGGTACTGATATTGGCGTATACCGTGAATTAGGATTCAAAATAAACGAAAAACAAACTCTTTACATTAATACTCAAAAATCCGAAGATGAGTTATGGAATGAAATAAAAAATCGAATTAAATGGAATATTAAAAAAGGATATCAATCTAATATCAAGGTTAATATAATAATTCCCAAAGTAATTGATGATATAGAGCCATTATATGAAATATATAGTGAACTTTGTACAAGAACCGGTTTGTATCTTCATAGCAAAAGTTATTATTTTTCTATACTTGATAATAATAATTTTGAACATTCATTGATATTTTATGCTTACCAAGGGGTTCAAGTTGTTTCGGCGATGGCAGTTCTACAATATGATAGAATTATAATGTCATGGTTTGGCGGAACTTTTATTAAATATAGAAATACTAATGCTGGTTCACTAATATATTGGGAAATTATAAAATATGCTTGTTCTCACAATTTAGAATGTTTTGATTTATTAGGACTTGACATTCAAGATATTGCTTTTTTCAAGAAAGGTTTTGGGGGTTATGAAGTACCTGTATATCATATAACATATAAATCATTATCTTTTAAAGTATTTAATGTAATTAGAAAATTAATAGGAAAATAAATATGTTAATTAAAAAGATAATTGTTAGATATTTCATTCAACCTTATATGAATAAAACTATTATGCATTTGAAGCATAGCAAGATTGGTCAAAACTCAATTATTGGTAATGGAGTTGTTATCGGAAAGAATGTAGATATTGGTAGGAATGCAATTATGAGAAAAATTACTATCGGGAATCATTCCGTAATTGAATCTTTTGTGAAGTGTGTTGGAACCGAAAAAGGATGTATATTTATTGGTTCCAATAGTTATATAGGAATTTCTAATATTTTGGATAATAGTGCAAACATTACGATAGGGAATTTTGTTCATATTGCAGGACCTACAACTGCATTGTGGACTCATTCAAGCGCTAAAATGTGTATGAATAGCATACCTCTTAATAAAGCAAATGAAAAATATAGACCAACAGCTTCTATTATTATTGAAGATAATGTTTATATAGGAGGTAATTGTACAATATATCCGGGAATTAGAATAGGACATCATTCTATTGTGGCACCAAATTCTGCAGTTACAAAAGATATTCCTCCTTATTCAATGTTCGGTGGTGTTCCTGCTATTTTTATAAAAAAGACAATTGATATATAATCAATATAATATATAATTATCTTATGTCTAATAATATCATTTCTATAATATTAATTAATTATAATACCCCACAAATAACTTATGAATGCGTAAGTTCTATTTGTAATTCTGTTCATTCCAATTATGATATATTTATAATTGATAATGGATCATCAGAAGATAATAATAAAATCTTATGTTCTTTAATTGGTGAATCGGCAAAGATTATTCACCTTAGCAATAATTTAGGTTATGTAGGTGGAATAAATTACGCTTTAAAAGTAATCTATAAACTTAATTATGATTATATATTAATAATGAACAATGATACAATTATTGATTCAGAAGCATTAAGCTCTTTAGTGGAAACTTCTAAAAGATATAATGATATGTGCATAGTTACAGGGAAGGTTTATTCATATAACTATCCTAATAAACTTGTTCACATAGGGAGTATGTATAATAACAAATACAAACTTGAACGTGTAGCTTATATGACAGATGATTTAGGGCAATTTGATGAGGAAAAATTTCGCGATATGATTGATGATGTATTTTGGCTTATACCTATTAATATAGCTAAGGATGTCGGTTTTTATTCAGATTATTTTTGGTTTAATTGTGAGCAGGCAGATTATGCATTAAGGGCTAAGAAAAAGGGATACTCACTTTTATATACACCGAAGGCAAAAATTTGGCATAGAGAAGGAGCTACATTAGGTGGTAAACAAAATCCAGTTCGTCAGTATTGGGATGTAAAATCATATTTAGTTTTTAATTTCTTACACAGTACGAGAGTGGATTTTATGATGGAATTTCTTATTGTTTTTATGGTGTTTATAAAAAAATCCTTTATATTTTGTTTTAATCCATTCAAGTGGAATGTGAAATGTTGTAAATACATACTTGCTTACTTATATGCAATGAGAGATACAATTAAATGGATTAGAAACAAACAACCTGATAATGGTTCATTTCCCCAAATATTGAAATTATAAGTAAATATAATTGATGTTTAAACAAAAATTTGCTGTTCAATTTGGAACCAATCTTATTGTAAAATTTATTACAATGTTAGCTGGTTTCTTTGTTGCCCGTTTTGCAGGTCCAACAGTACTAGGAACTATTTCTTATGGAAGTTCATTTGTTTCTATTTGGCTTTTTTTAACAACAATGTTTTCAGCCGGTCACATAAAATTAATTTCTGAAGGGCAGAATAAAGGTAATTGCATAACTACCTATACTTATTTAAAATTTATGAGCGTAGCCCTATTTGTGATTGTCGTTATGATATGTCTAATTATATCGTCTAATAATATAAATATAATTCAAATAAAAGTTATATTATTATTATTATTTTCACTATCAATAAGTCAGATATATAATATTCTATATGACAGTTTTACAGCTATGTTGTTACAGGCTAAAGCAAATATTATTAATATATGTAACACTTTAATATTTCATATTGGCAGGATAATTATAGTTATTTTAGGAGCTCGTGCTGTAGGGCTTGCAATTTGGCAATTAATAGCCATCATTTTGCTATTACCTCTTGCTTATAAAATGTATAAAGAATTGCCTAAAGGTAATTGGGATAAGAATCTAGCAAGAAAATATTTTTATTTTGGGTGGCCCATGCTTTTTGTTTATTTGATAGAATCTTTAATCAATAATTCGGATAAACTTATATTGGCTCATTTTACATCGGTAGAAGAGCTTGGCTATTATGCCGCAGCATTTTCATTAGCAGGTTCTATTTTTATAATATCAAATACGGCAGGAATAATTTTTTTCCCATTATTTTCAAATTATATTAAGGAAGGGAAATGGAACGATTTAAATATAATAAATAACACATACCAAACATTTAATATATTATTTGTTTTCCCTATAATATTATTATTAATTATTATTGCCAAACCTTTACTTCTTACATTGTTGGGTTTACGCTATGAATCGAGCATTATCCCATTTCAAATCATCACATTAGCAACTTTTTTTGTAATAACTGGTTTGCCTTATGGTAATATGATTATGGGGATGGGTAAATTTTATATTAATGTCCTGATTAGTGTAATTCAATTAATTATATTTATTTTGTCGTTATTTATTTTTGTATCTCCCATTGTATTAAATTTAGGAGCCATAGGATTAGCATTAAACCTAGCAGTTGGTTACTTATATAGAAATATAGCATATATTATCATTTCCAATAAATTGGCCCCATTACATTATGATTGGAATAATGCAATAAAAATAGCTATTATTATAATATCTTCTATAATTTTTATATATATATCTAATATAACAAAATTATATATTTTCTATAGGTGGATATTTATAATACCATTGTATATTATATTTATTTATTTAATCTTATATATAAGTGGCTTATTAAAAAAGGAACATATTATTATGCTTTTAGATATGATGAATATAAAAAAATTATTTGTGTATATTAATGAAGAATTATAAATTGAATATTCCAAAATATTCACTTGGTTTTGAAGTTATAGGGCAATGGATATTGTATTTTACCAGTATAATAGTCGTATATTTTTTGCCATCTATAATAAAATATCCTTATTTTTTAATATTGTTATTTATTACATTTATATCAAAGAAAGATTATTGGTGGATTGCTTTTTTTATTATTATTTTTGCCAATATAGGAGGATTATTTTCACAAACCTCAATAGCTGAAGGAGTTTATCAACGTCTTCCACTATATAAATTTGGACCTATAAGGTTACCCTTATACGATATGTTTTTGTCATTATTACTTTTAAAATCAATTAGATATGGCAAGGTGAGAACCTTTTATAATGATCTATTATCTTTGATTATTATCTATATTTTATTATTATTTATGTTTTCATTTGTTTTAGGTATGGATGACAATAGTTTAGAAGCAGGTTTACGTTTTTTAATCAGGGCATCTTTATTTTACTCTATACCAAGAATAATATCGACTAAAGATAAGATTATTAAAATACATAAATTGTTATTTAATGGTTTAATAATGGTAATTATTAGTGTTATTTATACATTAATAACAGGATATGAAATAGGAAATAAATTTTTAAATATATATAAATCTGTTTATGAGTTTGGCGAATACCGATTTTTAGATAGCCCCTATTTAATATTTTTATCTTTTATTTTTTTGTCTTATTGGTTAATTTCAAATGAGAACATAGGTATAAAGAAATCCATATTAGCGATACTTATGGTATTATCATATATATTGATAATTTTATCTGCAACCAGGGGATGGTTTATTTCTTTTACAATAATGATGCTTATTATTTTATTTATGAACTTAAACAAAAAAGGCTCAATAAAAAATTCTATTATGGTGGTTTTAATATGTTTTCTATTATTATTCAGTTTATATACAAATTTTCAGAATATTTTTAATAATATATTTAATAGACTAAAATCCATAGAATTACTCGCAAAAGGCGATATTACTGCTGGGGGGACATTAAGCCGTATAAATGTAAGGGGACCTGCAATGTTAAAAAAAGTGAAAGAGAATCCTTTAATTGGCTTTGGATTTTCCAAGGAATATTATATATATGCTGATAACCATGTTGGTTGGATTATGCAACTATTACAGATGGGGATTATAGGAACATTATTGATTATATATTTATTTATACGGATTGTGACTCATATACGAAAAATAGTTAAAATAACTAATAATAGCAGTTATTATGTTTTTATAATTGGTCTTATAGGACTTATTATAATTCATTCAACATCAACAGCTATATTTTCATTTACTTATTTAGGAGCCGCAGGTCCTATATATGAGTTATTAGTATTAATGCTAACCACTATTGATGTACTAACAAAAGAAGATTCTTATCTTATTAATAAAATGGAAAAAAGCAAAATATGATATCATTTATTGTAATAGGCAGAAACGAAGGGCAATATCTTGATAGTTGTTTTAAAAGTATTAGAAAAGCAATATATGAAAATAATCTTATTGACAGCGAGATTATTTATGTTGATTCTAATTCTACTGACAATTCAATAGATATTGCTATTAAAAATGAAATTGATAAGATATATAGGTTAACTGAAATTTGGAATGCTGCTATAGGAAGAAATATAGGGGCTATAAATGCCAGGGGTGATGATCTTTTTTTTATTGATGGAGATATGGAATTAGTATCAAATTTTATTCCTCTTGTTATAGATGATAATGGAAATCTTAAATATGATCTTGTTTCGGGCAATTTATTTCAGATATTTTACAATAAACATGGTAGAATCCAAGAAGAAAAACTTGAATTTAGGGAAAGGAGAAATAGTTATAAAAAACCCATAACTGGGGGTTCTTTTTTTATAAAAAAGGAAATTTATAAAAATATAGGGGGTATGGATAATCGTTTTTGGTGCTCAGAAGACCCTGAACTCGGTTTACGTCTTGCTAAAAAGGGTGTACTATTACAATATTTACCGGCAACTTTTATTAAGCATCATACGGATGTTTTAAAGAATCCTAAGGTAACTGATCTAAAAAAAGGAGGGTGGCTATATGGTAATATACTAATGTATAAGCTTAATTTGTTTAATAAATTTACCTATAAAAGAATGCTATTTTCTGATTCCTCATTAATAGTATTAATATTTTGTATTATTTGTTTTTTTATGGGGTTAAAATGGATTATGATTTTATATCCTATAACTTTACTAATAAGAATAAAATTTAAAATATCCAAATCAGGTTTTCAAAAATATATTTATTTATTATGCAGAGATATACTCGTAGCCATAATGTTTATACCTTTTTATAAAAAGCCAATTCCTACTGCCAATATTAAATATCAGATAATTAAATAAGGTTACTATAATTATGAGAAAACAATTAGCCAAAACAATATATAACATTTATCATAATGATGTTATAAAAGCAGAAAAATACATATCTAAAATAGAATATTTAACAAAAAGCGAGATAGAATCATATCAATTAACAAAGCTCAACTTATTATTAGAATATGCTTATGCAAATGTTCCTTATTATAAAGATATTTTAAATAATATTGGGATAGGAAACAAAGGTGTTAAAAATCTGGAAGAGTTAAAAATGTTACCAATAATTAAAAAAGATGATTTGAGAAATAATTATAGTTTATTTATTCCTGAAAATGAGGTAAATTATACTATTGGTAGCACTTCTGGTTCTACAGGCGAACCATTAATCTACAGGAAAAGTAATAATTCTAAAGTTATAGAAATGGCATTAGTATTACAATTTGAAAAAAACATGGGGATAGAAATTGGAGATAGCAAATTATTAATTTGGGGTGGTATAGAAATGAATCCCTATAAAAAAACGAAAAGGTATATAAAGAATTATATATATAACTATGACTATTATATTAATTATAATATCAATAATGACAACATATCTAAATTAGTTGACAAATTATATAAGAAGCACTATGCCTATTATAGAAGCTATCCATCCACTATGGCTCTTGTGGCAAATGAAATAACTAACAGAAAAGAGGAATTTCATAATCGCCCTAATGCAATATCGGTATCAGTAGAAACTCTTATGAAATCTGATAGAGATATAATTGAGAAGGTATTCGGTAAAACACTATATGATCAATACGGTTGTGGTGAAGTTAATTCTGTCGCTTTTGAGTGTTCAGAACATCAAGGTCTTCATCATGCTTTTGAACATAGTATTATTGAAGTGCTAGATGACAACAATAATGATTCTAAAAGTGGAAGATTAATAATAACTAATCTTGATAATTATGCAATGCCTCTAATTAGATATGAAAATGGTGATATAATTACTTTAGCAGAACAAAAATGTCCTTGCGGAAGAGAATCTATACTTATTTCGGAAATTCAAGGTAGAATATTTGATAAAATAGTAGGTATAAATGGAAAAATAGTACATGGTGGCTTTTTTGATGATCTTATATTAAAATCAAGTGCCAGAATAAATAAATGGCAAATAGTACAAAGCGATATTGATTGTTTAAGATTATATTATATATCTAGTAATGATATTTCTATGGATTCTAAAAATTATATTGAAAACCATATTAAAAAACAGCTTGGATTAAATACAAAAGTTATATTTGAAAAGAAAGATTATTTGATGCCTGAAGTAAACGGTAAATACAAATTTGTCAAATCATTGCTGTATTAGTAAATGAAAATATTATTTGTATTTAGCGGTAATTCGCTATATTTTGATATTTCTCCTTTTATACAAGCTCAAGCAGAATCATTAAGAAAATTGGGGCACACAATAGATTATTACCCTATTAAGGGGAAAGGTATTGGGGGATATATATCTAATATTCCCCAATTAAAACATTATGTAAAGAAGGGTAATTATGATATTATACATTCTCATTATTCTTTTTGTGGAGTTGTAAGCTCATTATCAATAAAGAAACGAGTCGTTTGTTCTCTTATGGGAAGTGATGTAAAACAATCCAGATTATGGAAAATATTAATTAGATATTTTATTAAGCATAAGTGGCTGAAGACAATTGTTAAGTCCGAAGAAATGAAAAAAGAACTGGAAATTGACAAAGTAGAAGTAATTCCTAATGGAGTTGATTTGGAGATTTTTAAGCCATTAGACAACAATGAATGCATAAAAGAAATAGGATGGAAGCAGGACAGGAAAATAGTTCTTTTTGCTGCAAATCCCCAAAGACCAGAAAAAAACTTCTCTTTAGCCAAAAAAGCAATTGCTGCTTTAAATATAGAAGATGTTGAATTAAAAGTCGTATATAATGTACCTCATAAAGAAATGCCATTATATTTGAATGCCTCTGATTTATTATTATCTACCTCACTCTGGGAGGGCTCTCCCAATGTTATTAAGGAAGCAATGGCGTGCAATTGTCCTATCGTTACTACCAATGTAGGTGATGTTAAATGGTTGTTGGATGGAGTAGAGGGGTGCTTTATTACAACTAATGATCCTAAGGATGTTGCTGATAAAATAAAGAAAGCACTTAATTTTAAAGGTAGAACAAAGGGTAGGGATAAGCTTATTAGTTTAGGTTTAGATTCAGAACATATTGCGAAGAAGATAATTAAAGTTTATGAAGAGGTAATTAATAATACTTCAGGGAAAAGAGTTTATGGTCGATAGGGTAAAGAAAGATAGTGGATGCTGTTGCATAAAATGTTAAATCATATCACAAGTTATTAGCCATTAGAAAGTTACAACTTATTGTGGTTTTTCCAGATAATAATAAATAGCGAACAAGAATAGAATTAGATATTTGCATATTTTTCGAAAGCTAGTTGGATAGTTTTTATATTATGGATAAATTAAATATAATTGAAAAATACCCTCTATTCCCAAAACAAGTAGGGGCTATAGTTTTAGGTGGACATATACAAGCTTACGGAATTATTCGTCAATTAGGTGAGATAGGGATAAAGTCCGTTGTAATAGATAATGTCTTTTTTAACATTGCAAAATACTCTAGATATTGCGAATCATCTTATATGGTTCCCTATAGCTCTACTTTTAGCTATTTATTGAATCTTGCTAAAGACGGGAAATACAACAAGTGGTTGATAATTCCGACAGATGATTATTATGTGCGTATCATTAGCCAAAATTATACTGAGTTAAACCGATATTATAATCCATTGACTGATAAGTGGGATATAGTATCGGTCTTCTTTAATAAATGCAACACCTACCCTTGGGTTAGTAAGCTGGGTATTCCTATACCTAATACTATATATCCTAAGTCAAGTGAAGAAATAGAAGGTTTACATAATAAAATCAAATATCCCTGCATAATAAAACCGGCTATTATGAAAGATTTTTACAATATCTTCGGTACTAAAGTATTGTTATGCAATAATAACGATGACTTAAAAATTAAATATAAAGAAGCTATACGATATTTGAAAGCTGAGGACTTAATGATCCAGGAAATTGTTTCTGGATCAAGTGAGAACCAATATTCCGTCGGTTTATTCAGTGTTGAGGGCAAGATATATAATTATATTATAGCTCGAAGAAAAAGACAACATCCTCCTCTGTTCGGAAATGCAACTACTTATGCTGAAACTGTTAATATACCCATTTTATTACAGTATTCAGTCCGTATTATTGAAGAAATTAAATTTACTGGGGTTTGCGAAATTGAATTTAAGTATGATTCCAGAACTAATGAATATAAATTCCTGGAAGTAAATCCAAGATTCTGGAAATGGCATTTAATCAATAAAGCTGCAGGTGTCCCACTGCTTGAGAGTATTTTATCTTATTATTATACAGGTAAAGCTATAGAAAGTAAGGAATATAAAAATGCTTCTTGGCAGGATATAATAACTGATGTGCCTACTATTTTGAATTATCTATCAAAAAAAATATATGTTAAACCAAAAAAATATAGAAAGATAAGCGCTGTGGCAAATTCTAAAGATCCCAAGCCATTTTTAATGCAATTATTACATTTACCTTATTTATATAAAACACGAAGATAAGAAAAGGAGTTGCTTTGATATATATATTAATTTGTTATATTATTTTGGCGAGCACCATTATGTATATATGCATTCGTCATATTACGCATATGAGAGTTACCCTCTTTTTAATTGATAATCTAATTGTAGCTTTTTTGGGGATATTAGTAGCTATTGTTTTATTTTCCTATCCGCTATGGGCTTTAATAATATCGACAATTAGTTTACCTGTTTTTGCTTATCTGGGAATTCAATTAAGGTTTTGGAGGTCACCCAATAGAAAGCTGATCGCTAAAGATAATGAAATTGTTTCACCTGCAGATGGTAATATTATCTACATTAATAAAATTGAGAATGAACAGCAATGCATATCAATTAAAAATGGAAGAATATCTAAGTTAGAAGAGATAACCAAAACTAATTTGATTAACATCCCCTGTTGGCAAATAGGAATTAATATGACTCCCTTTGATGTTCATAAAAACTGTAGTCCTATAGAAGGGAAAATTATCTTATCTAAACACTTCTCGGGTTCATTTCATTCGCTTAAAGAATGCATTGCAATGGTTGAAAATGAAAGGCATACTTATGTTATAGCTAATGATAATTATAAGGTAGGTGTTGTTCAGATTGCATCCAGAAGAGTTCGCAGAATAGATTCTTATGTTAAGGAAAGACAATATGTTAAAAAAGGCGAATGGATAGGGATGATCAGATTTGGTAGTCAAGTGGATGTCTTTATCCCAATTGAAGCCAAAATTAATGTAAGATTAAAACAACAAGTGTATGCAAAAAAAACTATTATTGCGGCGATTGAATGAGAATATTAATAGATATTGGTCATCCTGCTCATATACATCTTTTTAAAAACTTTGCCTGTAGAATGCAGGAAAGAGGGCATAAAATACTTTTTACTTGTAGAGATAGAGAATGTGTTTTACAATTAATGAGGTTCTATGAGTTTGTTTATGATAATTTTGGTAAGCATTATAGTAGCGTTCAAGGTAAAATATTTGGTCTGCTAAAGAATGAATTGCAGATGCTAAATACTGCTTTACAATTTAAGCCGGATTTATTTGTGAGTCACGGGTCAACTATAGCAGCTTTTACTTCATTTATTATGCACAAACCTCATATTGCCTTTGAAGATACTTTCAATATGGAACAGGTAAAACTTAGTATGCCATTTACTGATGTTGTTCTTACCGGTGATTATCCCCATCCTTCTTTAGGCAAAAAGGAGATCAAATATCCTGGTTATCATGAGCTTGCATACTTACATCCTAATGTTTTTACTCCGGATGAAAGTGTATTAGAAATTTTAGGGATGAAAAAAGGGGAAAAATATGCAATTGTGAGATTTGTTGCCTGGGAGGCATCTCATGATATAGGTCATAGTGGTATTTCTTATGAGAATAAAATAAAATTAGTTAAAACTCTTTCCCGACACTTAAGAGTTTTTATCTCATCGGAAAAGGAATTACCGGAAGAGTTGAAAAATTACCAGATCAAAATTCCTCCTGAACAAATGCATAATGCTTTAGCTTATGCTCATCTATTTGTAGGTGAAAGTAGCACAATGGCTACTGAAAGTGCTGTTCTTGGTACTCCTTCCATATATATAAATGATAGTAAATTAGGATATACAAATGATTTGGCTAATTATGGCTTGCTATATTCGTATATGGAATCAGAAAATGATCAAATTGCAGCAATAAAGAAAGCAGAAGAGCTTGCTCTTAAACAAAATATTAAAGAAGAATACATAGCGAAAAGAGAGAAAATGCTTGCTGATAAAATTGATGTTTCTGCTTTTCTTATCTGGTTTGTAGAAAATTATCCTGAATCTTTTAAAGAGGTTAAGGCAAAGGATTTTGATTTTGGAAGATTTAAATAAAGCCACCGAGAGCACTGAAGACACCGAAGAAATATAACCACTGAGGACACTGAAAGCACAGAGGGCACTGAGAAAAAAAAGGATTATGTTACAAGAAAAAAGGATGGCGGATGGAGCAAGATGGTTATTTTGGGGATGGCTGATATTGGTTTTGATTTTGAATGTTGTGCCTTTGGGGAATGAGTTGAATCAGGACTTGAGTACTAAAAGATTTGTCTTTCGACTGGATTATGTAGTGCATTCGTTAACATTTCTGTTTTTTGCCTGGATATGGGTTTTAGGGAAGATAAAGGATGTTTGTTGGTTTGAGAGTTATGAGGTTTTGAAGTTTGGAGGGATTGTATTTGTTTCTGCTGTGGGGGTTGAATTGATACAGATTTTTGTGCCCTATAGGACATTTAATCCGATGGATATGATGGCGAATATCTTTGGAGCTATATTGACTCTGATTTGTATTTTTGTCTCTCACAGATTACACAGATTACACGGATAAAACTTCACACAGATAATGCAGATAGGAAAGTGATTTGAAAGATAGAGATTTTACAGTAAGAAAATATAGTGAATTGTTGGATGCTTTTAAAAAAGCGGGATATGAGTTTCAGACATTTAGAGATTTCTTAAAACAGCCCCTTGATAGAGTTGTTATTCTCAGGCATGATGTAGATAAACTGCCATTAAACTCTCTTAATTTTGCAAAAATAGAAAAGGATAAAGGTCTAAATGCCTCTTATTTTTTCAGAAGTGTACCTGTTTCCTTCAAACCAAGTGCAATTAGAGCTATTCAACAGATGGGTCATGAAATTGGCTACCATTATGAGGTTATGGATCAAGCCCAAGGTGATGTTAATAAAGCATTAGAGATTTTTATGCAAAATCTGGATAAGTTTAGAAATGTGGCTAAGATTGAAACTATTTGTATGCATGGAAGCCCAATGTCCAAATTTGATAATAGAGAACTGTGGAAGAAATTTAGTTATAATGATTATGGAATTATGGGAGAACCATATTTTGATATTGACTACTCTAAAGTTCTTTATTTAACTGATACTGGAAGAAGTTGGAATAGTGAAGAAACAAATATCAGAGATAAGGTAGAAAATCCGTTTCACTATGAGATAAAAAATACCGATCAGCTTATAGAACTGATTCTCAAAAAGGAATTGCCAAACCAGATAATGCTTAACACTCATCCACAAAGATGGAATGATGAATATATGAAATGGGGGAAGGAATTGGTGGGGCAAAATGTGAAGAACCAGGTAAAAAGATTGGTCTCTCACAGATTACACAGATGATAACTCTCACAGATTACACAGATTTCACAGATTAAGTACTATAATGAAAATAAGATTTTGTTTTATTGCCTTAATTTCTTTAGTTGCTATATTATTATGTAGCTGTGATAGTAATACTAAGATACAAAAGGGTGTTATTTCCGGGGTTATCATTTTAGATGGTCAAACAGATTATTCTGGAATTACGGTTATGTTATATTCTACTGATATAGTTCCGGAAAAATTAAAAGAAATAAATAAGCAATATCCTCAGCTTGCTTTTCCACTTAAGGATAAGCATATATTTGATCATAGAGAAAGGACACCTTTATTTACGGTTGTTACTAATAATAATGGTTTTTTTAGCTTTCCGGAAGTTGTATATGGGAAATACATCATAACATATCTGAAAGAAGGTTGGGGATATAACTATCTTTTTGATATAGAATTAAATGCCCAGGAAATTTCGACGAATAACATTCAGAAAGCTGATCTTACCCTATATCCGGAAACAATAGTTCCAGCTACAATTGAGGGAAACTACAATTTTTTACAAAACCATTGTTATATTGTAGAAAATGATGTAACCGCGCTACCTACTTCAACTCTTAATTTTGCTCAAGATGCTAAAATCCTTATTGCACCGAGTAAAAAGATAACTATCTATGGGAATTGTTCCTTTCCCGAAGGGGATGATTTTGCTTATATAACTTCATATTCTGGAATTTATTCCTCAGCAGGTGCAGAGATTTTAAACGGGGAAGGAATTGTTTATTTGGGAACTACAGGAACAATCAATAATATTTGTATTACCAATCAAAATAATGGAATAAGCATTAGAAGCAATGAAACGACTTTGCATCATTTATTGGTGAGAGATTGTGTTTTTGGAATCACTTCTGTGCAGGTGAACAACTTGGAAATAAGCAATTCTATTATTATGGACAATAAATCTCAGGATGCGGTAGCTATTAGTAATTATACTGTTAACGGTTGTAATGTTCAAGATAATATCTTCTATAATAACTATATTTCCTTGAAACACGAGATAGTAAAAAACGCTGTCGTTAGTAATAATGCTTTTATCAGTGGTTCACGGGAGTTTATTAATTCCTGGGAATCAACTTGTGAATTCTCTCACAACCTGATAGATAATGTGGGTATAGGCATTGTAAATACAGGCCAATCCAATCTTAATATTTCATATAATTCCATTAAAGCAAATGTATGTATTCAAACCTACCATTCTCATCATTCATGGAACACAGTGAGTAATGGTTGGACTAAAGCAAATAACAACAATTTTTATGCTTCGCAATATGTTATGGAATCGGGGGCATCTTATATATATCCGGATGGTTTACCTTATCCATTGGATTTTAAGAATAATTTTTGGAATACTACATCAACTACAGAAATTGATGAATTGATAATTGATTTTAATGATCTTGGCTTAGAGCTTAATTATGGTGTAACTTCTATTGTAAACTATGTGCCATATAAAAATGGTCCTGTAGCGGGAGCAGGTATTCAATAGAATTTCACGCAGATTCCGCAGATGAT
>Ga0209407_1001983_pt1 | contig 20118 bp, 13 predicted proteins | sample AD_JPNHG3_MetaG_FD_184410 | JGI IMG/M metagenome (GOLD analysis project Ga0209407, IMG submission 184410) | Active sludge microbial communities of municipal wastewater-treating anaerobic digesters from Japan - AD_JPNHG3_MetaG (SPAdes) (version 2) | ecosystem: Engineered > Bioreactor > Anaerobic... | reverse complement strand
GTCGATCGGCAACGTCAGCCCGACGTACAGCGCGTTCAATGCGATGTCGCGCTCGGGCTTAAAGGTGTAACGCGCTTGGATCGCACCGTCAGACGCGATTTCAAAACGCGCCTGCCCGCGGATCGTGCCGCTATCCTTGACCTGAAGGGTGAAAGGGTAGGCGCCGTCAGGCGTGCGCTCGAGTGCGCCGGACGCCCGTTGGCTGTGCCACTCCGGCGTAAAAAGCTGAGGGGCAAGTTCGCATTTCGGCTCGCCGAGTTCCAATGTCGCGCCCGTCGTCGCCAGCGCGTCAGCAGCCTGTGCTGCGTTCATGCAGCTTACGGCCAAGATACATCCGATCCATTTTTTCATTTCGAATTCTCCTTCTGTAGAATTTGGAGACGGTGGCAAGCGGTATTCCGCGCGACACCGCTTTTAAAGCACGATTAAGTGTATCCGCGCACAGCGCGGCTGCGGCTCGTGGGGACACTCGCCCTCCAAATCATGTTAACCATGTCAATCATGTCAAAGCGGATCCGTCTCCTGCAAGAAAAGCCGGAACACTTTGGTCGTGTCTTCGCCGAACTCCCGGCACGCCTCGCGCGTGACGGTGGCCGTGTTGGCGGTTGCAAACGGCACTTCGTAGGTCGTGCAGACCCGGTTACCGGATACGCAGTCTAGCACCCACATTTTGAAGCTACGCCCCGCACTGTAGTTCGCGGCGGTGTTCCAACTCTGTCCAAAGGGCAGATCGTTGGCAAGCCGGTAATCAAGTGCGCCGCGCTGATGCTCCTGCAACAGCTCGCCCAACCGCCGCTGTGCCGCTGCATTCTCGCTGTTTTCGGTGTAGACCTGATACAGCCACTCGTTGTAGGTGCCGCGGATCCACGGGCAGTGGATGTCGAGCACGATCTCCAGCTTACTCTGCGCGTGCGTCGCGATCCAGTTGGTGATCGCTACGCACTCAGGGTACAGAAATTCGGTGTAGTCGCGGTTGTGGTCGTGCGGTCGGCGGTTCTTGCCTTGGTCGCCCTCTTCGACACCGTCCTTGTCAACGAACGGCACCACCATGAACTCCACATTGTTGCGCATCCATGTCCCGAGTTCGGTGTCGGCCAGCGCGGCGTCCAGAATCCCCTCCAACACATAGCTGGCCATCATTTCCGCCGCATGGTGGCGCGCCGAGAGCCAGACGCGGTATTTGGGCGGACGATCGATGCAGCCGATGCGCGCCTTCTCCACTGCGCGACCGGCCGGCGAAGTACAGAGCGTGCCGGTTTCGATGTAGGCGCTGCTCGCCGTGTGCCGCGCCAGGAACGCCTCCCAGTCGCGCTGCGTGTAGACCATGCCCATGGCGAACCAAACCTCTTGCGCATTCGGCGGGAAGGTGTAGGTGAAGGATCGCGTGGTGAAACTGTCCGCCGCGTAGTACCACGTCTGGCCCTGATCCAGCGAGACGCACGGTCCACGTGTGCAGACCGGATCGCCGTTGGTGAAGGAGAAAGTCAAGGTGCGGCCAGCCGCGCCACGGGCGCGGAACGCCCAGTAAAACCACCATCCCGCCGTGTCGCGCATCTCATTTTGCAGATAGATCGTGTCGTCCTCCATGCGCTCCAGCAGGATGTTGCCCGCCGGCAGGTTCTTGTCGATCACGAGCCGCTCATTCGGATCGGTCGCCGACTGGTCGTCCAGCAAAACGACCGTCCCCAAGGTATTGGAAGCCATCAGCGCAAACAGCCCTACGTTCCACGCGCCGGACGTAAGGCGCGGCAGTGGACGCTTGGTCGAAATCCGATAGGGGGGGCGCGCCATACGCGCACCGACTTTGACCCAGGCATTGGACTCATAGCGGTAAAGCGTCAAGAGATTCGTGCTCTCGGCACATGCGGCGTCATCATAACGAAAAGTTAAGCCTACCGTTGAGAAGGTCGTCAGGTCCGACGTCTCCCATCCGGTGTTGTTGGCGTAAAGCCCCAAGCCCCACACCCCCAGACAGCGGCCCTTGGGCAGGGGCGGCAACGCCGGATGGTTGGTGGCATAGAGACAGCCCCTGAAAAACACGCCCGAACCGGGCAAGCCGGTGAACGACGCGCGCAGGCTGTTCACCAGCTCGGGCTCGCGCCGGGTTGTGGCATCACCTAGGCAGCGTATGGAGCTCGGCGAAGCCGCGCCATTGATCCAGGTGCGCGGGAAGAGCACGCGGCCTTGATTGACCGCATACCAGCCGTTGGAGCCGTCCGCGCCTCGCGGCAATGTGTTAGTCGTACTGACGATCCCGTGCAGATCCAAGTCACGCGCCGTCCCTTCACCGTCAGCGATCACCGTACCGTTGTTCTCCATGCGCACATGCGTCACTTCCGGTGTCGGATTGACCGTTCCCCAACCGCGCAGGATCCCCTTCACGCCCGCGCTCTTGCGGAGGACAAAATTGCGGTGCGTGGCCGTCGTGTGCCCAAATGTCACCGTACCGCCGCGCAGTAACAGCGTACCGCTGCCGGCATCGCCGAGACAGATTCCATCGGTCAGATTGGTCCCGGCACAGCGCAGTGTGGCACCGGCCTCAATGCAGACCACCGGGTGGCTGCCATTGTTGTATATCTCGCCGACTGTCAGCCGCTGACAGAGTGCCGTGACACCACTCGGCACGATCAGCGGTGTATCCGCTTGGATGCGGCTGGAGCTGAGCAGGACCGCGTCATCGGTTTGCGGCAGACGGTTCACTGCTGTGCCTGCGCCGGTCAGCCAATTCGCCGGACTGTTCCAGCCGTATCCATCCACCGGACGGAACCACAGCGTAGCGCCGGTTACGTTCAACCCCAGTGCCGCCGCTATCACCACCGCAAGCCGTATCTTTCTCATTCAAAACCCCTCATTTCGTGGCCGCGACCGCAACGCTCAATCGCCTCAACGGACCGTCACCAGCGTACCGCGCTGCCGCGTGACCAGTGCAAACCAGCCGATGTTGGCGTCGGCATTCGTCAGGCGGTCAAGCGGCGCGGCTGTCGTCACGCAGTGGTCCGAATTGACCGCCGTTTCTACCCGACTCCATCCGCTTGTCGTGTGGCGGTAGAGGACCAAGTGATCGGAACTCCCGACACGGGTCTGATCGTAGCGGAACGTCAACGTGACTGTAGTAAACGGTGCGGCTTGGTCGGCCGTCCAAGAAGAGAGGTCCCTGTACAGGCCCAACTGCCAGATGCCGATGGGCTCCGCGTCGGTGGGCAATCCAGCCGGGATGTCGTCGCGGTCGGGCGCGTAGACGCCGCCACGCCAGAAATTGGCACTCAACGTAATCCCGGTGAAGGTCGCATGCACGCTGTTGACCAGACCCGGTGTTGTGTTACGTTGCCAGTCGCCCATACAGCGTGCTTGCGTGCCGCTGGAGTTGTCGAACCACGTCCGTGGAAAGAACACTCGGCCCTTGTTCACTGCATACCAGCCGTTGGTGCCTGTCGCGCCGTTCGGCACACTGTTCGAGGTGCTGACGATCTCGTTCAAATCCAACGTGCGCGCCTCGCCCTCGCCGTCCGCCTGGATGACACCCTCGCCGAGCACCAGCCGGGTGTTGGTTGTGCCGGAACTCGGATGCGAGATTCTGCCCCATCCCTGAATCCGTCCGTGGCTTCCCGTATATCTGCCGACATACAGCCGCTCCTGCAAACTTACGTTCGAAATATGCAGCACGCCCCCCTTCAAAACGAGGACGCCGTCGCCGATTATCTCCTCAATCCCGCCTTGGCTCCATACCGGATACCCGCCGACGTTGCATGAATGGACCGCCGTGTTGGTCGTCCCCGCATAGATCGTTGCGACGCTGGTGATATTGGGATTTCCACCGATCTTTAGGTAGTCCGCTGACAGATTGGCGCGTTGCTCCAGGATGCCCCTGCCTGAATAGCCGATAAAAAGCGTCTGCCCTCCCCCGACGTTGATCCCGGGCACGCGGACATCCAGCAGGCCCTCGGAGCCGATGTGGCGTCCCACATAGACGTGGCCCCACGAGGCTATGCTGCCGCCTACATAGACCAGAACGCCGGTTCCCATATGCCCGACCGACAACTCGCCGGTAAAAGCTCCGCTCTCCTGAACATACGTCCCGCGTCCCGAAGCATTCCGTCCGAGCAAGAGACCGGGGGTCTCTAACTTCACGGTACCGCCCGCATTCGTTACCACACCGATACCCTCGTATCCCACCGTCATGCAGGCGTTGGAGAGCAGACCGCCTGAGAGGGTTAGCAAACCGTATCCTTTGACATGATGGCCGACCGAAATCGAATCCTGCCAGTTGGTTGCCGACGTGAGCTGGCCGCCGGAGATGTGCAGCGACGGGATGCGCTTATCCGTGGCATAGCTGGGGTCGGCAAGGGTGGCGATCCGGATCGTTTGGGCGATCGCCAGCACGCCGTTTGTGATCATCAGCGGGGCGTTCGGAGAAGTCTGTGAACTGTTCAAGGTGACGGTGTCCGCCTCTGTCGGCAGGGCGGCTGTCGGCTTCCAGCCAGCCGCCACGTCCCAGAAACGGCTGCCACCGGCTTCGCTTACGCTGAACCACTTTTCTTCCGCATGGACGGTGACCGCCACGAACATCAGCCACAGGCATACCGCGCCACCGATCGTCAACCGTGCCAGACCGCTGCGCATCACTGCGCATGCGAATAACCTTCTATCTCCTCGCATGATCGCGCCTCCCTTGTTTTGCTTGCACCATTAAAGCCTTAATGGGTGGCCACAGCATAGCAGTTCGCGACCTTTTGCGCCAGCCGCTCCGGCGTGAGTCCGTGGTCCTGCATCAGTTGCGGCGTGGAACCCTGGCCTACAAATTCATCCGGCCAGCCATAGGAACGCACCGGCGCGTCAAACCCGCCCGCCGCGAGTGCCTCGCGCACGGCCGTGCCGAACCCGCCGGCAACCGCCCCGTTTTCCAGTGTCACGAAGCGTGCGCCTTGACGCGCCTGCGTCCAGAGACGCTCGGTGTCGAGCGGCTTGATGAAACGCGCGTTGACCACCCCGCACCGCATGCCGTCCGCCCGCAGCCGCGCTGCGGTCTCGCAGGCCAACGGCAGCATGTCGCCCAGCGCCCAGAACCAGACCGCCGCACCGTCCGCCCCGTCGGCTTCTTCCACGGTCTCCGCCATACCGATCGGCAGCGGCGCGATCTCTGGATCGATCTCCACCGCCGGCCCCGGCTCGCGCGGGTAGCGGATGGCAACCGGCCCGTCGTGCGCCAGCGCAGTCTTCATCATGGCCGCCAACTCGCAGGCGTCTTTGGGTTGCATCAAGGTTAGGTTCGGCAGGCAACGCAACATCGGAATATCGTAAATGCCGTGATGCGTGGGACCGTCGCTGCCGACCACGCCGGCGCGGTCGAGGCAGAAGAGTACCGGCAGACGTTGCAGGCAGACGTCGTGCATCACGCAATCCACCGCGCGCTGCAGGAAGGTCGAGTAGACTGCGAAGACCGGACGGTAGCCGGACGCTGCCAGCCCCGCCGCGAAAACGACCGCATGCGATTCGCAGATGCCGACATCGAAAAAGCGCGTGGGATGCCGCGCCGCAAAGGGTTCGAGCCCCGTACCGCCGCACATCGCCGCCGTGATCGCCATCACGCGCGGATCGCTGTCGGCCAGCGCTGTCAGTGTCTCGCCGAAAATCTGGGAGTAGCCGCGCCGCCCTTCCGGCGGTCGCCGGGCTTCCAATTCAAACGCACCGACCCCGTGCCAGTCGCAGGGACTGCGCTCGGCGGGCTTGAAGCCGTGCCCCTTCTGCGTGGCGATGTGGATCAAGACCGAACGCTTGTCGTCGCGTGCCGTGCAGAGGGCGTGTTCCAGCGCATTGAAATCGTGGCCGTCGATCGGTCCCACATAACGGATGCCGAATTCCTCGAAGAAGGCGTTGCGCAACCACAGGCTCTTGATCGCCTGTTCGAGGCGGTGGTAGATGCGCCGCAGCGGCGTCATGCGCAACCGGTGGCCGGCCGCCTCGGCCGCCGCCTTGATGCGGTTATAGCGCACGTCAGCCAGCATACGCCCGAGTCGGCGCGACAACGCTCCGACGTTCTCCGAGATCGACATCTCGTTGTCGTTGAGGATCACGATGAGCTTGGTGTTGGCGTCGTCCAGACTGTTGAGCGCCTCAAACGTGATGCCGTTGGTCAACGAGCCGTCACCGATCACGGCCACGACATGTTGCTTACCGCCGTCACGGTCGCGCGCGACCGCCATGCCCAGTGCGGCGGAGAGTGCCGTGCCGGCGTGGCCGCCCACAAAAGCGTCGAACGGGCTCTCGGCCGGCTTTGGGAAGCCTGAGAGGCCACCGTGCTGACGCAGGGTGGCAAAGCGGTCGCAACGCCCGGTCAGCAATTTCCAGGAGTAGCTCTGGTGGCCCACGTCCCACACGACCTTGTCGTCGGGCGGGTTGAAGACGCGCAACAATGCGATTGTGAGTTCGACCGTCCCGAGATTCGAGGCCAAGTGACCGCCCGTCTTGCTGACGGTATCGAGGATCACCGTACGCAACTCTTCGGCCAGTGCCGGCAACGCGTCAGCAGGCAGCGTCCGGATATCGGCAGGCAATTGTAAGGTTTTCAGATAATCAGACATGTCAAAGTTTTCAGGGCTGCTGTTGCGCACCAAGTGGGGTACGCCGCTTCATGATCTGGAGCGTCGTGCTGTTCTGGCCGAAATCGGGCACCTCCTGCACGCCGTCGTAGTGCTGTCCCAAAGTACTCAAAAAAGCGTGGCGTTGCGCGGCGGGCACTTCGTCCATCACCGGTGAACGGATGGCGAAGCCGTATCCGCTGTAGGCGGCGATGCTGGCCGGCGCTGCCGCGAGCAGCGCTTCCAAGCGCGTATCGTTCATCACATAGTAGCGGGCGGCCTCTTCATCGCTCAGTTGCGGGAAATAACTGAAGGGGCCCATCTCCAGCCCCTCCGGCACGCGCATGCCCGCCTCGACCGCCAGATAGGTGTCTTGGGTCAGGAGCAGGTCGTCCGTTCCGGCTAATGCGCGTACGTCGCGCGCCGTTTGGCGTAGCACGGCCAGATCCGGCGCTGTTTTGCGCACCGCCCAGAAGCGGTCTTGGCGTGCGACGAACCACGACTGCGCCATCGGCGACCCAAAGCTCGCCAACAGGCTGGCGACCACCCAGAGGAGGCAGACACAGCCGCGCAGCGAACCCGACGAGGTGCTGTTCGCGGCCCAACACGCGACCGCTGCGGCCAGCAATCCCATGACCGGAACCTGATAGTCGTCGTACGGATACGGACTGGCAAGCTGCACCCCGAAGACCGCAAGAAATGCCAGCAACCAGATCCACGGCCAGAATTGACCACGGTAGAGAACGCCCGTCGGCTCTTCCTGCGCGACGGTGTCCGCGACGCCGCTGCCGCGGAACAACCGGAAAATGACCAGCGCCGCCAGCAGCATTACCGCAGGCAGATAGGCTCGCACCGTGCGCGCCAGCGAACCGGCCATGAAAAAGAGGTCACGGCCGCCGCGCGCCACATGGAACGACTGGCTGAACAGGAACGGCTCAAGCGCTTCCGTCAATGTGGGGCCGAACGCCAGTGCCAGCCCCACGCCGCCGCCGAGTGCGAACCAGAAGAAGGCCGCACCAGTTTTGCGGAAGGTCAGCAGCAGCGCCAGCGCAGTAATCGGCAGCATCGCCCCCAGCGACAGACGCACACCCGCCGCGAAGGCTATCAGCATGCCGGCCGGCAGCGCCCACATGCAGGAGAGGGTCGAGCGCGTCTGGCTACGGCGCGACAGACTCAACGTGAGCAATAGAAAACCACCCAGTACTAGACACGAGGCCAGCGCGTAGGTTTTCGGGATCGTCGTGAAATAAACGTGGTAGAGGTTACAGGCAGTCAGCGCAAAGGCGATCAGGCCGGCCTCTGCCGCGCGCGACGAAGGCACGGCACGCCGCGCCAGTCCTGCGGCCAACAGTCCGCTCAAGAGGCCGAGTGCGGCGGTGAAGACCCGCCCGCCCAGCACGCCATGCGGCGACCACAGCGGTGCGAACAGGCCGTAGAGATACGGCATCAGCGGACCCTGCGTGAAGAAAAAGTCGCGGTACGGCATACGTCCGTCAGCCACGGCGCGCGCGGCGTACAGATACCAGCCCTCATCTTGATTCAGATTACCGAACCAGACCGCCGCTGTGTACAACGTCACCGACGCGGCTGCCACGCACATGGCCGCCAGCCAGATACACACCAGATGTCCCCTTGATCGACGCAACTCTCAACCCTCAATCTGCAATTGGCAATCTGCAATTTTCAAATCACAAATCCCAAATCGCAAATCCCTAAATCCTAAATCCTAACTCCTAACTCCTAACTTTCAGGAGCAGGTCCATCAGCGCCGATCCTTTGAGAGCACCAAGCGTGCCACGTCGTGCGGCAGACTCGTCAAAGGTCTCCACGTCGTCAGGTTCGATGCCCGGCTGGTAGACGGCCACCGGCACCGGGGTACGCGTGTGTTTGCCGGTCGCCAATGGCACCGGATGATCTGGCAGCACGCAGTAGGCGACCGACGGACCGCCGCCGTCCATCACACGTTTGACGAGACGGTGGTCGAAGTCTTCGAGCGCCTTCAGTTTGAGCGCCAAGTCCTGCGCGTGAGAGACTTCATCGATCGCCTCGACGTGCACATAGACAAAATCATAGCCGTCAGCGAGTGCTTTCAAGGCAGCGTCAGCCTTGGCCTCGTAATCGGTGTCGATGTAACCGGTCGCACCCGGCACCCTGATGACATCCATGCCCATGCAGCGGCCGAGTCCGTTGATCACGTCGACGGCGGAGATCACCGCTGCGCGGATGCCGTAGCGCTGGCTGATATTGTGGATGGCGCCGGCCTTGCCGCCGCTCCACGGCCAGATGCCGTTGGCCTCGCGCCCCTTGAGCACGTCGGCGGCGCGCGCGATGAGATCGCGCAAGACCTCTGCGGTGTGTATGCCTTCGGTTGACTTGGTGCGCGGCAGGTGCTTCGCCACCAATTGACCGTGGCAGTCATCGGGTTTGTCGTACGAGATCTCCGCGCTGTACTCCGGGCCGGAGAGTATCAGCAGGTTACGATAACTGACACCGGGATAGAAACGGATCGTATCGGTGCCGAGCGCGTCATTGAGCAGGCGGATCGCCTCTTCGGCATCAGCCTGCGCGATGTGTCCGCCCGAGAAGTCGCGTAGGATGCCGTCAGCATCCACGGTGACCAGATTCATGCGAAAGGCGATATCATCTGGGCCAAGCGGGATGCCTTGGCTGGCGGCTTCAAGCGGGCCGCGGCCACACATTTCAGTGGCAAGGTCACAGCCGAGCACCGACATATTAGCGATGTCGCTGGAGGTCGGGTAGCCCTCGGGCAGGGTCAGCATGGTGCCGCTGCGGCCGCAGCGTGCGATCGCATCCATGTGCGGGGTATTGGCCGCTTGGAGCGGGGTACGGTGTCCGAGTTCGGCGATCGGTTCGTCAGCCATCCCGTCGCCAAGAAAAAGAACAGTCTTATGAGGTTTCATGATGTGGTGATAGTCTCGCAGACCCGCGCGATTGTGTCAACGGCTCACAGTTCATTAGTGTCTTATCGCTTGATAAAGCACTAACTTTTCGGTCCGAGCGCCACATCTTGCGTCAACAGGATCTGGCGCGTCACGCCGATATCCTGCATCCAGCATTTCACGTAGTTCGTGCGCCACGGGCCGGATCCGTAGCCCTTGCCGCTGATGTTGTTGTCCCACAGCCATTGCGGCGTCGGCCACACGCAGACCTCGGGCTTCGCGACCTCATAAAAGTTTTTGTTCGCGCCGCACTGACCGTGATGTGAGAGGAACACAATGTCGCTCTTGATTTTTTCCGGAGGGTGCATCTTCAGCAGCTTATCGCCTTGCTCCACGCCGATGTCACCGGTAACGAGAATGGACGAGCCGCCGTTCATCACGCGATAACAGATGCCGGCGTTGTTGATCGAGTTGACGCGCATGCTCAGGTCGTAATCGTTCAGGCACTCGAACGTTAGGCTCTCGCCGAAATCAAACACGCCGCCCACGGTCGGCTTCTCCACCCGCAACCCGCTCCGCGCGAGGTTCTCAAGAAATGGCGTCACGTAGGGGATGCTCGCCTTCTCCGTCTCTGCGATGAACTCAAGCGGCGGAAACGAATAGACGACCCGCCCGATCTTCAAGCCACCGCATGCCGGCTTTTTGATGATCTCTCCCAACGCGCCGTAATGGTCGCTGTGCGCATGGGTGAGGAACCAGGTGTCGACCGTTCCGCCCAATGCCTGAAGCGTGGCGTAGAGGAAGGCGGCATCGTCAGGCATACCGCCATCAATCATCACGACCTTAGCGGACGGCGAGACGAACAACGTCGACAACATCTGCGAGGTGCCGCGATTCGCAAACATGTACATCGTCCAGCCGCCCTTAAAATAGGGCGTCACGCGCACCTTCAACCCCTCACGTCCGGGAATGGGAGCGGCCTCCGCCTCCGCCGCCCTCACCTTCACAGGCAACGCTCCCGCCGCCCCGGCCGTCAGCGCCGCCGCAATGAAGGCGCGCCGGTTGCCGCTCAATTCCAGATTGCTCATACTTTCCTCTGTCAGCGCAAAGTGATCACCGTGCCCGCAAATGCCGGAGCGGCATAAACGAACTTCGCGCCATTGTCCTTGATAAACCCACGTCTTGTCAAACACGCCATCGTCAGATTTTCCAACCCATTAGCGAATGGTAATCATCAAGCCGATCGGTTCACCCACACGCAGAACTCCCGCGCCCATGAAGAGGTCGTCGCGCACATACTCCGCCGCAGAGGACGACGAGCCGTAGAGGCCCATCTTCTGTTTATCGCCGTCCACTTCCAGCGCCGCCACGGGCAGCTTCACGCCGGCAAAGAGGTTGATCTTGCCGTAGGCGCTGCCGGTCTTCACGAAACGCACCACTGTGTTCGTGCCGAACGCCGCCGAGTGCTCAACCTCCAGTTCGCCTCCCTTCATCACCACGTCCGTCGCATTCGTCCAACTGCCGTTCGGCGCGTGCATCACCGCTCTGCCGGACACCACCTGAAGCGTGCCTGTGGTGGAACTCTCGGACATCAGGACAACCGGATACGTCTTAGCCGTCCGCTCCACCGAAAGCCCGGCCGCACCCGTCCACCGCACATAGTTCGTGCAAGAGTGGTTGACGCTACCGTCGACGAGTTGGTTGCCCACGACACGCATAAAGGCGGGCGTGGCGCTCGTGATTTGTGCGAAACGTGCGTTCGGATTGCTGCCGTGAACAATCGTCAACGCCTGATCATAGCCGCACAGGTCGAGTGTCGTGGCCCCCGCGAAGGACAACAACTGATTCCTTGCACGGCCGTCCAGCGCATACGGGGCGCGCGTGTAGATAAAACTGTCGCCGGAGCAGTTACCAGTCGCCGCACCGATGGTGTTGCCCGGCACCAGTAGCTCTACCACGGCGCTTTCGAGCACCGTGAACCGGTCGCCGCCCGTGAGCGCCTTGTGAATGTAGTGGTGGCCATTGCTAAAACGATGGTCGAGCTTGGCGTACATACCGCCCCGCCAGTGGACCGTCGTTGTGGGTTCGCACTTGATGTGCCAGTGGCACGGCCAAGGGTTCGGACTGCCGTACGGGGAGGCGAGGGTTGTCTGCATCAATCCATAGAAATTCACCGTCGTGTTCGCGGGAAGCGTGATGAGATTACCCAGATTGTCGCAGTAGTGGTAACAGAATGTGATCGGCCGATGGAAGGAGACTTCATTCTTCCCCGGTTCCGGGAAAACGCGCAGCTTGCCTAGGCGCGGCGCACCGCTTGCGACACTGTCCTCGCGCGTAATGACAAACGTCGTGGTGCCGCCCGGACCACCAAGGGAATCATCGCCCACCGCCTCCACCCAGCCGTTCGAGATGATCATGTCATTGTTAAACGTCTGCTGGCCTTCAAACCGGATTGTCCCCGCGCCCTCTTTGCGCGCAATGGCTCCCGGCAAAGTGATCATGTCCTTCGTGAACGTCAGCGTATCGCCGGTGGGCACGTCCCACGTCTGTATCCCTTCGAGCACGGTGGGCCAGCCCCAGGTGTAGGTGGCGCCGTCACCGGCCGTCGTGAACCCGCCCGTCCCGATGAACGCGCGGGCACCGTCGCCCGCCGTAAGGGACATCGCGTTACCCGAGAAACGCGCTCCCAGATAGTTGGTGAATGTGTTTGCCGCAAGCTCGGTCGGGCCGTCCGTCCGCTCCCAGTAGACGGCATCCTCGGAAATGAGCGACACGGCACCCACATTAATGGTCCCTGTCCCCTTCAGCCACGGCAGGGCGGCGTCGCCCGCTGCGTAGAAACCATCCGCGAGTGGTACGCCGCCCACACGCACAGTCCCAAACGAGAGCAACACATCCGCGCCTACATGGACTTCGGCCGTGGCATTTTCCAGATCGAGCAACTGCGAACAAAAACTGCTGCCCGCCCCCGTCTCTACTTTGAACATCGCGCCTGCCGCCAGTGTCACGTTGGACAGCGACAAGAAACTCGCGCCGCTTGTGAGACGCATCGTGCCGTTAGAAACGATCAATCCGCCCGTCGTGGGGGAGACTGCGTTCGAAAACACAAATTCGCGCGCCGCGTCCTCAGTCTCCCAACTGATACCCGCCGAACTATAAAGCTTGCCGCTGAAAACGGTCGAGGTGAGTTGCGGGGTGCCCGTAAAACGCAGATAGACGTTTGTTCGGGAATTACAGGTGATACCATGTTCGGGAAACATCACGTCCGGTCCTTCATAAAACTTCACGTTCTTCATCCGCAAGTCGAGCACAGACAGACTGAGACGGCCCGCCGACCCGTCACCACCGAACATGAAATCATGGTTGTCAGGGAAGAAGTCCTTAGGTCCCGCCACACCCCCCGTCCCGCCGAATCTGAACGACAGTGTTCCGTCTTCGAGCCGAGTGCGCTTGTAGGAACACTGCGAGGTCCATTCACCATCCGTCAGCGACATTGTCCCCCCACCCTTCTTCACAAGTGTCGCCCCTACCGTATAGTCCGTTCCCGCCGTACCGCCTTGGATATAAGCCTTCTGGATGAAGAGCGACTTGCCGGCCGGAACATCGAACGGCACGTCGCCGTCACCCAAGAGTTCCATCACGGAATACCAAGAGACTGAAGATCCCGTGCCGGTGAAACGGAAGCCCTCGCATCCACCCGGGAACCTGATGGTAGTCTGATTGACAAAGCCCCCCGACGCGCCCCCCGCAACGGTAAAGCTGTTGAGCTTCGCCGAGGTACCGCCCCATGCCTGAGTTGAACTGACGAACACCACGTCGTCGCCATCCTGCGGGACACCCGTGTTGCCCTCCTCATCCAGCCAGTTGGCTGCTTCGGTCCACCAATAACGATTGTCACTGCCCTTCTTCGTGGGATGCCATGTGCGCGTAGCGGCAAACGCCGCACCCGTCCCGCCGAAGGCCACCAGAACCAAAACCGGTATCATTTTTTTCATGGGGACACATCCTTTCCTATATGGTTACTTATGCTAGCATTTACCAAGGGTGCAGGGGAAGGTCAACCTTCACCTTTCACTCGACAACCTTCATTTTGCCCACGACATAACGGCGTGTACCGCCCACGGCTCCTTCCAGCGGCAGCGCGATCACCGGCGTGCCCTGAAGCGAGCCCACCGAGACCGCAAGATCATACGTGCCGGGCTTCAGGAGAACGCTGTGCGTCGCGAGAGCCCGCCCCCGTTTCCGCGCCGCGTCGAGCAGAAAGTCGCAATCGTCCGGCACCGGCACGGTGTGCCCGAAGCGGCAGACGCTCTTCACCGTCACCGGCTTCTCCACACCGCCAATCGTGGGCTCCAGCACGCGGAACTCGAACTTTGGATCGGTGACGCTCCAGACGATGACGCCCTTCGCATTCACGAGCGACCACGTAAGCGCCGCTCCGGCATGGCAGATCGCCGTGCCCGAATTCACCCAAGTCGATGAAATCGTTACCGGTTCGTCCGTGCGTACCGTTTCCGGATATGTGATCGAACGAGGCTCGAAGCGGTATCCCACGCGGCGACCAAGCTCAGCGTACTCCTCCGGGAAGTCACGCATGATCTCTTGCGGAAAACCGTGGATGGAGAAGTAGCTCGCGCGGTATGCCTCGGCACACGGAACCAATTTGTCGGCCTCCCAACGGTCGCCGTCGCGTCCCAGCCCCTTGTAGTGTCCCGTCTCGACCACGACGGGCAGTGTGGGCGCAAAAAGACGCGCCCAGTTGTCGTGCGCCCAGCAGTCGAACGGACAGTTCGGATTCGTGCCTTTCTTCGGGAAGCAGAAGATCGAGTCGTCGCGAAAGCCCACGCCGTGGTCGCGGCAGTACTTCATCGTCGGATCGTCCGGTTCGCGATTCCAGCCTCCCGAGACATCATCCGAGATGACGAGATACGTCTTCGGCAAACGTTCCCGCCAGAAGTCGATATGCAGACGCGCCATGCGCGCCGTCTCCGCCGCGTTGAGTTTCACGGTATAACCCGTGTGCCCTTCACCGTACATGCCAAACGAACCGATGTCCACAAACGCCACATTCGGGTCGCCATCGTAGCGCGCGGCGAACGCGCGCGCAAACCCGTCGAGCTTTGCGAGGAAGATGGGGTCGTCGAAAATCGGCTCCCAGCGCGGTACCGTCGCCGTGTATTCCTTGCGCTTGTACACAAACTCCACGAACTTGGCCCCGGCTTGACGCACCCATTCTGGCGTCGCGTTTGTGGTCTGGTTCGAGCAGATAATGCGGATGGCGATCTTCTTGCCCTTCGCGATCCAGTTTTGCGCCACGGAGTCAAGTATGTCCCAACGGTAAACGCCCTCCTCGGCTTCGATATTGCTCCAGAGAACGCGCAGATAGACGACGCTCGTACCGGGGATTGACTCCATCGTGTCGCCCGGTTCCAACTCCGACCCGTACGCCCAGTAGCGATTCGCGAAGTGGTAGAACACGAGCCCCATACCTGGATTGATCAGGCAATCGTTCGTGATGCGCGGCGTCACCGTCACACCAAACGCGGTGGCAGCACACAATATCGAGAACAGCAGAATCCGTTTCATGCACACCTCACTCAAAGAGCCCGGTCGTGCCGGTCACCTTGTCGTACACATCCAATTCCACTCACCGCCCGTAACGGCGCGTGTACATCTCGCCTGCGACGGTGCGGATGGCGTTGACAAGTTCCGTGTACGGGACATCCGACGTGGAGACGAGTCCGCACTGCGCGTTCGCTCCTTCGCCGAGTTGGCCCGTGATCGGGCAGTCTCGCCAACAAAACCAATGTGCGCCCTTACCTAATGACAACTATGAGCCCCTGCGGCGGACCGAGGTAGAGGCTTGAAGACTCTCCACTCCTCGTCCATACCGACGGACGGAGCGACCTTTGCGCCGACCAGCAGCGTGAGACAAAACGCTGTGAGTGTCTGTTTCATGACCATTCCTTTCGCTTAGTCTCCGGTTCGCATTGTAGCTTTTCTGTGCTTCTACGCCCGTGTAAAAACCAGCCCGCAATTGCAATGTAGCAGATTTCCAAGAGAGCATACCGCAAAATGCGAAAAAATAATACTGCATTTTGCGCAAGACAGCCTTAACTCTAACAAGGCTTGTTGGACGCCGAGTGCATGACACCACCCGCAGTACCCGTAGGATCGGCAGCACCCGCAGCACCTACAGTGCCGGACCCCTCCGCGCCCAGAGCGGAGGAAAAGCGGTGCCGCGCCCCGCGCACAGCGCGGCGCTTGTCACGCGCACTCCAGATTGTGGGCAGGGTTCTGTGGGCGGCGTTTACGCCGCCGCGGACGAGCAGACGCTCGTCCGCCAACCCCACGCTTGACGGCTGTCCCGCGCCGCCGTATAGTGACGAAAAAAGGAATTTCATGAGGTTTCCGATGAACAACATCAACCATCCCAATCCTTTCGGCATGAGTCTGTTCGCCGATGCACTGATGGCGGTGTTCCCGTGATCGTATTCACCATCGCAGCGGCCGCGCTCAGCGGCATTTTGCTGTGGGCGGCATTCCCGCCCGCCGCGCAGGCGGATAGCGCCTGGATAGCGCTGGTGCCGATCATGCTGGTGATCCGTCACACCGCGCCCCGCGCGGCAGCAGGGTGGACCTGGCTGGCTGGCCTGATCTTCTGGGTGGCAACATTGAGTTGGTTCCCGGCGATCATCAAAAACGGCGGGCCGTGGCCGCTGGTTCTGCTGGGTCAGCTCGGTCTGGCCGCGTGGTGCGCGGCGTTCATGGCCGCCTACGCATACGCTTCCGGCCGCGTGTGGCAGTGGGTCGGGAAAGCGCCGGGGTGGCGTCGCGTGTGCGCCGTTCTGGTGATTGATCCATTGCTCTGGGCCGGTACCGAACTGGTGCGCGGCTGGTTGTTTACGGGGTTTGCTTGGAACTTTCTGGGCGTGAGCCAAGTGAACAATCTGGCGCTCATCCAAACGGCTTCCGTCGTCGGCGTGTATGGCGTCTCGGCGATTGTGGTCGCTGTCAACGGCGCGGTCACGAGTATCGTCGAACGGGCAGCGACCCCCTTTATGGCGCGTCTGGCCGTTTCTCACTCCGGCGAGCCCGCGCCCCGTCCCGGATGGTGCGGCCGCCTGTTGCTCTCTACGGAAAGCATGTTGCCAATCGCACTGTTGGTCTTCTGCTGGTACTGGGGCACGATGCGGATTCAGCATGCACGACGTCTGGAGGCGCAGGCGACGGTCTGGCGCATCGCACTGGTGCAGCCCAATTCGCCCTGCGTCTTCGAACTGAACGATGATGCCGTGCGCACCCAACAGGAACTGCTGGTGAATCAGACCCGCTTGGCCGGTGCCACCCGTCCCGATCTGGTGGTCTGGCCCGAGACGGCGGTACTGGGTTCCGTGCCCTACGAGCCCGAGACCCTGCGTGTCATCCGCGAAGGCGCCGCAGCGGCGGGCGCGCCATTATTGACCGGCGTGCTGGAACTTGAGCGCACGGCGGTTACGCCCGCCGCGCATCAGGGGCTCCTCTACTACAATGCCGCCTGGCTCTACTCCGCCACAGGCGAGGCGTTAGGACGTTACCGCAAACACCATCTGGTTCCGTTCGGCGAATACATTCCACTGGACAAACACATACCGGTGCTTCAGCGGCTGGCGCCGACCGGCGTAAGCTGTACGCCGGGGCGCAAGGGCGGTGTGTTGCATGTGGTGCGCGCGACCGGCGGGACGCTGGCGCTCGGTCCCTTGATCTGCTTCGAGGACACCGTGCCGGGCCTGAGCCGCGCGGCAGTGCAGGCCGGTGCGCGGCTGTTGGTGCTGATGACCAACGACGCTTGGTTCAACGGATCGATCGAGCCGCTCCAGCATCTCAACCAATCGGTCTTCCGCGCAGTCGAAAATGGCGTGCCGCTGGTGCGGGCCGCCAACTCCGGCGTGACGTGTGCCGTGGATGCGGTAGGACGGGTCAGGCGGCTGGAATCAAACGGTAAGTCGATGGACTTTGACGGATTTTTCGTGACGCCGGTGGCGGTTATGGACACACCGCTCGACGCGCCCTACACGCGCTGGGGCGACCGCCTGTTGGGACTGCCCGGCGCGATCTTGCTGCTGGTGCTGTTGGCGAGCGGCGTGATTGTTGTGCCATGCGCGACGTGGCGGAGAAATTTGGAGTGCGGTGACAAGAGCCGCGCTGTGCGCGGGTCGCGGCACCGCTTTCTCTCTGCGCTGTACGCGGGGACACACTTAGTCCTTACTCTTAGTCGAATAGTCTTAGTCTCAACACCTAGTCGATTGCGCCAACGACGAAGTGTTTCGACGAAGCGTAAGCGACGAAGTGTAGGTCTGCGCCTCTGCGTCTCTGCGTTAAAAAACTTTCAACGCTCAACGCTCAACTTTCAACGCGCAACTTACGCGAGGGAGTGTGATGACAGACGCACCATGGACACCTGAGCGCCTGCACGAGGCATTGCGGCAGCATTTCGGATACGAGGCCTTCCGTGACGGACAGGCCGAAGCGATCCTCAATCTGCTGGCGGGCCGGGACGTCGTGTTGGTGATGCCGACCGGCTCGGGCAAATCGCTCTGCTATCAATTGACCGCGCTGCTGCTGCCCGACGTGACGGTGGTGGTGTCGCCCTTGATCGCGCTGATGAAAGATCAGGTGGACGCGCTGGAGCGGCAGGGTATCGCCGCGACCTTCCTCAACTCATCGGTGGACAGCGCCGAGATGGCATACCGGCTCGACGGTGTGCGTACCGGCCGCTACAAGCTCGTGTACGTCGCGCCCGAGCGTTTCCGCAACCGGCGGTTCGCCGATGCGCTGGCGCAGGCCCGCGTGTCGCTTTTCACGGTCGACGAAGCGCACTGCATCAGCCAGTGGGGCCATGACTTCCGGCCCGACTATCTCAATTTGAAACGGGTGCTGGACAAGCTTGGCAGCACACGGGTGCTGGCGGTGACCGCCACCGCAACGCCGGACGTGCGCGAAGATATCGTGCGGCAACTGGGGCTGGGCGAACCGCCACGCGAACCGCCCACGGTCTCGGTCACCGGATTCGCGCGTCCGAACCTCTATCTGGCCGTGACGCGCTGCGCACGACACCATCAGAAATTCTCCCGGCTCATGCAAGCGATAAAAACCTATCGCTGCGGAATCGTCTACTGTTCAACGCGCAAGATGGTCGATCGCGTGGCCGCACGCCTTGAAAGCGAAGGCCTCGCGCCGATCACCTACCACGGTGCGATGGCAGACGGCGAGCGCACCGCCGCGCAAGATCGTTTCATGGCTGAGGCCACACCATTGGTGGTCGCCACCAACGCCTTCGGCATGGGGGTTGACCGCAGCGATCTCCGCTTCGTTGTGCATTGGGATATCCCCGGCAGTCTGGAAGCGTACTACCAAGAGGTCGGTCGCGCGGGACGCGACGGCGCGAGCGCGTGGTGTGAACTTCTTTTCAATTTCGCCGACGTGCATACTCGGAGATCAGTCATCGTCTGCATCCTGCTCCGCCTGCGACCGCTGTCAGTACCGTGCGCCGCACCCGCCGACCGAGTTGACCGAAGAACAATGGATCGAGGTCCAGAAGGTTCTGAGTTGCGTGACCCGCATGAAGGGACGCTTTGGCGCACAACGCATCGCTCAAGTCCTGCGCGGTGAAAACAACGAGGCGTTGACGCGGCACGCACTAGACCAGCTTTCAACCTACGGTCTGATGCCCGACAAGAGCGTGGCGCAAATCCGCGCAATGCTCGACGCCCTGCATGGCGTAGGATGCGTGGCGGTTACGCCTGACGCCTACCGGATGGTTTCCATCACGCCCAAAGGACGCGAAGTGATGATGCGCCGCCTTGAAGGGTTCCGCATCGCCTGGCCGCAAAAGCGCCGACGCACGAGCCGCCACTATTAAGGCCGAAACGTCGTTTTGGGTCTCAGGCTTCCGGTTTCAACAGGATGTCAAACGCCGTGAATGTGTTGCCTTCGATACAAATGTTTCTGTGCGCCGCAACCGCTCACAAAAACCGGTTGCGGTTGCAGTCTGAAAAGGGTATGATCCGGGGCAGATCGTTCACGGTGAACGTTCCAGCTTGAGCAACGAACGCATGAGATAGAAAAGACCCCTCGACACGCTGATTTTTGCGCTTTCGCACGGAGCGGGATTCGCGCCTTTTCCGTGCAAGAGGGGGAGGGGTTCTGTCAATGAAAGGTTTTGCCACATTCCGATGCGCCGCCGTTTTTCTGGCGGCCGCCACTGCCGCCCTCCTGGTGTCCGGCGCGGACATCGTCAGCACGGCGGTCCCGCCGCCCGTCTCCGCCGACACCGAGAGATGCGTCCACAGATAGGGGGATGCCGTGGACACCGCCAAAATCTTTTCACTCCTGAACGAAGAGGCGCTGCTCCGCGCGCGGCATCTTCTCGTCTGCGCGTGCTGCCTGTTCCTGGCCGCGGCCGCGCTCTTGCCCGCCGCGTGCGGCGCGCTCCGGTATCTCCTCGCGGAGACCCGGCGCTTCCGCGACTGGGTCAGGCGCACCTCCGTGCTCGTCGTCCTGGCCGTGCTCTTCATGTTCGCGGAGGCGGTCCGCTGCGGAGGCTCGAAGCCCGAGCCGCCTTCGCCGCCCGCCCAGGGCCAGTCGTCCTCGTCATCCACGCA
>Ga0209407_1001971_pt1 | contig 20232 bp, 21 predicted proteins | sample AD_JPNHG3_MetaG_FD_184410 | JGI IMG/M metagenome (GOLD analysis project Ga0209407, IMG submission 184410) | Active sludge microbial communities of municipal wastewater-treating anaerobic digesters from Japan - AD_JPNHG3_MetaG (SPAdes) (version 2) | ecosystem: Engineered > Bioreactor > Anaerobic... | reverse complement strand
CGAGTATTAAAATTTTGAAAGATACTGCAAAAATAATAGGTTTACCATTTGAAAAGGTAATGACAAATATGGATCGTTATGCAAATACTTCTGGTGGAACTATTCCAATTTTACTTGATGAGGTTAACCGTGCCGGTAAATTAAAATCTGGAACTATAGTATTATTTGCTGCTGTTGGTTCAGGCTGGACCTATGGTGCTTCAATTATGAAATGGAGCTAACAATTGAAAATTTTAATTGCAGGTGCCTCCGGAGGTATGGGTAAATTCTTAGCAGAAAAATTTAGTGACAAAGGCTTTCAAGTTTATGGGACTTATAATTCTCATCCTCCTATGAAAGATTTAGCTTATAAAATGATAAAAGTAGATGTAACACAAGAATCGGATGTTGAAAGTTGGATAAATAATGTTGCAATTAGTTCAGATAAATTATGTTTAGTATACAGTGCAGGAATAAATTATAATTGTTTCTCTCATAAAGCAGAAATGAATAAATGGATTGAAGTTATTAAAGTAAATTTAATTGGAGCTCAATTTGCTTTAAAACATATTCTACCCATTATGAGAAAAAATAAATTTGGGAGGATTATATTATTTTCTTCAGTAGTTCCTCAAATTGGTGTACCAGGAACTAGCGCATATTCTGCCTCTAAAGCTGGATTATGGGGATTATGCAAAGCAGTAGCATTAGAAAATGCAGCTTATGGCATCACTATAAATACTATTAATCTTGGTTATTTTGATATAGGAATGATTAAAGATGTTCCTACAGAATATCTTGATAAAATAGTAGATACTATTCCTATGAAGAACTTAGGTGATCCTGAAAATATTTTAAGAACAGTAGAATATCTTATGAATACTGATTATATAACTGGTTGTCAGATTAATTTGAACGGAGGATTATATTAACGAATTATTTGCTTTTTATAAAATTATTTATAAAGAACGATGATTGAATTTAAAGAGTTTAAAAAATCAATTAGGAGAATAAATGAAACCTAAAGTAAAAATGAATATTCCCAAACTTGATGGGAATGAAGAAAAGTATGTTACATATTATAATTCTCATTTAGATAAGTATATTTCCAGAAGAAAAGTGATCCCTAAACCAACCATCAATAATGAACTAATGAAAGAAATTTTTAATTTTGCAAAAAGAATTGGGATAAGTGAAGAATACAAAGAAGATTGTAGAAAATATATTCAAAGATATAATAGTGAATATCATTCTCAAGGGAAACCAATCAGTACTTGGCCTAATGTATTTTTAAAGATTATGCGAGCTCTCCTTAAAGAATATCCCGATCTGGATATAAAGAAATTAACCAGTGAAGAAATAATAAAGAAGAATTTACCCTGTAAATCTATAGCTTCAGCTATTGAGGCAGGATATCTTAAAAAAGTGCGTGATTGGCAACAACTTAATGCTTTAATTTAAATAAGTTTCACGCAGATAACGCAGATAATGTCTCCCACAGATTACACAGATTTCACAGATATTGCTGATGAGGCTCTCTCACAGATAACACAGATTACACTGATAAGGATTTATTTTGAGATTAAATGAGTTAACTTTTAAAGTGCGTGGTGCTATTTTTGAAGTATATAAGATATTAGGTCCAGGTTTATTGGAAAGTACTTATGAAGCAGCTTTGGGTTATGAATTTGATATGTTAGGTTTAGAATATAAAACTCAGGTTCCCATAAATGTTCTTTATAAAGGTAAAGATTTAGGTTTAGGGTATAGAATGGATATGCTCATAGAAGATATGTTAGTTTTAGAACTCAAATCATTTGAAATATTGACAGATGCCCATAAGAAACAATTACATACCTATCTGAAGTTAGCTAATAAACCTCTCGGTCTTTTAATCAATTTCAATACTATAAATTTAAATAATAACATTATTCGTATCGTTAATGGTAACATCTCTTCCTTATAATTTTTATATCTGTGCAATCTGTGCAATCTGTGAGAATTAACTTATGGAATCTTTTGGATTATTAACACTATAGATTTGATTAATAGCTATATTTTAATTATAATATTAATAACTCTAATCTTTAATCTGTGTTATCTGTGCTATCTGTGAGAGACCTTTTCTTTAACATCTGCGTGAGAGGATAAATATGAAATATTTAGTTACGGGTGGAGCAGGATTTATCGGTTCTAACCTAGTCAAGAAACTTTTAGAGATGAATGAAGATGTCCGTATCCTGGATAATTTTGCTACTGGCAAAAGAGAAAATATCCTTCCCTTAATAAACAATCCTCATTTAACCTTAATAGAAGGTGACTTAAGAAGTTTTCATATTGTTAGAATAGCAGTAAAAGGTGTTGATTATATTCTTCATCAGGGAGCTCTTCCTTCTGTGCCAAGATCTATTAATGACCCTATAACAACCAATGATGTGAATATTTTGGGAACTTTGAATATCCTGGAGGCTGCAAAAGAATTTGGAGTAAAAAGAGTAATCTGTGCATCATCTTCTTCTATTTATGGCAATATTGAAACACTGCCTAAGGTAGAAACTATGCCAGTAAATCCAACGTCACCTTATGCTTTAACCAAATATGCTCAAGAAAGATATTGTCAGATTTATTATAATTTATATGGTTTAGAAACTGTGGCTCTTCGTTATTTTAATGTTTTTGGTTCTAATCAGGATCCTACCTCTCAATATAGTGCAGTCATTCCAAAGTTTATAAAACTTATGAGTGAAGATAAAGAACCAGTGATTTATGGTGATGGCACTCAATCTCGTGACTTTACCTATGTAGATAATGTTGTTTATGCAAATTTATTAGCCTGCAATGCAGAGAAAGCTGCAGGAGAAATTATAAATATAGCCTGTGGGAAATCCTATACTCTTCTGGATTTAATAAAAATGATAAATGAGATTTTAGGGAAAAATATTGAACCTCGTTTTGCTCCTGAAAGACCTGGTGAGGTAAAACATTCACTGGCAAGTATAGGTAAAGCTAAAGAAGTATTAGGCTATGAAGTAAAAGTAGATTTTAAGGAAGGACTAACTCGTACGATTGATTTCTTTCATTAAAAAATTTATTTTTTCACGCAGATAACGCAAATAACGCAGATAATGTCTCTCACAGATTACACAGATTTCGCAGATTATTGTTTTGTAAAAATATATAAAAGTTTAAAGTACAGCACTATTGAAAAATTATAAAACATAGAGTTATGGCAATATTTATAAATGAATAGTTAATTACAAAAGAGCAAAGATAAATAATGATTTTTCCTATTCTAATTTTAAATAATAAATCTGCGAAATCGGCGTAATCAGCGTGAGAAAAATACAATGAATTTAAATGAGTTAACCTTTAAAGTGCGTGGTGCTATTTTTGAGGTATATAATATATTAGGTCCAGGTTTATTAGAAAGTACTTATGAAGCAGCTTTAGGCTATGAATTTGATACATTAGGTTTAGAATATAAAACTCAGGTTCCTATAAATGTTCTTTATAAAGGTAAAGATTTAGGTTTAGGATATAGAATGGATATGCTCATAGAAGATATTTTAGTTTTAGAACTCAAATCAGTAGACCTCTTAATAGATTTAAACAAAAAACAATTACATACTTATCTAAAATTATCTAATAAACCTCTTGGCCTTCTAATCAATTTTAATACTATAAATTTAAATAACAACATTATTCGTATCGTTAATGGCAACACCTCTTCATTATAATTTTTTATATCGATGTTATCTGTGTATTCTGTGAAAGGTTTATATTGAATAATGTTGGTGATGGAACGCAATCTCGTGTTTTTACCTATGTAGAAAATGTTTTTTATGCAAATATATTGTCCTTTATTGAAGATAAAGTAGTTAGAAAAGTTATAAATATTAACTGGGAAGTTTCGTACCCCCTTCTGGAATTTATAAAATTTATAAATTAGATTTTAGGGAAGAATATTTAACTTTGTTTTGCTCAACAAATTATTATAGTAGTAACATACTCTCAGAGATGGGTAAATAAGACTATTGAATTTTTAGGATGTGAAATACAAATAAATTTTAAAAATTGTTTAGAAAACAATAAAAATTTTTACTTTAAGTATAAAGAATGATATGTAATATTATCTTTTTAAATAATCAACAAAACAATTATCTTATTTATGAGGTAAATAAATTATTATGAAAATTTTATATATAGTTAATGGATTAAGATATGGCGGAACGGAACGTCAACTAGTAGAAATTATTAGATTTATGTCGCAAAAAGGGAATTATATATATTTAATAGATTTAAACATACCCTTTCCTTTTTCATTTATTGTCCAAAATTATCTTTATGATAAAATATATTATATTGATAGAAGAAAAAGTAGGATATTATTATCTTTACTTAATATTTATAAAATATGTAGAAAAATAAAACCAAATATCATTCATACAATGGATAGTTTTTCTTCTTTTTATGCATTGCCAGTAGCTAAATTATTAAATATAAAATTTGTAAATGGATCAATACAACATGCGGGAGTTAGTTCGGGTCTAGATTATAAAATTGAAAAAATTTTACTTAAATGTGCTGATATGAGAATTTCAAACAGCAAAGCAGGATTAGAATTTTACAAAGTGGATGGTAAAATATTATATAATTTTATTGATAGAAAAAGATTCCAACAAACTAATGCTCCATTAAGAAGAATAATTATGAATGCAAATTTTAGTGATTATAAAGATCAATTAACTTTATTAAAAGCTGCTGAATTATTAATTAAAAAAGAAGATAAAATAGAATTACTTGCTTTTATTGGAGATGGGAAAAATAAAAAATTATATATGCAAATTGCTAAATCTTTGGGTATTGCAAAAAAAATAAAATTTTTAGGTTTTGTGTCTAATGTTGAAAAGGAATTATTAAATTATGGAGTTGGTGTCTTATGTTCAACAAAGAAATATAAAGAAGGCGTATCTAATTCTATTCTTGAATATATGGGTGCAGGGTTGATTGCAATTGGTCCTAATATTGGCGGTATTCCAGAAATAATAACAGATGGATATAATGGATTTCTTTATGAACCCCAAAATCCTATAAGTTTATACAATAAAATAAATTATATTTTAAATAATAAAGACAAAATGGGGAATATAAAACAAAATGCCTATAAAACTTTAGATGAAAGATTTAATCCCCAAAAAAATTGCGAATTGCTTTATAAATGGTATCAAGAACTTATAACTATTTAAAGATTTTAATAACTAAATAAATGAATGTTAAAATAAATAAAATAATTAAAGCTCAATTTAGTAAATTTAAATTTTCTTTTGGTTTTAATCCCAAAATTGACAAAAGTGATAAGGAATATAATAATTTTATACCAAAGCCATATAAAGCAGTATGTTTAATTTCTGCTGATCTTGAATTAGCTTGGGCTTACAGATGGGCGAAAAAAAATGAGAATTCTTTTAATTTAGCGGAAAAAAATGGGATGAAAACAAGAGAAAATGTGCCCAAGATTCTAAATTTATGCGAAATATATGATATACCTATAACATGGGCTACTGTGGGTCATCTTTTTTTAAGTAATTGTAAAAGAGTGAATAAAATTGCTCATCCTGAAATACTAAGATTGCCTTATTTTGAAAACTTATATTGGAAATACAGTTTAGGAGATTGGTTTGATTCTGATCCCTGCACTAATTATATAGAGGATCCTGCATGGTATGCTCCGGATTTAGTTAAAATGATCAATGAAAATTCTATTAAACATGAAATAGGTTGTCACACTTTTTCACATATAGATTGTAGAGACGAAATATGTTCTAAAGATGTTTTTGAATCAGAAATATTAAAATGTAAGGAATTAGCGAAAGAATTTGGCATTGAATTAAAATCTTTTGTCCATCCAGGTTTTACTATTGGCCATCTTGAAGATATAGAAAAATTAGGTTTTACTTCATTTCGAACTAATTATGCTAATGAGTTAACCTATCCTAAAAAGCATTTTTCTAAGTTATGGGAATTCAGGAATACAATGGAATTTTGCTGGAGAAAGGAATGGAGTATAAATTATCATATAAAGAGATATAAAACTATTATTGATAGAGCAATTCAATATAATAAAATCTGCGTTTTTTGGTTTCATCCCTCTTTAGAAACTAATTTTGTTGATTATGTGTTGCCTGAAATATTAGCTTATTTGAATTATAAATCTCAAGAAATAAAATGTCTAACCCATTCTGATTATGCAGATTGGTTAAATGAAATAAATAATTATTAAATGTTAAATTTTATTATTTAATGTTAATATTATAAAATTTAATTTATTTATGAATATATATAACAAATTGATATATTTAAAAAATAAATATAATATAGTAAATATATTTTCTATTAAATTTATAATTATTATATTTAATTTATTATGGAATAATATTAAATATAATAAAAGATGCATATATATATTATCATTAAATTTAAATAAATTAAATATAGATTATAATAATTTATATAATGATAATATAATTTATAAATGTTCTAATTTAGATGATTTAATTAGTATAAAAGAACCATTAAATAATATTGATAAAAATAATATATTATCAATTTATAATAAAAGAATAAATAATAATTATAATTGTGCTGTTCTTTATAATAATAACGTGCCAGTATCTTATTTATGGTATGGTTTTAATAATATTTATATAGAAATGATTGATTATATGATGATAATAGATAAAGATACTGTAGCCATTTTTGATGTTTTTACAAAAAATTCATGTCGAAATAAAGGATATTATAAAGAATTAATTTTAAACTTTGAAAAATATATTAAAAAGTTAGGATATTCGAAAATAATTTTGTGGGTTTTACAACAAAATAAAATTGGTATTAATGCGCATATGAAATGTGGTTTTCAAACTGTAATAAAAGAAATTAATTACATATCTTTTTTAGGTTTTCAAAAATATAAAATTAAGGTAGTAAATTATAAGACTGAAAAATTGTTAAATCATGAATGAAAAGATTGCTGTTATACTGGGGTTAAATGATACTGGATTGTATACTTCTCAATTATTTTCTAAATATGGCTATAAAGTTTATGGTATAGATTATGATAAAGAAAATAATGGTTTTTATAGCAAGAAATTACAAGCAATACTAACAAATAATCCCCTTGAAAATCCTGAATCAAATCTCAAAATATTAATAAATTTAGGTTCTCAATATAATAATAAACCCATAATTTTAGCTACTTCTGAAATATATTTATATTTTATATTAACGTATAAGCATATATTACAAAATTATTTTTTTATGATACTCCCTAATAATGAGATTCTAAAAAAGATTATAAATAAAAGTGGGCAATTTGAGCTTGCCAAGAATCTTGGATTTGATTTTCCAGAATATTTAGTAATTGATAATGAAGATGCGTTTGAAGAGATTAAAGTAAAAAAATTTGATTTTCCACTGTTAATTAAAGGTGATAATCAACCTTTATGGAAAAATAAAGAACTTTCAAAATCATATATTGTAAAAAACTATAAAGAATTATATGAAATATCAAAAAAATTATTTAATCTTAAAATAACATTTATAATTCAGAAAATAATCCCTGGTCCCATAACTAACAATTATGAGTATAATACACTTGTATATAATGGTAAAATAATTTGTGAATCTGTTATCCATAAAATACGACAATATAAGGAGCCTTATGGTTCTGCTTGTTGTATTGAAATAAGTTCCAAAGAAATTATAAATAAATTAGGAAGAGAATATGTATTAAAAAATAATATTGAGGGTTTCAGTAACACAGAATTTAAATATAATCCAGAAGATGGGAAATATTATTTTATAGAATGTAATGCTCGTGTTTGGTGGCAAATTAAATTGACTGAACACATAAATATTAGCTATATAAAAAATTATATTGATATTTATGAACATAATATTATTAATTATAAATATAAAAAATTAAGACATATTATGTGGGTTGACTTTCCTTTTGATTTTTTACTGTGTTTACGATATATAAGAATAAATCCATTATTATTTATCAAATATTTATTTAATTATAGGAAAGTTCGTTCTTTTGGTTTATTATGTTTTAATGATATGACTCCATTTTTTCATGCAATTCATTTAATAAAATAATATGCTCCAACTAAATTTTGTAGGCGATATAATGCTAGGAAGAGATATTGAAAAAGGTCTTTTAAGGCATGATGATATAAAAGTAATTGGTGAAGTTAAAGAAATATTTAATAATTGTTTAATAAATATTGCTAATTTAGAAGCTCCATTTACAAAAAGTTCAAATAAATATAAGAGAAAAAATCCTAATCTTTCATTTGCTGTGGACCCGGATTTATGCAACTTTCTAAATAAAATTAATATATCATATGTTACTTTAGCCAACAATCATATAACAGATTATGGCATTGAGGGAATTAGAGAAACTATATCGGTGTTAAAAAAAAATAAAATAGATTATTGTGGTGTTGGCAAAGATAGATATGAGGCCTATAAAATATTAGAGATTTGTAATTCTCCATTAAAAATAGGGTTACTTGCTGTAACTGCATTTACTAGTTTTGTCAGGATAGCTTCTAAGAGAAATTATGGAGTCGCTACGTTTGATTATCATATATTAGATCGGATACTTATGTACAACAAACAATATGATATTATTATCCTTTCAATTCATTGGGGATTGGATTATAATCAATATCCCGTTCCCAGACTTCTTGAGTTAATTTATTCATTAATTGATAAATATCCTAATTTAAGAATAATTATAGGTCATCATCCTCATCTAATACAACCTATTTTAAAATATAAAAATTCTATTATTGCATGTTCATTAGGTAATTTTTTATTTGATGAACCATTTTTATTATCAAGAATAGGAATGATATTATCAGTTATTATTAACGATAATTTAGAGTTAACTTATTATTATAATTATTGCAAATTAACAAATGAGCAGCATTTACAATATTTATCCAATCAAGATATTTTAGAAGAAAATAAAAGATTAAATATCGTATATAATGGAATTTTAAATTTACAGAAAGATTATTTTATAATGAATGATAAGTATGTTATTAATGAAATTAAATCATTATTTAATGATTTTCAATTTATAAGAATTATAATTCTTATCCATAATTTTGGCATTTACAATATTATTCGATCTCTCATTAAAAAAATATTTAATAAAACGAAGATATAGAGGATAATTTAATGTATGACTTAATTATGAAAATTGGAGATGTTGATCCTTTAACATTAAATAATCAATTAAAGAAAAAAAATGATGAGGAATTTTATTATTTATATAAATCAAATTATTTATTTATAGAGGCAGTGTCTTATATTAAAGATGATCATAAATGGTTTGAAAATAATAAATATATTTTAATTGTATTAGGAGATATTTTTTTTAGACGTAATGTTAATTGTTCTTCTTTTGTTCCGGAGCCCCAAATAATAATTGATACATTGATAAATAATAAAAATCCATTTATGTTGTTTAAGGGTAATTATTGGATTATATTACATAAAAAAGACAGCCATAGTGTTATGATTATTTCAGATCCTTTATCATTATTACCTTTATATATATCTAAAGTTAATCACAATATTATTATTTCTACAAATTTATCTAAGTATAAGATAAATAATTGGAAGATCAACTCACGAGTCGTATTAGAAAATATTATTTTTAATCAACCTCTATCAAATAATACAATTATAGATAATGTTGATTATTTAAAAACAGGATTGATATATAATATAAATGAAACTACTATATCATATTATAATGAATATAAATTAGATAATATAATATTTAATAATAAAAAATATCCTTTAGATATTGATGAATTAATTAATGATTTTAATCATTCGGTTTTATCTTATGCAAAAAAATCTGAAATGAATCTTGTATCTCTTACTGGTGGATTTGATAGTAGAAGCATAGTTTCAGTTTTTCTTAAATATAACCTGCCGTTAACGACTTTTTCTTTTGGAAGGGAAGGCGGATTGAATACTATTGTACCTTTAATGATAAAAGATAGATTAGGAATAAACCATATTCCTTTTTATTTAGATTATAATTATGAAAATTGTTATTCTTATTATGCTGAAGAAGTTATTTATTGGTCAGATGCTCTCTCTATTTTTGAAAGAGCTAATTATTTATATGTAGATAAAAAACTTAAAGAAAATTATACTAACTATATTTCAGGGTTAGTGGGTGGTGAAATTTTTGCTCCTATGACTATGTATGTTCCTTTTTGTTCTCAATATTACTCTGATATATTTTATAAGGGACAATCATTTAATATAGATGATGCTCTATATAATAATAAATTAAAATCATTTGTTAATTTTATTGAACCTGGGACACTATCAAGCTTAGAGGATTTTATTAATGATAAACAAAAATATATTAATAAATTAAAAACTTTAGAAAGTGGTTACCTTTATTATATTTATGATTTTATTGATACAGGTTTTCGTACTTTTTATGGAGGTCAAATACATACAGAAAGATCATATATTGAAAATAACACTCCATTTTATAATCTTGACATTTTAGAAAGGATAATGTTCTCTGAGAGAAAAAAAGTATTTAAGAAACCATTTAGGGGAAACCCTTTTTGGAAAAGAAAAAATCGTATTTTACAAGCTACTATTATAAATAAAAATTATCCTGAATTAGCTAATATACCAACAGATCGCGGTTTCGCGCCTGCAGATATTTTATCATTTAAGGGCCAACTTAAATCTGCTATATTATATTTAAAGAATGAAAATAACTTAAAAAAAACGCCTAAAGAATTTATTAGTAATAAATGGTCCAAATTATATTATAATTACATATTAAATAATAATATAAAAATTAATAATGAATTATTTAATGCTGAAAACATAATTAATTATTTAAAAAGTTATAATGAAAATAAATATAATCAATCATTCAATAGATTACTTAGTATTTCTCGGTGGCTTTCTATGTAGAATAAAAAAAAATTAATAAAATGAGAATAATATTATGAAAGTTCTAATTTTAGCAGGTGGTTTTGGTACTCGTTTCAGCGAAAAAACAGATGTTATACCAAAGCCAATGATTCAAATTGGGAATATGCCTATTCTTGTTCATATAATGAAGATTTATTCATATTATGGATTTAATGATTTTATTATCCTTGGTGGATATCAATGTTATGTGATTAAAGAATTCTTTTTAAATTATTATCTTCATAAATCAGACGTATGTTTTAATTTAAAAGATAATTCTATTAAGATTCTAAATAATAATACTGAACCGTGGCAAGTAACAATCTTAGATACCGGACTTAATACTATGACAGGAGGAAGAATAAAAAGGGCTCAAAAATATTTAGATCATAAAACTTTTATGCTGACTTATGGTGATGGAGTTAGTGATATAAATATTCAAAATCTTATTGATTTTCATAAGAATCATAATAAAGCTATAACTATGACAGCAGTTCAACCAGAGGGGCGATTTGGAGCTATACAATTGGATGATACAACTGATTTAGTTACAAATTTTATTGAAAAACCTCAAGGCGATGGAGCCTGGATTAATGGTGGTTTTTTTGTTTGTGAACCTGAAATATTTAATTATATAAAACAGGGCGATGACACAATTTGGGAAAGAGAACCATTAGAACAATTAGCTAAGGATAATAAACTTGTTGCCTATAAACATTATGGTTTTTGGAAACCTATGGATATGCTTAGGGATAAAATCCAATTAGAAGAATTGTGGAATAGTGGGAAAGCTCCCTGGAAAGTATGGGATGATTAATTTGTTTTCAGATATTTATAAAGATAAAAAAATACTGGTAACTGGGCATACTGGATTCAAGGGTTCCTGGCTTTGTTTATGGCTTCAAAAATTAGGGGCAGAAGTTTATGGAATTGCTCTTAAACCAAATACTGAGCCAAATCACTGGAACTTGCTTAATTTAAATATGGAAAGTTATATATGCGACATTAGAAATCTTGTAGAAGTAGAAAAATTGTTTCAAATAATAAAACCTGATATTATATTTCATTTAGCAGCACAACCCATAGTTAGAGTATCCTATGAAAATCCAGTTGATACTTATACTACAAATGTTATGGGTACCGTTAATATTTTAGAAGCATCAAGAAATATTCATAATTTAAAGGCTGTAATTATTGTTACCAGCGATAAATGTTATGAAAATAAAGAATGGATATGGGGTTATAGAGAAAATGAAAAAATGGGAGGTTCAGACCCTTATAGTAGTTCTAAAGGATGTGCTGAATTAGTAACTGCTGCATATCGCTATTCTTTTTTTAATAATGGTAATAATAATACTTTAATAGCAAGCGTTCGTGCTGGTAATGTTATTGGTGGAGGAGATTGGGCAAAAGATCGTATTTTAACTGATATTGTTTTGTCTGCTTCACAAAATACGTCATTACTTATAAGAAATCCTTATTCAACCCGTCCCTGGCAATTTGTTTTAGAACCATTAAGTGGTTATTTATGTTTGGGAGAAAAATTATTAGAAGGTAATCAAAAATTTGCTGAAGCATGGAACTTTGGTCCAAATCTGGAAAATAATATTACTGTAAAAGAGTTAGTCTTAAAATCAATAATGTACTGGGATAATATTAAATATGAATTTGATACAAGAAAGCATCCATATGAAAGTAATTATTTAATGTTAGATAGCACTAAAGCCTATAAAAGATTATCCTGGCATCCAGTATGGGATATAGATACATCAATAAAGAAGACTATAGAATGGTACAAAACCTATTATGAATTGGGAATTATTAGTTCTGAACAAATTTTAGATGATTATGTCTCTGATGCTAAAAAACAAGGGTTAGTGTGGAGTAAATGAATTCAATATCAAGAGATAATAATATTCTTATTACAGGAGGAGGAGGATATTTAGGTTCTAAACTTGCGGAGAAATTAGTTAATTATAATTCTAATATATTTTTATTAGATGTAAATTTTAATAATTTATCACAACAACTTGAATGTATCTACGATAATTGTAACTTATATGAATGCGATATTACTAATTATGAGCATCTATCAAAAATATGTAATGAGATTAAACCTCATATAATTTATCATTTTGCAGCTGTATTAGAAAGAAGTAGAGATTTTACTTTTTATAAAAGTTTATATAAAGTTAATGTAGAAGGTACTTTCAATGTTTTAGAAGCTTTATCGGGGATTGATTATTTAAAATTTATGTTTTCTAGTAGTAGTGAGGTTTACGGAACATCAAATAAAGTTCCTTTTTCAGAAGATCAAATTCCATATCCAGCTTCTCCTTATTCATTAACCAAACTTATGGCTGAAGAATTAATAAAAACTTATTCTAGTATTAAAAAAAAGCCCTATACCATTATGCGTCTATTTAACTTTTATGGTGAGGATATGCCAGAAAATTTCTTTTATAGCCAACTTATAAATGCTCTTAAGAATAATAAAGAATTTAAGATGACTGGTGGAGAACAAATTAGAGATTTTTTACCTATTGAAAAAGTTATTGAATATATAATAAAACTTTCAGAAACTGATAAAAGTAATCAAATTGTTATTAATATTTGTAGTGGTATAGGACTTAAATTAAAAGATTTTGCAGAAGAAATAGCCCAGAAAATGAAAAAAGAACATCTATTAAAAATAGGTTTTTTGCAATATAGAGAAAATGAAGTATGGGATATGGTTGGGGATATAAAACTTCTCCATTATGCATTAAAAAGGTGAACACAAGTGGATACCTTTAATGATTTTGATTGTTTGTTAATTAGAGAATATTTTCCTAGTAAAACAAACCCTAGATCTTCTACCTGGATTTTTGACCAAGCATTATATATTTCACAGCACGGATTTAAACCACTTGTTGTTTCACCCACACCTTATGTACCAAAAATACTTAAAAAAATTTTCCCTTATAAGTATCAATGGCAAACAACAGCTTCAAATGAAATTGAAAATTATTGCGGTATTAAAGTACTTAGACTAAAATATATTAAACTTCCTCAAAAATATTTTACTCATTATAACATAAAAACTATTTCAAAAATTCTAATAAAATATTGTAAACAATACAAAATTTATTTCATCCATGCTCATTTTGGACAGGCAGGAATTGCATCAATACCATTAAAAAGAAAACTTAGCGTTCCTTTGATTACTTCCTTTTATGGGTTTGATCTTGGGTCAAATTTATCAAAATTAAAAAAAGGTTATATTTCTTTAGCTAAAGAAGGCCATTTATTTTTGGCATTATCAGAAGATATGAAAAAAGATTTAGTAAAACTTAGTTTTCCTAGAGACAAAATAATTATTCATCATTTAGGTGTAGATGTTGATAAATATTGCCCAGGATATTTTGGTAAAAATAATATATTAGGAAAGTGTACTTTTTTAATAGTTGCTCGTTTCGAAGAAAGAAAAGGAATTCATTTTGCGATAGATGCTTTTCAAACTGTTTCTTCATTTTTTTGTAATTCTAATATAACCTTGAGAATTGTAGGCGATGGACCTTTTAAAAATGAGATTATTAAACATATTGGAGATAATAAACAGATTATATTATTTAATAATTTTATAACTAATGATCCTGAGGCAGTGGTAATAAATGAAATGCAAAATTGTGATGTTTTTGTTTTAACAAGCCAAACTATGCCTGATGGTGATAAAGAAGGAACTCCAATTGTTCTTATGGAAGCCCAGGCTTGTGGGAAACCATGTATTTCTACATATCATGCTGGTATTCCTGAAGTAGTTATCAATAATGAAACCGGTATTTTGGTAAAGGAAAAAGATATAAACGCTATATTTAAAGCTATGCTATTTTTTATTCAAAATACAGATAGGAGAATTGAGATGGGACAGAAAGCTCGCGAACATATAATTAATGAATTTAATCTTAGATGTCAGATGGTTAAATTAATAAATATATATAATAGATATTTATTGATAAATAAAATATAACATTAATTAATTTCAATATATATTATAAAATAAGGATATATTATGAGTAATAATCATATTTTAATAATCTTCCCAATTAACTATAATTCAACACTGGGAATTGAAAGCATGTTATCAATAGTTCTCTATTTTACAAAATATTTTAAAATCAGTATATTAACAAATAATAAATATTTTATAAATAATCATATTATTAATTGTAACATTATTGAATATAATATGCAAACAAGAAAATGTTGGAACCCACTAAAACAAATTAAACAATGGGAAAAAATGTCTAATTTTGTTAATAGTATTGAAACCGATATTGTTTTTATGTTTGAATTAACCTCTGCATTACAAAATTGGATAAATCATCCTGCTATTATGTATATCTCTCAATATGGAGAAAGAACTTATAATAATAAAAACTTATTGAAACGAATATATATTTATTTATTTAATAAATTTTTAGACTATTATTCTATTAGGGGAATTAAAAAAAGTATCTTAAATTTTGTCCCATCTCCACTATTAGTAGAGTACTTAAATAAAAGAGGAATAAAAAATGTTAAATATATTCCTCATTCTTTAAATCTTGATAAATACAAAGAACCTTTATTAAATAATGATCATAATATCTTAATGAATTTAAAAAGAAATAATTATTTTATTGTTTCCCATACCGGATCATTAAATGAGGAAAGAGGTTTTTCATTAATATTAGAATCATTTTTTATTGCAACACAAAGTAATGATAAAATCATTCTTGTTCTTGCTGGTGCTAATGAAGAGTATACTAAAAAAATTAATGAATTTTCTAATAGACATAAAATTACAAATAATATTATTAATTACGGTATAGTAGATAGTTCTATTATACCAGGAATACTATATTATTCGGATGTTTGTTTAAGTTTTCTGGATGATCTTCCTGCTTTTAGAGTCTCACCTCCTCAGAAAATTATTGAATATTTTGCAGCTGGTAAGCCAGTAATTTGTAATAAAATTGCAACTCATAATTATCTTGTAGACGATAATAAAACTGGATTTATAGTAGATTATAATCCGGAGAAGGTTGCAGAAAAAATACTTATTTTAGCTAATAATAAAGAAATATTAAAGAAAATGAGTGCTGCTGCTAAAGAGGAATCAAAAAAGTATGATATAAATATTAATTATAAAAAAATGGTAGATATGATTAAAAATAATTTAAACTGATTAAATTTATTTTGTACTTGGTTAATGCGTAAAAATCATTCCACTATAGTTTTTCTTCTTTTAGACCTTCTTCTGGTTGTCCTAGCCTTTCTTTTTGCGGCTAAGGTTAAGGATGGGACAAGGAGGATACTGGCAGATTTTCAGTGGTGGCGTTCTTTGTTTGCGTTTACAGGAATATGGATTGGAGTGGGCATATTAGGAGGGAAGTATTCTTTGCAGAAAGTGGGAAAGGCGTCTAATTTGGCGAGTCAGATTGTTAAGTGTGATTTGTATGCGATAGCGGTAGTTTTTGGGCTGATGTATATATTTAACCAGTTTCAGTATTCCAGGATGATAGTTTTGGGGACGATTTTAGGGAGTGTAGTGCTGGAGTTATTTGTTTTTGGTGGGATATATTATGCCTTTCGGTTTAGAAGGGAGAATCGAGATTTTGTGAGAGCAACTATAGTGACTTATTCAGAAGCACTGGAGTAAATGCAGAGAGTATTTATTCTAAAAGATATGAAAAAATTTAGATTCTTACTATGTTATTCTATTGCAGATTAATGAATTATAATATTCTCTCTTCAATTACATTTTTTTAATTGACTATATAATCATATTAAAATAAATGATTGTATTTACTATTATAATCGCAGAAGGTTGAAAATGAAAGGAATAATTCTGGCTGGAGGAGCAGGTACCCGTTTACATCCTTTGACTATTGCTATAAGTAAGCAGCTATTACCAATTTATGATAAACCTATGATATATTATCCTCTTTCTATTTTAATGCTTGCTGGGATTAGAGAACTGCTAATTATTACTACTCCTGAAGATAATTCTTGTTTTCAAAAACTTCTAGGTGATGGTTCGCAATTAGGAATGCATTTTGAATACAAAGTTCAAAAAACTCCAAATGGACTTGCTCAAGCTTTTGTAATAGGAGAAGAGTTTATCGGTTCTGATAGTGTTTGTTTAATTTTGGGCGATAATATATTTTATGGTGCTGAGCTTCAGAGTAAATTACAGAAATGTGTAAATCCTCAAGGTGCCATTATTACTGCTTACCCTGTTCTTGATCCGGAGCGTTATGGAGTAGTTGAATTTGATAACCAGATGAAAGCGATTAGCTTAGAAGAGAAACCTAAAAATCCAAAATCTAATTATGCAGTGCCAGGTCTTTATTTCTATGATAATAGCGTTATTGATATTGCTAAATCTATAAAACCTTCTGATAGAGGTGAATATGAAATAACAGATGTTAATAAGATATATCTGGAACAAGAAAAGCTCAAAGTTATGGTTTTTGGACGCGGTACAGCCTGGCTGGATACAGGTACCTTTGATTCTTTGATGCAAGCTTCTCAATTTGTAGAAGTTATTCAAAATCGTCAGGGTCTCAAAATTAGTTGTATTGAAGAAATCGCTTATCGTAAAGGATTCATTAATGAGGGACAACTTCGTAAAATTGCAGAACCTATCAGAAAAAGTGGATACGGAGAATATTTATTGAAGCTTTTAGAGCAGGAGGTGTAAAATGTTAGAAAGTTGTATGGGACATTATCTTGAAGATTTTGAAGAAGGACAGATTATTAAACATCAATTATCTAAAACTATCTTTGAAAGTGATAATAATTTTTTTAGTTTGTTGACTATGAATCATCATCCTCTACATACTAATAAGGATTTTGCCGAAAAGAGCCAGCATCATCAAATTCTGGTAGTAGGGACGCTGGTCTTTAGTATCGTAGTAGGTATGACAGTTCCAGATATTAGTGGAAAAGCAATTGCTAATCTTGAATATGAAAAAGTAGAGCATTTAGCTCCTGTATTTATCAATGACACTTTATATGCTGAATCGGAAATTCTGGAGGTTAGGGAATCAAGGTCAAAACCTGATAGAGGTATTATTTATGTTGAAACCACAGCTTATAACCAAAATAAAGTTCCTGTGCTTAAATTTAGGAGAAGAGTCTTAATACCTAAAAAAGGAGCATAAAATGAGTGAAATGGTAATGCGTAGTTTAATGTTTGTTCCTGGACACAATGAACGATTACTTGCCAGTGCAGCAAAGTCCGAGGCTGATGTTTTACTATTAGATTTAGAAGATTCAGTTCAACCTGAGTATAATAAAACATTAGCGAGACAGACTATTCTGGAATGGGTATCAGCTGGGAAATTTGCAAATTATCATATTTTTCCCCGGGTTAATGATAGGGAAAGCGGTCATTTGTTAAAGGATGTGTATACTTTAACCGTGGATGGTATTGATGGTTTTATGTATCCCAAATCAAAAAAGGGAGATGATATCTATTTCTTTGATAAATTATTGGAGACCATAGAATATGAAAAGAAAATACCTATAGGTACTTTTAAGATTATACCTTTAATAGAGACAGCGGCTGCTGTGTTAAATGCTCAAGATATTTGTCGTGCATCAAAAAGGGTAATCGCTATTGCTTTTGGCTGTGAAGATTTTGTGAGTGATCTGGAAGGTCTTCACGATCCTGAGGGTCAAAGTATTTATGTTCCGAGAGCACTTATTGCTCTTGCTGCAAGAGCAAATGGAGTAATACCTATAGATACTGTACATATCAATGTCCACGATTTAGAAGATTTAGAGAAAAATCTTATACTAGCGAAAAACCTCGGATTTGAAGGAATGCTGGTTCTTCATCCTAAAGAGATTGAACTTGTGCATAGATATTTTTCTCCTACTGAAGAGGAATATAAAAATGCGGTGGAAATGCTTAATCTCTATGAAGAATCACAAAAAGAAAATAAAGGTGTAGCAATTAAAGATGGGAAATTTATTGGTCCACCTCTGGTAATTGCTGCTAAGAAAATAATACATCGAGCTAATTTAATTAAAAATAGGCAAACCGATTTTTCCAGGAAGGAAGCTAATGAAAATTAATATACCAGAACATATTGAATTAGCGCCACTTATTGCAAAACGATTTCTATTTTATCAACAAAGTCAAAATTGGTCAAAAGAACAATTAATAGAATATCAAAATAATAAGTTAAAAGAAATTATAACTTATAGTGGCAAATATGTTCCCTATTATAGAAATCTTTTTAAAGAAATAGGACTTGATACAAGTGAATTTAAAGGGATTGAAGATATGTATAAAATTCCTTTTTTAGATAAAGAGACTTTGCGTACACGAACTGATGAATTTATTTCTGATAATGCAAATTTCTATAAATGCAAAATAGAAAAAACAAGTGGTTCTACTGGTACTCCTTTAACTTTGCAATTAGACCAATAAAGTCGTGCTAATAAATATACTGCTGTTTTACGGGCATATTTTTGGGCTGGTTATAAATTAGGGGGAAGAGTTTTTCTCATTAAAGGGCTTTCAGAAATAAAAAAGCGAGATTATGGATATGATATAAGTTCAAATAAAATATTTCTAAATTCAAGTAGAATGACAAAAAGTAATTGTATTGCCGTTGCCAAACTTATTCAAAAATTTAAACCACATTTCTTTGTTGGTTATGCCAGGTCTTTTATTGATTTTATTAATATAATTGAATCTGAAGGAATATCAATTCCATCGCCAAAGGGATTATTCTGTTTTGGGGAATCAGTTACGCCAAAAGTAAGAAGATATTTGGAGACGACACTACATACTCATTTATTTGATTTCTATTCCCATGCAGAAAATACAGTAATGATTTGCCAGCATGATGATCATTATCAATATTTAACAGAGGACTTTTTCTTCCCTGAAATGATTGATGAAGAAGGGAATATAGATGCAAATTGTTATGGAGAACTTGTAGGAACCAGTTTTTATAACTACTCTATGCCCTTGATAAGATATAAAACCAGAGATTATGTAACTTTAGCCGATAGACAACTTAGTAAATATTCTTTTAGAATGGTGGATAGAATTGAGGGTAGAATGGATGATTTTCTCATTTTACCGGATGGAAGAAAAATATATTTTGCAGAAGGAGCTTTGGGATACGCTAAAGGGGTAATAACAGGGCAATATATTCAAGATAGGATTGATCA
>Ga0209407_1001966_pt1 | contig 20251 bp, 10 predicted proteins | sample AD_JPNHG3_MetaG_FD_184410 | JGI IMG/M metagenome (GOLD analysis project Ga0209407, IMG submission 184410) | Active sludge microbial communities of municipal wastewater-treating anaerobic digesters from Japan - AD_JPNHG3_MetaG (SPAdes) (version 2) | ecosystem: Engineered > Bioreactor > Anaerobic... | reverse complement strand
TCGACCGAAAGGTGAAACAATTTCTCAAAAGAGTGGTCGCCGATCCACATACCCCACCCAACAGCATCAACAATCTCTGTTTTTTGATGCAAAATAACCCTTGACATGCAAAAATACCACACCTATATTCCGACCCGTCAAAAGCAATGTCTTATCCCACTATCCCCAATGTAATCGGAAACTTACTCTTTATCAAGTAGATATATCAGATGCGGACCGCCGGATCGACGCCCTCGTCGCGGAACTCTACGGCCTGACGGCAGCGGAAATCCGCCTCATTGAAGCTGATTGACTTGTCATGGCAATGCAGCTAAAATGAGGCATCCAAGAGTTAAATTTGTCTTTGATTATTTTTCCAAGCAGGGAGGAATATATGACGCGGGTAATTATTGAAACAAGTGATCAGTGGCTGGCGGATAGGATAGGTGTCATGCTGCAAAACGAAGCGTATATATTGAGAAAAACAGTTCAAAACGTCAGGTCGAAAATCAGGAGCTTTGAAGAAAAATATGGTCTTTCCGAAACCATGAGCCTTCTTTACGGCAAGGTGGACGATATGGATTTGATCGAATGGGAGGGAGAACTGGAAACGCTGGCACGTCTTGAAAAAAAACTTGTCGCTCTTGAAGGTGTCCATGTCGAAACTGAATGAGTATATACGGCAGATAGAGGACTCAATTCAATCATCGCCCCTGATTCGGGCGTATGATCTCCACATTGACCGCAAAACGGAGGATATAGCCTATATTTACGGAAGGATTGAGTTTCTTGACAGCTCCCTCCTTGACTTTAAAGAGTTTGTTGCCGAAGTCGGAGATAGTATCGAAAAGTACAAATATGCCTATAACTATCGGAACCAGACAAGTTTAGTTTTCCGACATGACAATGCTTCTGATCCGCGGGCCAGGAAACTGTCAACGTTTCCCCATCATGTCCATTTGCCGTCTGATGCTATTGCAGAGTCTTCATCGCTAAATATCAATGACATACTAAGCGAAATCGAAGAGATAATTGTAAGAAAAGCATAAAAGCAACAAATCCCTTTACAGGGCCAAGACGGCCGTATGGCTATACGATATGGACGGAGCATCAACGATTGCAAATCCAGTTTCCTGAGCTGTTTTCAACATATAACTAAAACGTTTTCCCGTAACATGAAAGTACGGTTCGGCGATCAGAAAAGAGGCTTGGGGCCTCATGATTTTCTTTACGTTCACAAAAAAGCGCATGGGGTCGGGTACTTCATGCACCATCCAGAACGCCAATACAAAATCGGCCTCCACATCGATGCCAAAGTCATCAGGCCGACAAAGTTTTGTGATCAGATTTGCCGCAAGCCCCTCCTTTGCTGCCCGCCGATTCAGAGCATTCAGCATCCTTTCCTGGATATCGACGGCAATAACCCTTCCATCCTTCCCCACGAGGTTACACATGGGAATGGTAAAATAACCTTTCCCTGGCCCTATATCTACGGCTGTGAAACCGGGCCTGACATAGGGCGCAAGCATCCGGTAGGGCTCTTGGATGATTCTGCGCAGCGGATTGTCAAAGGTGAAGCATAACCATGACGGACAGACATGCTTACCTCTCACAAAAAGCTTGTCAAATATACTATTCACAACCAGACACCCCTGGATTGATCCATGCAAGGTATTTTTTATACTCTTGCACGGCTCTCAAAATCCGTCAATCTATTCATCCCAAGATCTTCCCCAAGATCTGATTTATGATGGAATTCGTATCAGGGATTTTACCGAGGGTAATGATCCCGTAAGGGGCGGCTGTTTCGGCGGTGGACACAACTTCTTTCCCGTTCAGAATCTCTACCTTCAGAGTGCCCTCAATTGTTGTTTTGCGAATAACGCAGGCCGCCGCCAAGCCCTTGCCGGTGTATTCCATGGGGGCCTTCCCTGTTACCTGGACAGGCTTGGGCATCGCCCCTGTACCGGCGATGGTGTAATGACCGCTGAACGGCAACTGGTCGGCGCCGGTTACTTTTATTGTATAGTCGGACTCCACACCCTTCAGACCATCACTGCAGCCGGACAGGATGACAAAAACAGGGTTCATCCGGTTGATGCGTACTTTTAGGACTTGAAAAAATGGACATACAGCCCCAAAAGGAAATTTGCGAAGATTTCCAATCACGAAGGGGGAAGTATGTCCACGAGTCTTTTGTACCACGGTTTTGGTTTGGTTGGCTATGACTATATTCGCAGCAGATACGAAGGAGGTGCCATCATCTTTTCCGCGAAGCGCAAACGGGGAACGTTCCGGTGCTCGGAGTGCCGGAGCCGGGATGTTATCCTTCGGGGTACTTTTTCCAGGCGATTCCGGATGGTACCGATCGGATCGAAAAGAGTGCTTCTGGACTATGAGATTCAGCGGCTTGAATGTCGGCGCTGTGGGAAGATCCGTCAGGAGAAGCTCGGATTTACCGATCCTCGGTTTTCCTATAGCCACGCCTTTGAACGATATGCCTTGGAGCTGTCGAGACATATGACTATTCAGGATGTGGCCCGACATCTTGGCATCTCCTGGGATGCGATCAAGGAGATCCAGAAACGGGATTTGACTAGGCGCTTTTCCAGGCCGTGCCTGAAGAACGTAAAGCGGATCGCCATTGACGAAATATCGGTACGCAAGGGGCATCGGTATCTGACAGTGGTGCTGGACATGGACACCGGGGCAGTGATTTTCGTTGGGGACGGCAAGGGAGGTGACGCCCTCGATCCGTTCTGGCAGAGGCTCAGACGTGCCCGGACAAAGGTAAAAGCCGTCGCCATGGACATGTCTCCGGCATACATCAGCGCCGTTCTTGACCATCTTCCCGACGCGACGATTGTGTTTGATCATTTTCATGTCATCAAGCTGTTCAACGATAAGCTATCCGATCTCCGGAGAGATCTTTACCGCGAAACCAAAGAGAGTCTCCGAAAGGTTGTCCTGAAAGGAATCCGTTGGCTCCTTTTGAAAAATCCTGAGAATCTCGATCCCGGCAAGAAAGAGAAAGAACGCCTGGCGGAAGCACTGAAGCTTAACGAACCTCTTGCCTGTGCTTACTACCTCAAGGAAGATCTCCGGCAGATCTGGCTGCAACCGAGTAAGGAGATCGCCGAAAAGGTCTTCACCGACTGGATTAAAAGAGCACGTGCTACGGGTATCAAAATGCTCAAAAAGTTTGCCGACACCTTGGCCGGCTACAAATCAGGAATCCTGGCTTACTACGATCACCGGATCTCGTCAGCGCCACTGGAAGGCACCAACAACAAAATCAAAACCATGAAACGAATGGCCTATGGCTTCAGAGACATGGAGTTCTTCAAACTCAAAATCATGGCCCTTCACACAACGAAGTATGCTTTAGTCGGATGAATCTCTTTTAATCACCTATGTTTAGTTAATTCAACATGTTATCGCAATTTTTACCATTCGACAGTCCGGAAGTCGGGGTATAAAGAAAACGGTTTTTCGGATCGATTGATCACATCCCAGGATGAGCCTGATGGAGGTATCGATGTTGCCAAGATCGAACAGATTGCTCGAAAACGTATCCTGGAAGAATAGGTGTAAGGGAAATCGAGTTTGACGCCACTTCCACATCACCAGGAACGGCCTGATCTTTGATAACTCGTTGATATTGAAGGTTTTCGGTTAACTGCTGGAGAAAGAGAACGGTTATGAAGAGGGTTGCACAAGGGGAGCCAAAATTCAATCCGCTGATTTCAGCGGTTCTTGTTTAACGCGAGACCCCGCGGGGTGCTCCCCTCGGGGTCTCGTCGTTCCTGGCGTGCCCACGCCGACTTACGCCCGGGCGCACATTCTCTCCGATTCTCCGTTCGGTGGATCTTACTGGTCCCGGAAGTCTTGACTCGGTTACAATCGGTCAAATACGCGAAATAACCGGACAAACCGCTTGACATTGGACATCGATCTGGTACATTGTAACCCTGCTTGTCTTGGTTTATTGGGATGCAAGCGACGAGGACTGTAACGTGGGACACCGATCAACCAAAGAAAAGAGGCAGTTGGGAGTCAACCGATGAAGCCAACAGTGAGCGGGGTCGAATGATGGAAGACCGATGGCTCTCAGTAGATGAGATTGCGGACCATCTCGGCATCAAGCGGGATACGGTCTACAAGTGGATCAGTGAACGGCAGATGCCGGGCCATAAGATCGGTCGGCTTTGGAAATTCAACCAGCGAGAAGTCGACGAGTGGGTGAGAAGCGGTGGTTCGAACACTTCTCCGTCGGAGAATGAACAATCCAAAATCAGACAACGAGAATCCTAATGGCCAGACTCGAAGAACTGAAACGCGGTGCGACTGTCAAAGGCATTCTGCCGGATGGGTTCATAACCGTGGTCGATGTGTCTTGGATTGGTTCTGTCGCCATCGAACTGACCTACAAAGACAGCAAAGGGAAGCTGGCCAATGAACTGATCTATCGTGACCGCGAGGGCGACCTCGAAATAATGGAATCCGGCAAGCCCTGGAGCTTTGATGGCGATTCCGAACTTTTCCGGCTGGTTTCGGAGGCGCACCGTATTCGCCTCGCTTACCTGTTCGATCCGCTCCTGGCGGTCCACACCTCACTCGTCGATCCGCTTCCGCACCAGATAACAGCCGTTTACGAGTCAATGCTTTCTCGCCAGCCGCTTCGTTTCCTTCTGGCCGATGATCCTGGGGCCGGAAAGACCATCATGGCAGGACTGTTGATCAAGGAGTTGATCGCGCGGGGCGACCTGCAACGGTGCCTCATTGTCTGCCCGGGCAACCTGGTCGAACAGTGGCAGGATGAACTCTATCGGCGCTTCCACCTGCCCTTCGAAATCATGACCAATGACAAGTACGAGGCGGCCCGGACCGGAAACTGGTTCGCGGAGAACCCGCTCTCCATCTGTCGTCTCGACAAGCTCAGCCGAAACGAGGACGTACAGGAGAAACTGAAGACCACGGATTGGGACCTTGTAGTCTGCGACGAAGCCCACAAGATGAGCGCATCCTTCTGGGGCGGCGAAATCCGCAGGACCAAACGCCACCAATTGGGACAGATTCTTTCCGCCCTCACTCGTCATTTTCTGCTTCTGACGGCCACGCCGCACAACGGAAAGGAAGAGGACTTTCAGTTGTTCATGGCTCTACTCGATGGCGACCGCTTCGAGGGCAAGTTCCGCGACGGCGTTCATTCCATCGATGCCAGAGATCTGATGCGTCGGATGGTTAAGGAGGACTTACTCAAGTTTGACGGTCGACCGTTGTTTCCGGAGCGTAAGGCCTACACCGTAGAATACGAGCTTTCCGACGGTGAAGCGGACCTGTACCAGCGTGTGACGGAGTATGTTCGCGATGAGTTCAACCGCGCCGAAAAACTGGCCGACGACGGCCGCAAAGGAACGGTTGGGTTTGCCTTGACGGTCCTGCAGCGTCGGTTGGCCTCTTCGCCAGAAGCCATTTATCAATCACTTCGTCGGCGTCGGGAGCGACTGGAGAAGAGATGCCGCGAGGAGGAACTCCTCAAACGTGGCGCGGAGGTCCGTATCGATTGGCACAAGGATGTCCCGTCCCTGTCCGAAGATGACCTTGAAGATCTCGAAGATGCGCCGGATGAGGAAGTCGAGAACACGGAAGATCGCGTTGTCGATCTGGCCTCAGCGGCCCAGACAATCTCCGAGCTAAAGGCGGAAATTGCAATTCTCAAGGATTTGGAGCAAGTGGCCCTGCGGGTTCGTCAATCACGCACGGACCGCAAGTGGGATGAGCTTTCGAGTCTACTGCAGAACCAGACGGAGATGTTCGATGCCCATGGTCATCGCCGCAAGCTGATCGTTTTCACCGAGCATCGCGACACATTGAACTACCTTCATGATCGGATTGGGTCGCTGATCGGGAAGCCGGAATCCGTCGTGACCATTCACGGCGGCATGGGCCGTGAGGAACGAAAGAAGAACGAATCGCTCTTCACTCAGGATAAGGACACAGAGGTGCTCATCGCCACGGACGCGGCAGGCGAAGGTATCAACCTGCAGCGGGCCCATCTGATGGTCAATTATGACCTGCCCTGGAACCCGAACCGTCTCGAACAACGGTTTGGCCGCATCCACCGCATCGGGCAGACAGAGGTCTGCCACTGCTGGAACCTCGTCGCGTCAAAGACGCGGGAAGGCGATGTGTATCGCCGTCTGCTTGAGAAGTTGGAGGAGGAACGTAAGGCGCTGGGCGGAAAGGTATTCGACATCCTTGGCAAACTGCTTTTCGGTGATAAACCCCTGCGGAACCTCCTCATGGAGGCCATTCGGTACGGAGACCGTCCGGAAGTGCGTGCGCGGCTGAACCAGGTCGTCGACAACGCCTTGGATCGGGACAAACTCCGCGATCTGATTGAGGAACACGCCCTGGCGCACGACTCCATGGATGCCTCCCGCGTCCGGGAGATTCGGGAAGACATGGAACGGGCCGAGGCTCGCCGTCTTCAGCCCCATTTCGTTGCCGCCTTCTTCAATGAATCCTTCAAGCGGCTCGGCGGAACCTTGCGGGAAAGGGAGCCGAAGCGTTACGAGGCGACCCACGTTCCGGCCGTCATTCGCAACCGGGACCGGATCATCGGCATGCGCGATCCCGTCCTCACGCGATACGAACGCCTGACGTTCGAGAAAGAACTGATCAGCGTCCCAGGCAAGCCCCTGGCAGAGTTCATTTGTCCTGGCCATCCGCTTCTCGACGCCACCATAGACCTAATCCTCGAACGGCACCGGGACCTCCTGCGACAAGGTGCCATCCTGGTCGACGAGAACTCTATGGACGAGGATGTGCGTGCACTCGTTTACCTGGAGCACTCCATCCAGGATGCGCGCACGGATCGGAGTGGAAATCGGCGCGTGGTCTCTCGCCAGGTTCAGTTCGCGGAGGTGACTGCATCCGGCGATGTTCGTGGTGCTGGATATGCGCCATACCTCGACTACCGGCCGCCCACTGAATCGGAACTGGCCTTGATCCGGCATATGGAAGAACCCGGCTGGTTGCGCAACGAAATTGAATCTCGCGCCCTCGACTATGCTGTCCGGAACCTGGTGCCCTCCCACCTGCAGGAGGTCAAGAGCCGCAAAGAGCAGATGGTCGACAAGACCATGGCCGCAGTCAAGGAAAGGCTTACGACGGAGATCATCTACTGGGACCATCGGGCGGAACAGCTCAAGCAGCAGGAACTGGCGGGCAAGGTTAATGCAAAGATCAACTCCGGCAAGGCCCGTCAGCGGGCCGACGAGTTGACGATGCGGCTGCAGAAACGCATGGAGGACCTCCAGCAGGAACGCCGCATCTCGCCGCTTCCGCCCAACGTCATCGGCGGAGCACTGATCGTTCCGGCAGGACTTCTCATGAGGTTGAACGGAGGGCAACCCGCCACGGTGCAGGCCAAAGAGACCAGGCGCGTCGAGCTGGTCGCGATGCAGGCGGTCATCGCGGCCGAGCAAGGACTCGGGTTTGAGCCGCGCGATGTGTCGGCGGACAAGTGCGGTTATGACATCGAATCCCGCGATCCGAAGGGCCATGCGCGGCTCCGCTTCATCGAGGTGAAGGGACGACTTCAGGGGGTGGACACTGTGACCGTCACCAAGAACGAGATTCTGACCGCACTAAACAAGCCGGATCAGTTCATTCTGGCGATTGTGCAGGTGAACGGCGAGCAGGCGGTGGACATCACCTATGTGCGCGAGCCGTTCGGTCGGGAACCAGACTTCGGCGTTACGAGCGTGAATTACCGGTTATCAGAGTTGCTGAGCAGGGGAGGACCGCCACGATGACGGATGCGCCTCCCTATTTCGAGGATGTCCGGGCAACTGCTGCCAGGCGTTGGGTTCAACTTGAACAGGACCCCGTATTGGCCGGACCTTGGCACCAGTTGTTCAAGCAGGTGCAAAGTCCTCGTCATGTCGTTTCCGAGCTTCTGCAAAATGCGGACGATGCGGGCGCAACCATGGCTTCGGCGGACATCCAAGATGGGGAGTTCATATTCATTCACAATGGCGAGGACTTTACCGAGGAGCACTTCATCTCCCTTTGCCGGTTCGGGTATTCCAACAAGCGATCCCTTCACACCATTGGATTCCGAGGGATTGGCTTCAAGAGCACATTTAGCCTTGGGGATGAGGTTCGGCTCAGTACTCCTTCACTATCGGTGGCCTTCCGGCGCAGCCGTTTCACCGAGCCCATATGGATGGCCCGGAACGGAGTCCCGGCCCGTCACACGGAAGTTCGTGTTACGATTCAGGACCTACACCGCCAGCGAGAACTGAAGAAGAACCTTGATGACTGGACGAAGAGTCCGGCATCGTTGCTTTTCTTTCGTTCCATCCGTTGCTTGACCATCAGCGGCCGAGAAATCCGTTGGGAGTCACAAGCTGCTGGGCCTGTACCTGGATCGAGCTGGTTCTCGTTGGCAGGCACGCCGGACCGACGGGTACTGCTGATCCAGTCCGATCCAGAGCCTTTTCCGGCTGAAGCCCTCGACGAAATCCGTCAGGAACGAATGGTCGCGGTTGACGAGGAAACAGCCCTGCCTCCGTGCACCGTCGATCTGGTTCTCGGCATGGAAGGCCGCCTTTTTGTCATTCTTCCCACAGGAGTGCTGACCAAACTTCCATTTGCTTGCAACGCACCGTTCATTCAAGACCCGGCCCGCGTGAAAATCAAGGACCCGGAGACTTCGCCGACAAATCGTTGGCTCCTGGATCGTGTGGGCAGATTGGCAGCGGAGACTCTGCTTCATTGGGTTGGAAATGTGGCCGTGGGAATTGAGAAACGATGCGATGCCTACGCGCTGCTACCTGATCTTGATCGCGATGACCATTCGCTGGAAGGCGACTGCGGACGGATCGCCGAAGAGGCATGCGAATCCGCAATGGCAGGTAAGCCATTCCTTTTGTTGGAAGACGGATCGTTGGCAAAGGAAAAAGGCTGTGTTGCCGTGCCTCGGGTTCTCCTCGACGTATGGCCGAACGATCTTGTCTCTCGCCTGTTCACCGACAGCGCCCGACCGATTCTCTCTCATCACATATCGGCCGAGAACCGAAAGAAGCTGATCAACTGGAACAGCATAGACCAAATCAGCAAGGAAGATGTGCTGACCACACTCAAATCGAAGCACCTGCCCAAACCGGATTCCTGGGCGCAGCTTCTGCTGCTGTGGGCCTACGTCGCGGAAGATGTTGTCGGCTATCACTACAATCGAAATCATAAGGATGTTCGCATACTTCCGGTCCACGGTAAGGATGTTCTGTATGCCGCCAACGAAATCGTGCGGCTGGGAGAGAAGAAACTACTCCAGTCTCAGGAGGATTGGGAGTTCCTCGCGGCCCACCTGCTTGTACTCAATCAGAACTGGCCGCGATTCCTGGCTGAACAGCGCCGAAGGGCCGAGCAGGACAAGGACGATGATCTTGGGCGGCAAGTTGAATCCGCCTACAAGGTCTTCGACGCCGTGAACCTTGGACAAGCCAGCGACGTGAGTCAGGTGATCCAGCAAGCCGCTGAGAAGTTTTTCGGTGAGCAAGAATGCGATATGGAGGACTGCATTCGGTTGGCACAACTGGCTGCAACTTTGGGAGCTTCGGTATCGGAGAGCTTTCAGTTCGTCACCCGTGATGGTTACCGCAGGCCAGTCAACGAACGTATTGTTTACGATGCAAACAATGACCTTGATGCGTTCGTTCCCGGTCAATGGTACCAAAGCCACGTGCTGCACGAGGACTATCGTGTCCTTCTGTCTTGCACCGAAGAAGACTGGCAGCAATGGATGACATCAGGGCGAAGCGGGCTGCTTACATTCCTGCCTTTGCAGCAGGTAACAAAAAGAGTATGGAACAAAAAAGATATCATCACGCTGCTGAAGGATCGTGGGTTGCAAGGCGAGCCGGCATTTCCGTACCAAAGGGACGATTTCACCATTGATGATTTCGATTTCTTACAGGAACACTGGGAGTTCTGGCAGGAAGTTGCTCGAAATGATCCTCTGATATGGGGTAAAGTCATGTCCCGAGTCTTGGTGCAACCGAAAAACTATTGGACAACAGCACTTTGCTTGAAGGTCTGGCAAAACGGGAACAAGTACAAACAGACGATAACAAATGAAGACTTGTTGCCGGCTTGGGTTGCTAAATTCCAATCTCTCCCGTGCCTACAGGACACCAACGGCCGCTACCGTGAACCGGCAGAGCTTCTCCGCCGGACCCCAGAAACCGATCCGTTGTTCGGAGTCGAGTCATTTGTTCGCTCCGAGTACGATACCGAACAAACCCGTCCCCTTCTGATAAGGCTGGGCGCGAGAGGAACACCCACCGGCCCCCGACGCCTTCTGGATCGGCTTCGCGCCCTTGCCACGGTGGAAAACCCGCCTGTCTACGAGGTGGAAAAATGGTGCCGCCGACTCGATCAGTTGCTCACCAAGTGCTCTACTCCGGAGTTCAACGAAATCAAGTCTGCCTTTGTGGACGAGAAACTGATCCTCACTGCCGAGTCCGAATGGGTCACGGCCGCCGAGGCGTTCCTTTCCGCCGACGAGGAGGACGCTCCTGGGGCGGCCGTAGTGCACCCTGCCATTCACGACTTGTCGATGTGGCGAAGGCTCGGCGTTGCCGACCGTCCCACGGGCGACCTGGCCATGCGCTGGCTTGCCGACATTGATTCGGGAAAGAAGCTCTCCAAGGACGAGTTGCGAAGGGTCCGCGAACTTCTGCCCCGGTATCCTGAGCGTATCTGGCGCGAATGCGGACACTGGCTCAACCTGGAAGGCGAATGGGTCCCGGTGGAACAGTTGTCCTACAAACTGACCATGCAAACGCTCATTCCCTGGGCGAACCTGTTCAGGCCGATCAAGCAGAAAACGGCCGACTTCCAGAAGTTGACTGTCGAGATGTGCGGACAACACCCTTTTGCTGCATTGCCCACCCTTGCCGATTGCATTGAAGACCGCTTTGACGAGCGGATTGACGATTCAGCAGAAAAGCTTGAGAAGGTTTGGCTAACAGCGCTGGGTGATGGTTTGGCGCGCATCCAACTCGACGACCCGGAGGAGACCGCTCGCATGCGCGAGTTGGGATGCCGCTTGGCAAGAACGCAATTTCGTTTCGTGACCGCCCTCGAAGCCACGCCCTACATCGATGGTGTCCCATCCGGCACGCCACGACGTGTCGATGTGCTGTGGAAGAACCACGTACTCTACGTCGAGAGCAAGTCGGTGGCAAAGATGGCAAAAGCCATCGCCCTTGAGTTGGGGCGACATTTCGGCCGTCCCGACATTGCCGATGCCATTAAACTCTGCTTCGAGCGAGAACGGGAGTTTATCAACGAGTATCTTGAAGAGAACTTTAATCTGTTGCCGCCCTCATCCGGTACAGCGACCCCGGAGTTTCGGTCTGAGACGGAACCGTTCGATCAACCTTCACCAACTGGATTGGAAGACGCGGCACAGATTACGAAACCACCCACAGGCGATAGCGGGGCAGTTCAGATCGATGGACCGACTCCTGACGCACTCGAAGGTGAAGCGGCTGGAGAGCCGACGCAACCTGATTTGGATGAAGATGACAACAGGAACGTAGCCCCCGCGCCACGCAGGCATCCCCAGCAACCGACGAAGCCGAAGCTGATCGAACGATTCGCGGTCGCCAATGGATATGTCAGGGACAACTCCGAGGGACGGTTCTATCGTGAAGACGGCGGCTGGATCGAGCGTGCGTCCGGCGCGAGCTTTCCCTGGGAACGGTACTCACCCTCCGGCGAACTCCTACAATGCTACTGGGTCAAGGATCATTGCATCGAGCGCGAACCGCTTCAGATCGAGGCGGAGGTATGGGAGTTGTGCGCCAATCATCCCGAGAAGTACTCGCTCCTGCTGGCGGCCCCGGACGATACGCCGGTCGAGTACTCCGGCAAGCGCCTCTGCGCACTTCGTGACAGCGGTCGGGTGACGCTTTTCCCGGCAAGTTATCGACTGGTCTACGAGCATGACCGAGCGAAGGAGAAGTCGGATGAATGACCTCAACGCTTGGTTCAAAGATCGACCGAGGTGGATGCAGGAAGCCGCCAGTCTTCTCCTTGACGAAGGGCCGCATGGCGGATGGTGATTCGAAACGTTCCTCGGCAAGTGTCTGCGGGAGGTCGGCTTAAAGGACAGGGCGACGTGAGGCACTACGAAATGAGGAAAAACGGTTGGAGCAGAGGTCAAATGTAATGGCTAAGAAGAAGAACGTATTCAAGACCGATTTTGGCGGTGCACCACACGCCACTGATCCAGAGGCGCTGTTTCGAGACTTGCGTGGCCGGTCGCCAGACATTCGGCACCTGTGGTCACATCAAGCAGACCTATTGAGGGAGTATCACCGGAGTTTTAAGAATACGAAGGATGTGGCAATCGAACTTCCCACAGGCGCGGGAAAGACCCTTGTTGGGCTGCTCGTTGCCGAGTTCCGCCGCCAGACCTTGGGCGAGCGAGTTGCCTACCTTTGTCCAACACGACAACTTGCACGGCAGGTCGGGGCGCAGGCGACAAAATACGGCATCAAAGCGCATGTTTTCATTGGGAAGCAAAGGGATTACCCGGCGAAGGAGTACAGTGAATTCCAGTCGAGTAAAGCGTTGGCGATAACCACATACAGTGCCATCTTCAACTCCAACCCGCGCATCCGCGATGCACAATCTCTCATTCTGGACGATGCCCATGCCAGCGAGAACTACATAGCTGGTATGTGGTCGGTGGAAATCACCAGGGAAGACAGCGGAAAACTTTACAGGGCAATAGTGGACCTTTTTCGAGAAGGTCTGCCTTCATCTTTCTATGCCGACATCACCAACGGGATCGAGGGTAACGAGAGAGAGACGTCACTGATCGAGCTGATCCCGGGCAGGCACGTCAGGACTTACGCATCTGGACTAAGGGACCTATTGGACAACGGGATTGAGGAAGAAACGCCCGGCTGGTATGCTTGGGAAATCATCAAGGAACACACTGCCGCCTGCGGTATCTTCGTTTCCTGGAATTCGATACTAATACGCCCGTTCATTCCGCCCGCGCTTACACACACCCCGTTCACGCAGGCTAACCAGCGAGTGTATATGTCGGCCACGCTCGGCCCGGGCGGTGATCTTGAGCGGATTACAGGCGTCAAGTCTATCCAGAGGCTACCGATCCCAGCGGGATGGGATAAGCGCGGTAGTGGCCGTCGACTCTTCTTAATGCCTCAGGTGACTATGTCAGACCAGGAGGCATTGCAGGTCGTTCTCTCCGCCACCAAAGATTTCGATAGGACTCTCGTCCTCAGCCCCACTCAATACGAAGCGGCAGAGGTCCGCAGTCACCTAACGAGCATCGGGTTGACCGTTCTGGGTGCAAAGGACATTGAAGACTCCATAGACCCATTCGTCACCAACGATGGTGCAGCGCTCGTCCTTTCGCGATATGACGGCTTGGACCTTCCCGATGAGGCGTGTCGACTACTCGTCATTGGGGGGTTGCCTAGCGGAACGAATCTTCAGGAGAAGTTCCTTTGGTCCCGGATTGCCGCATCCTCTTTGTTGAGAGACCGCGTCTTGACGAGATTCACCCAAGGGGTCGGACGATGCACACGATCTGATAATGACTTTGCTGTGGTGTTCATTTGGGGACGCCCTCTGGTCGATTTTGTTCTGAAGCAGGACAATAGAAAAATGCTGCATCCCGAACTGCAGGCTGAACTCCAGTTCGGCATTGAAAACTGCCAGGACAAGAATGCAGATGATTTCAGGGAATTGTGGGAGGCCTTCATCGAGCAAGACGAGGGTTGGGAATCTGCAGAAGAGGCCATCGTGCGCTTGCGCGATCAGTACTCGCGTCATGATGACCCTATATCCGAACGACTGTGCGCCGCTGTTACCGATGAGGTGGAGTATCTTTACTCGATGTGGAACGGAGATTTCGAATCTGCATTGGAGCAGGCAAGGAAGGTCGCCGATTCTCTGCAGGGTGATGAAACGAAAGGCTACAGAGGCTGGTGGTACTACCTGGCAGCCGATGCAGCGATGGCGCTTCATGAGGCAACTAGGGACCACAACCTGCTTGAAACCGCCAAGGATTGCCTGAATCGGGCGGGCAAGTGTTGCCCGGTGATCAGCTGGTTTGCGCGCCTTGCCCGAGTAACTCGTGGCAATACTGAACAACAGGAAGTTGACGAAGTTACGGCGATAGCAATCGAGAATATACGTTCCAAGCTGACCGATTGGGGCACGGTTGGGCAACGATTTGAACGAGAAGTGGAGCAAGCAATCAATGACCTCCAAACGACGGCGCACAAGAAATACCACCGAGGCTTGAAGGTGCTCGGAGAAATGCTCGGATTCCGCGCCGAACTACCTGACGGCGACGGTGACCCGGACTGCGTCTGGTCCATCGGTAACGACTATTATATCGTCCACGAGGCCAAGTCGGATCATACGCCCAGTGATCCCATCGGAATCAACGACATCCGGCAGGCCCAGAGCCACGAGGACTGGGTGCGAAGCCACCGTCACTGCGGTCCGGGCACGCGTGTTGTACCTGTGATTGAGAGTCCGCGAAAGGTCGTGTCCGATAAAGCAACGGTGTATGCTAAGACTCTGTGCCATGTGTCGCCGGAACAGATGAAGGGTCTGGGGGAAAAAATTGCGGCTGTACTGCGCAAGATCAGGGCCAGAGCGCCAGGCTTGAGCGATGAGAAGGTGCTTGAAAACCTTTATAGTGAGGTCACGGCAGCGAAGTTGACGCCTCATGACGTCGTGAAGACGCTGTCAGCGGAACCCGTTAAGAAGATGCCGACAACATGAACGGGAAAACAGGGCCCGAACCATCCGCAGGCGACATCCTTCGTGAACTGGATCAGGAGACTTTTGGCATGAACGGAAACGAGGATAGATGACTACACATCCGAAAAAACTGATCGAGGTTGCGCTGCCGTTGCCGGAGATCAACGACGCGTCGGCCTATGACAAGATGCCCGGCATCGGGCCGCATCCCAAGGGCATCCACCACTGGTGGGCGAGGCTGCCGCTGCCTACGGCGCGGGCGGTGCTGTTCGCGTCGGTGCTGGACGATCCGTCGTCGCATCCGGAGAAGTTCCCCACCGAGGAAACACAGAACGCCGAGCGAGAGCGACTCTTCGACATCGTGCGCGAACTGATGCAGAAGAAACTGCACGAGCGGCCTGATGTGTACGCCAAAGCCCGCGAGGAAATGCTGAAACACACCGGAGGCAAGCTACCGCCGGTGCTTGATCCCTTTTCCGGTGGCGGCTCGATTCCGTTGGAGGCGGCAAGGCTGGGTTTCGAGGCCCATGCGGCCGACCTCAATCCGGTTGCGGTGTTGCTCAACAAATGCAACTTGGAACTTGTGCCTCGCTGGCTGGACCGCCCGCCGGTCAACCCGGAAGTGCGCGGCAATGCCCTGCGCAAGACCGGCTGGACAGGGGCGGCGGGGCTCGCCGAGGACGTTCGTTACTACGGGAACCTGATCCGGAAACGCGCCATCGCGAAGATCGGCCACCTCTACCCAAAGGTCAAGCTGCCCAAGGAATACGGGGGGCGAGAGGCGGATGTGATCGCTTGGATATGGGCGCGGACGGTGGCAAGCCCCAATCCGGCGGCGCAGGGCGCGCATGTGCCGCTGATTAGCACTTACTGGCTATCGTCGAAAAAGGGACAACTCGCTTGGCTCGAACCTATCGTTGACCGTGCAAACAATACGTGGAGATTCGAGGTGAGGACGGGCGAGCCACCCGATCGGAATACCGTCAAGGCCGGAACAAAGATTGCACGGGGAGCGAAGTTCAACTGTCTGCTGACGGGCCAGCCAATCCCCGACGAGCATGTGAAGGAACAGGGGCGGCAACACAAGATTGGATACCGGCTGCTGGCAATCGTTGCCGAAGTACCACGGGGGCGCGTGTATCTACCGGCACCGGAACTGCATGAGACCGTAGCACGTGTCCCGGCACCACATGTCGCGGACGAAGAAATCTCCCATGATCCACGTAACATCTGGTGCATTCCCTATGGCATGACACAGTTTGGCTTTCTCTTCACCCCCCGTCAACTGACGGCCATGGTCACTTTCAGCGATTTGGTGAAGGATGTCCGCCCGGATGTACTCGCGGACGCGCGAAAGGCCGGGATGTCGGATGCGGAAGCCGATGATTACGCCAAGACAATCACCACGTTCTTGGCACTGGCGCTTGACCGCTGTGCAGACTTCAACTGTGGACTCAGCACCTGGAAGCCAAGCGGCCAGCAGCAGATGCATCTCTTCACTCGGCAAGCCATCCCGATGGTATGGGATTTCGCTGAGGCAAACCTGCTCGGTGAGAAGGCCATCTGTTGGCACAATGCTGTTGAACTGACCGTCGATGCGCTTGAGCGCATTTCTGTCGGTAAGACTGAGACGGGCACCGCCAATCAAATTGACGCCGCCGGCGCCTGGAACGACACGCGTGGACTTCTGGTCAGCACCGACCCGCCCTACTACGACAATATTGGCTATGCCGCGCTCTCCGACTTTTTCTACGTATGGCTCAGACGGACCATTGGCGAACTGTATCCAGACCTCTTCAAAACCATCCTGGTACCGAAAGCGCCGGAGCTGACAGCAGCGCCAGAACGCTTCGACGGCAACAAGGAGAAGGCCAAGGAACACTTCGAGTCCGGTTTCCGCAAGGCGTTTACCACCTTGAGGGGAAAAATGGACTCACGCTTCCCGCTCACCGTCTACTATGCCTTCAAGCAGGAGGACGAAAAAGCGGGCAGTGATGAGGACGACAATGGAGAACAAGAGGGGGCGAGCAATGGCGTCGATCTGACGACAGGATGGGAGACGCTTCTCGACGCACTCCTCGGTAGCGGGTTCCAAATCACCGCGACCTGGCCGGTGCGAGCTTCGCAAAAATGGCGCATGGTGGCTATGGGCACGAACGCGCTGGCATCCTACATTGTCCTGGCTTGCCGTCCACGACCGGCCGACGCCCCGCAATGCAGCCGCCGCGAGTTCCTGAACGAGTTGAAGAAGGAGCTTCCGCCGGCGCTCAAGCACCTTCAACAGGGCAATATTGCACCGGTGGACCTTGCCCAGGCCGCCATAGGTCCCGGCATGGCCGTGTTCTCGCGCTACGCGAAGGTCGTCGAGTCGAGCGGCAACGCCATGACCGTGCGCACCGCTCTGGCCCTGATCAACCAGACCCTCGACGAGGTGCTGGCCGAACAGGAGGCGGAGTTCGACGCCGACACCCGCTGGGCGCTGGCGTGGTTCGATCAGCACGGGATGGAGGAAGGCGAGTTCGGCGTGGCCGAAACGCTCTCTCGGGCCAAGAACACGGCCGTCAACGGCCTTGTCCAGGCGGGCATCGTCGTGGCGCGGAGCGGCAAGGTCCGGCTGGTCAAACGGGATGAACTGCCGGAGGACTGGGACCCATCCTCGGACAAGCGGCTGACCGTATGGGAGGCAACGCAGCATCTCATTCGCGCTCTCGACCAGCAGGGCGAAAGTGGCGCGGCTGACCTTCTTCGCAAGCTCGGCGGTGCGGTCGGCGAGATGGCCCGCGAGCTTTCCTACCGGCTCCATAAAGTCTGCGAGAAGAAGAGCTGGTCGAACGAGGCGCTGGCTTACAACAGCCTCGTGCTGGCGTGGCCGGAACTGACTCGGTTGGCCCAGGCAAAACCGCGCGAAGTCCAGCGGACTATTTTTGAATAGGGGTATTTCAATGATGAGGGCAAAACATGGCTAAAAGCAATCACGGAAGAGTGGGGGACGCGCTTGAGCTGCTCAACAGGGGTTTGCGCCCTTTTGTAGAGCGGGAACTACAAGCTGTGCACGGAGATCAGTGGCAGGAGATGGTGGCGCAGACGCTCCGCGAAGACCGCGGTGCAGTGAAGGCGACCAAGAAAGGCGAGCTCAACTGGGATACCCACAACCTGCTCACGGTCATGTGGGACCAGTGGAACGCGGTCTTCCGTAACACCCTTGGCCATACCGAACGATCCCTGGTCAGTGAACTGCGGGAGGTGCGCAACCGCTGGGCGCACCAGACGCCCTTCAGCAGCGATGATGCCTATCGGGCGCTGGACAGCATCGGCCGTCTGCTCACCGCCATATCGGCGCCTGAGGCAAAGGAACTGGAAGAACAGAAGATGGCGCTGTTGCGCGTGCGATTCGACGAGCAGCGCCGGGGCGAGATGCGCAAGCACGCCGTGGCTCCCACCGAGGGCAGCCCGCAGAGCGGCCTCAAGCCATGGCGCGAAGTTGTCACCCCGCACCGGGACGTGGCCAGCGGCAAATACCAGCAGGCGGAGTTCGCGGCCGATCTGTGGCAGGTGTACCTGGGCGAGGCGGCATCCGAGTACCAGGACCCCACCGAGTTCTTCCGGCGCACCTTCATCACCGAGGGACTGCAGAAGCTCCTCAGCAACGGCGTACGCCGCATCGGCGGGCAGGGCGGCGACCCGGTGGTCGAGTTGCAGACGAACTTCGGCGGCGGCAAAACCCACAGCATGCTGGCGCTTTACCATCTTTTCTCCGGCACACCCTCGACCGAACTTCCCGGCACCGAGCAAGTCCTGAAGGAAGCCGGATGCGAAGTGGCATCGAAGGTTCATCGCGCCATCGTGGTCGGCACCAAGGTGTCGCCCGGCAACCCGAGCACCAAGGACGACGGGACGGTCGTCCGCACGATCTGGGGCGAGATCGCTTGGCAACTGGGCGGCAAGACCGGTTACGAGATGATCCGCGCCGACGACGAGAAGGCCACCAACCCCGGCGACAAGATGAAGGAGCTGTTCAACAAGTTCTCGCCCTGCCTTGTTCTGATCGACGAGTGGGTAGCCTACGCGCGACAGCTTCACGAAGGCAGCCTGCTTCCCGCCGGCACCTTCGATACCCAGTTCACCTTCGCGCAGGCACTGAGCGAGGCGGCCAAGGCGGCCAAAAACACCTTGCTGGTGGTCAGTATTCCAGCATCCGATAACGAGATCGGCGGCGAATGGGGCCAGCGTGCCTTGTCCCGACTCAAGAACGCCATCGGCCGCGTGGAATCGAGCTGGCGTCCGGCCAGCCCGGACGAGGGGTTCGAGATCGTGCGCCGTCGGCTCTTCGAGCCACTGCACGAGAAGCAGGCCTTCGTGGCGCGCGACGCCGTGGCGCGAGCCTTTGTGGAGATGTACGGAACGCAGCACAGTGAATTCCCATCCGAGTGTCGAGAGGCCGAATACGAACGTCGCATCAAGCTGGCCTACCCTATCCACCCGGAACTCTTTGACCGGCTCTACAACGACTGGTCCACGCTCGACAAATTTCAACGCACACGCGGCGTGTTGCGCCTGATGGCGGCGGTGATCCATTCCCTATGGGAAAGACAGGACGGCAACCTGCTGATCATGCCAGCCACCATCCCCATCGACGACTCCGCGGTGCAGTTCGAGTTGACCCGCTACCTTGACGACCAGTGGACCCCTGTCATCGCCAAGGATGTGGACGGGGAGCATTCCCTACCGCTCAGGCTCGACCGGGACGCGCCGAACTTGGGCCGCTACTCCGCTTGCCGCCGCGTGGCGCGCACCATCTATGTCGGATCGGCCCCGACCCAACGGGCCGCCAACCGGGGTATCGACGACCGCCAGGTGAAGTTGGGATGCGTTCAGCCCGGCGAAACCGTGGCGACCTTCGGCGACGCCATCCGCCGACTTACGGACCGGGCGACCTATTTGTATGTGGACGGCAGCCGCTATTGGTACTCGACCCAGCCCACGGTCACGCGTCTTGCGGAGGACCGTGCGAACCAGCTCCAAGAACACGATGTCATGGACGAGATCGTACGCCGGCTCAGGGATGAGGCGCGCAGCCGTGGCGATTTTCACCGCGTGCATGCCTGTCTGAGCAGTAGCGACATCCCGGACGAGCACGAGGCGCGGCTGGTGGTCCTCGGTCCGGAGCATCCGCACAGCAAAGGCCAGGCGGACAGCGCCGCGCGGAAGGAGGCGCAGGCTATCTTGGACAGTCGTGGCAGCAGCCCCAGGTCATACAAGAACACCCTGGTGTTTTTGGCCGGAGACGCAAGTCGACTCAAGGACTTACAGACCGCGATTCGCCAGTTTCTTGCTTGGAAGTCCATTTGGGATGAGCGGGAGCAGCTCAACCTCGATCCGTTCCAATCCAAACAGGCCGACACGAAACGCAAGAACGCCGACGACACGGTGAACGTCCGCA
>Ga0209407_1001964_pt1 | contig 20260 bp, 16 predicted proteins | sample AD_JPNHG3_MetaG_FD_184410 | JGI IMG/M metagenome (GOLD analysis project Ga0209407, IMG submission 184410) | Active sludge microbial communities of municipal wastewater-treating anaerobic digesters from Japan - AD_JPNHG3_MetaG (SPAdes) (version 2) | ecosystem: Engineered > Bioreactor > Anaerobic... | reverse complement strand
ATGCAGCTCGGTCAAGCCGAAGACGGCGTCACGCGGGGCACGGTGCCTGGTGCCATATGTCCTCTCAAAGACATCGACAGGCAGGCGGTAATCGGATGACAGGTCTATGACGCGAGCTCCAGCGTCGAGAAGCTCCGGCACCCAGTCCATTGCCGTGCCGTGCGGGACGGCCGTGAAGACGATGTCGCAGCGCCCGGCCACCTCTCTGCCGCTCAGCGCTTCAAAGCTGTGTGAGCATATACTCTTTAGGTGAGGATGAACTACTGTTACGGGCTTTCCTGCCAGCTTGCGGGAGGTGACGGCTGCAACATTTACATCTGGGTGACTGGCCAGCAGGCGCAGTAGCTCGCCGCCGGTGTAGCCCGAACCACCGACAATTCCTACATCTATCATGAGCCCTCCCCACGATCTAATCATATAAAATCGCCGCGCCATAAGGAGCGCAGATCGAGGGAGGCAGACTCACAGGCCGCCAAATGAAGAGTACAGGCTGAAGAGGCCCTCTGCCGCAGCCTCTATTCTGCCTCTGTCCTCCAGGCAGTCCAGCCAGCGGCCGGCGATCCAGGATGAGCCCAGGAACGCGCCGAAGAGAGAGCCGGCGATGGAGGCGATTGAGTCTGTGTCCCCTCCGCCACCGGCGGCAGCGACCAGCCCCTCTTGTGGCTCATCCTCGAATTTGAGAAAGCAGTAGAAGGCAGCGGGTACTGTCTCCATGGCCAGCGGCGAGTTTCTTATCAGGCCGAAGGCGTCCTCTACCGGCAGGTCGAGGAGGCTGCCAGCCCAGAGGAGCCTGTCTGCAAAGTCAGAGTCAATGCGGCTGGCCTGGGAGGCGGCATACCTCAGGATCATGCCCTTGTCAAAGCCGTTTAAGGACAGGGCTACCCCCACTGCCACAGCCACAGCCGCAGCCCTGGCAGCAGGCGAGGTGTGGGTGGGAAGGCTCTGCAGGTCAGCGTAGCTCTTCACAACGTTGATGTCCTGATTATAGAGCAGGCCGATGGGCGACGCCCTCATGGCCGCGCCGCAGGTGGGAATGGCCATGCCCGACTGCTGCCACGGGCTTCCGGCCAGCATGTTTTCCACGGCAGAGCGGGTGGCAAAGCCCACGCCGCGGTTGAACCGCTCGTCCAGCGTCCAGGCCGCACCCCAGGCGGCCAGCTTCTCAGCAAAGAGGTCTGCGGAAAAGCCGTGCGCTTCGATAATGGACTCGGCCAGGATAAGCGTCTCCTCCGTGTCGTCTGTGAACTGGCCGGCGAGAAGGCCGAAGTGATAGTGCCCATCCGGGGCGGGCATCATATCCCGGACCTCCCCGAAGCGGGAGCTGATCTCCTGGGCGGTGTAGCCCTCCGTGGGCATGCCCAGAGCGTCGCCCACAGCCACACCGAGCAGGCAGCCGGCAAAGCGGTCCTGCAAGACCATCACTCGGGCCTCATGCGGGCCTTGATCTCCTGAACGTCGCCCTCGATCCTCTGTAGCCGCTCCTCCAGGCGGTCCTTGAGATCCGAGCGCATGCCCTGCACCTCAGAGACAACGTCCTGACGGGACTCGTCTATTGCATCGATAATTGAGTCTTGCTTTGCGGAGATCGTAGAGAGCTGGGAATTGCCCCCTTTGACCTCTGCGATTGTCTCGTCCTGCTTATCGGAGATATCTTTGAGCCGTCCGTCCATTGCAGAGAGCTTGGTGGCAACCACTCCGAAGCCGTCTTTTACTGCCACAATCAATTCTTTTAGATAATCGGCTGCAACATCGATCCTGGCATCAGTCTCATTTTCCCCGGATACCTTGAAAAAGTCTTCAAATGCGCCATTGGCATCGGTGAATTCGCTTTTAATCTCCCTAACATAGATCATGGTATTCTCAATCTTTGCTGCCTTGAGAAACCTCTCCAGATCCCCTTCCTGGCCCTCCGCCTGGATCAGCACTCTTCCATCCGGCAGATTTCGCACATAACCTTTGAGTCCCAATACTCTGGCAATGGTCACCACCCGTGACCTATAGCCCGTCATCTGGACTTTTCCCGATACATCCGCTGTGAGCTGGCGCATCATATCTGTTTGCCTTTTGTCTCTCCAACTATTTGGATTTATTCTATTGCGGCTGCATTATTGCATCTGCGTCGAAGCCTTCGATCAAATCCTCCTGCACTTATAAACCGCGAGAAATCCCTTTCGTGTCTCTTCACTCTTCACCTCAAAGCCGGCCCTCTCCAGCATTCCCCGCATGATCCAGTCCATGGTGGAGTACTCGCTCTTCACATGGCAGCAGATGCGGCCCGCATACTCGATGCCAGCCTGCCTCTCCGCCTGAGCCAGGAGGCCATCCAGGAACGACCCGTGGTTTCTGGTATCAAAGGAGTAGACCACATCCCGCAAAAAGAGCTTTCCCCCTTGCGGCAGGAGGGCGGCCAGGCGGTGCAGGGCTATCTGCTTCCAGAAGTCGGGCAGATGGTGTAGAGCAATTTGGCTGACCGCGGCCTGCAGCGGCTCGCCCCGGTGCTCGTAGCTGAGAAAACCCCCTCGCAGAAACTCTACATTGGAGACGCCCTGCGCCTGGGCCCTCTCTTCGGCGTAGGCCAGCATCCCCGCGGAAAGGTCCACGGCGTAGACACGGCGACAGTGGCCAGCTCGCCTGTGCCCGTGCCCATCTCCAGGAGGCGCTGATCCGGCTGGAGGTCGAGATAATCGAGGACCTCGTCTATCTCTCTCTGAACATCTCGAAACTTCTGAGTATAGCGATCGTATGACCCGGCCTCGGCGTCGAAGTCGGCGCCGGGGTGGTCGGGCTCGTGGTACTGCCAGGCGGGGATGGTGGACACTTTACGGATGCCTCCTGATGTATTTTATATCTCAACTTTTTCCAGTTCCAGTATAGCTTGGGCGTTCGTCTTCAAAGCCATTTTATGTGGCAGTGTGCCGAATTTGCTGTAATTTCATAGCGGCCCTGTATCCTAATATCATTACTCCTCGTCCATCGTTAAATACTTTGTATGTGTTTAGGTGCTTGAGAGTAGGTCGGAAGATGCTGATTCAGTCCGAGCATGCTTAATATAAATCGACATGCATCTAATAAGCAAACGATATCGTTAGACGATAGTATACCTCTATCGAGTGGTTGAACAAGAAAACCATATCATGAGACATTTCTGAGGAGATGACGCTTAAGAGAGGACAATCGAATGCAGCCATCACCAATCATCCCATTCACACGATCTGCCAACAGACAGTCAACTCAATAACGTTAGACTACCTGTCTGGATACAGGGCTTATTATAAATCCTGCAGATGATCAGAATGCTCCTATCGGCATAGTAGCATACTATACATCGCCAGGATTATTACTACTATTTTACATCAAGATCGAGACACTGCCCCCAGAGTTGGCCAGTGTGCGTCCCGGCTGGCAGAGCGGTAAAAATAAATCGTGCTGAAAACATCCTATCCAGCCTTAAGCTCAACTGGAGCCTCGGGGTAGGCCTGATATATGCCGTCGATATCCATATCGAAGTATTTCCGCAGCAGCTCTTCGTGAACAGTCCTTGGATCTATATCCTGGAACAGATCGGGATGGAACCACTTGGCATAATAGAGCATGGCAACCAGCTCTGAGAGCCCGCTTGCCATCTTTATATCTGTAATATATACCCTTCCTGTCTTAACTGCATCGATGTTCTCAAAACCTGGCAGGGACATTATCTCCTTCCTCTTGGCCTCCATCTCCTCAATGGTGGGTGTGGACCCATGGTACTGCCCTTGCGACATGGAATAGACAATTATCTCCGGGTTCTGCTCAATCACCCACTCCATGTCCACATGGGGCACCGTGGTCGCCAGGTCGGCGGCGATATTCCTCCCCCCCGCCTCCACGATTCTTGTGTGGCCTGTTGAATCCCTGTTTGCAGTCCAGTCAAAGTGGCCCATGGACATGAAATAAACCGATGGCCGGTCTTCATCCGGAATCGCCTTTGTTCTGTCCAGAATGGCATCATAGTATCCGGAAATCCAGCCTGCCATCTCCAAAGCATCATCCTCCTTTCCCAAAATCCTGCCCATGTCCTTGATGACGGGAATCAAGGCGTCTATATGCAAAAGGCGATATCTCAGCACCGGAATCCCGCAGTCCACCAGTTTTTTCTCGTCCTCCTCAGGGAAGAGAGCCCCTGTCTTGGCAATCACCAGATCGGGATTTTGCTCGAGAATTCTCTCGATATCCGCATCGCGACCGGACCTGCCGATATGCTCTTTTTCCAGCAGAGCGGGAGGCATGTCGCAGTCTTCTGTAATTGCAACTATTCGGGCCGGCTCTCCCAACGCATATATAACCTCAGCAGCCGCAGGGGAGAGACATATAATGCTATCAGGGTCCATAGGGACGGCCACATTCCGGCCATCTTCGTCAGTAATAGTTATCTCTTCCTTCTCCTCCGATAAAGCCGGGGCCGACAGAAGAGCAAGGAGTATAAGCAGTATGTGCAACCTCATTTGATTTCCTCCATTGGTTTTTCATTCATTAAATTAATTTGTCTTTTAACAAGTTTATTTGATCTCAATTAACGCATAAATAGTATTTGGTTGGGGTTGGGCCGGTCGCGCCATTTATTGCACGGCATAAAGGAACTTATGATGTTGGTAGCAGTTCCTTAGCGAACAACATAAAATGGGGGGACTACCTAAATCTCCAACATGTATTCGGAGGACCTGCCCAGGGACGACGATACGACCGGCCAGGCGAAGACCGCAAAAAAGACAGAAGGCGGTTTCGTATCAGCTCGCCTCCTCTGTCGGATAAACAAACACGCCATTCTCGCTCAAGTCATAATCCAGCCTCAAGAATCTTGTCAGGTACTCCTGATGAATGGCCTGTGGCTCCAAGTCGGTAAACAGATCTGGGTGAAGCCACTTTGCAAGATATGCAAGGGAGACAAACCAGCAGGGCCTGCTTGTGATCTCCGGGGCAAACATGTAGACTCTCTGCTCCTTTATGGCGGTGACGTTGGCCAGTTCGGGACGGCTGATTATCTGGAGCCATTCCGCCTCCATCTCGGAGTTATCATCTACGTTATAGCCTCCAGGCGCGCTCCATTGAAACATTACCTCGGGATCGGCCATGATAAGCCACTCAGAATCCACCTCAGGGTACATCCCGCCAGTCCCGCCCCTTAGATCAGCCGCTATATTTTTGCCTCCTGCCTTGAGGCACAACATGTGAACGATGGAGCCTTCGGAGCCTGGCTTCCAGATGCTGTACATCGGAAACACCCGCGGCTTTTCGTCGTCGGATAAAGCGGCTAGGCGATCTTCTATCAGATCGAGATAGCCTTTTTCAAACGCCACGAATTTTTCTGCCGAATCCCTTTCATCCAGGAGGTATCCGAGCATCATCATCTCCTGCAGGGAAAAGTCCGGATAGGTGAAGCCCATCCGCACAACTGGAATCCCGAATCCCTGTAGCTTGTCTTCAAGCTCTTCTGGATCTGGCCATCTCAGATCTGCGATGACAAGGTCGGGATCGAGGCTAACTATCGCCTCTATATCCGGCTCCGACCATTTTCCAACCGTCGGAAGCTGGCTAAGGAGTGGGAAGATTGCCCGGTTTTTGTCCTCCGAAAAGCCGCTTCCAACTCCCACTACCTTATCTGCCGAATTGACGCACATAATCGCTTCCCCATCGCATATTGGCAAGACGACTATCCTCTCCACCGGTTTAGGTACTGTGACAACTTTAGCCTCCTCGTATATGGTGAACGTCTCAAGCGTCAGGTTCCTCTCATCTCCGCTGATGATGTACTTTATCTGATCGATGTCATGTGCATCGATCTTGCCATCGTAATTGGCATCGCTCAATTTGGTGGCGGGATTTGTCCCAGAAATCACACCTTTCAGGTAATCGATATCCTTCTCGTCTATCCTGTCATCCAGGTTTGCATTGCCGAAGATTCCGAGCGTATAATCTGAGGCAAATGCGGGCATCGCAGTCAGTAGCGCAAAGAATGCTACGAAAATGGCCGAAAAAATTCTAGATGCTTCCCTCATTTACGTCACCTCTCCTCCAGTGGCGGATAGATGAAAACGCCATGCTCGCTTATGTTATAATCCAGCCTCAGGAATCTTGTCAGGTACTCCTGATGAATGGCCTGTGGGTCCAAGTCCGCAAAGATCTCGGGGAAGAAGAGCTTTGCCATATAAGCAGCGCCGATGAGGCCGCCTGTCGCATCGTTTCTGAAGCAGCCGCTTACAAGGTAGACGTCTCCCTTCTTCACCCCCGTCATCCTGGCTAGCTCCTGTCGGCTGGTGAAGGCCTCTCTGGCAGCCTCGATAGTCTCGATATCCTCGGGATCGTCAGCATCGTAGCCGTTGGGTGGATCGAGGGACATCCCATTATAGGTGTGAGCTACTAGATGGAGAAGGATGAAGTTGGGGTCCTGCTCAATCACCCACTCGGGAGCCACGTTGATGTAGTACGACGACCCGAGGAACTCGGGGAGATCCTCCGCCATAACCTTTCCGCCTGCCAAGATCGCCATCTGAGTGAGGGTGTCGATGAGGGAATAGGTCCGGAAAGTTCCGGTGTCCAGGTGGGCATAAGGGTAAGCGCAGATCAGAACCTTCGGTCGATCCTCATCAGGAACCCTCTCCACTCGGGATCTGATCTGATCTATCCAGTGCAGCCACCAGGTTAGGTACTCGTCGGCCCTCTCCTCCTCGTCCAGTATGTAACCGAGCTTTCTCACGCCGTCGGCGAACTTCGAGTTCTCGGGATCTGCAAGGTCTGGGTAGTATAGGCCCAGGAAGACCACGTCCACCCCGGGAAGGTTCTCTGCCTTTGTCTCGATATTCATGGGGGAGAAGGTGAGAAGCAGGTCCGGGTCTGTGCTGAGAACCGCCTCGTAATCAGGCTCGTTCATCTGGCCGACGTTCTTCCTCTTGCTCAGGACCGGGAACTCTGCTTCGCTCTTGGCCACGGCGTAATCGATTCCGACCACCTTATCCGAGGAGTTGAGGATGGCCACCAGCTCCGCGTTGTCCAGGTACTCGACCACGATCCTCTCCACGGGCTTGTGGACCGTTACCGGCTCGCCGTTGCCGTCCAGGATGTGAAGCTCCCTCTCTTCCCCTTTTATGATCTTCTCGATCTGGTCGGTGTCCCGTCCATCGATCTTGCCATCGTAATTGGCGTCGCTTAGATTGGTGGCATCATTTGTTCCTTTGATTACGCCTTCAAGGTAGGCTACATCCGCCTCGTCTATCCTGTCATCCATATTTGCATTGCCGAAGATTCCGAGCGTACAGTCGGAGGCAAATGCGGGCATCGCAGTCAGTAGCACAAAGAATGCTACGAATATGGCCGAAAAATTTCGAGATGCTTCCCTCATTTACGTCACCTCTCCTCCAGTGGTGGGTAGATGAAAACGCCATGCTCGCTTAAGTTATAATCCAGCCTCAGGAATCTTGTCAGGTACTCCTGATGAATGGCCTGTGGGTCCAGATCTTTGAAGAGATCCGGATAGAGCCACTTTGCCACTGTTACGGTCCCTATTGCCAACTGAGGTCCGATCGAGAAATCGCCTGAGATTATATACACCCTGCCGGTTTTCACAGCATCTACATTCTCAAAGCCTGGAAGGCTCATTATCGCCTCGCGGTACTCTATGAATGGGGTTTCATCGTCCATCTCGTATCCTCCCTCATAGGACAATCCGATGATGACATCGGGGTTCTGGCTGATCACACATTCGGAATCGATATCACCATGGTATTTTATGTGGTCTCTAGCGATGTTTATGCCGCCTGCCACATCACATAGATCTGTATATCCCGTGTCTGTTGCATACGCCCATCTCACAGATGGCTCTTCTCCATTATTCTTCTCCCTCTCCGTGAAGACCTTTACACGGTTCTCCTTCGGGATTTCGGTGATTCTTTCCTTCACCGTCTCCATATTGTTATCGTACCACTCAAGATAGTCATCTGCTGCCTTTCCGCTCCTGAGTATATATCCAAGCTTCTTCATCTCTTCCCTCATATCCTCCGCTCTTGATAGGTCAAAACGAACGACTGAGATATTCTCCGGTAATTTATCTTCAAAAAGGTCGGGAAGCGGGGAGTTTGTGAATGTGACGACCAAATCCGGATCGAGTACTATTATCTGCTCTACATCAGGCTGCCGCACCATTCCAATGGAGGGCAACTTGCTGAGCTTGGGAAATAGCCTCACACTTTCGATCACCGTATTATCAACGCCGACTATTCTATCCTCTGCACCTAACACACAGACCGCCTGAGCATGGCGCATGTGAAGGGGAATTATCTTATCTACCGGCATCTTCACAGTCACAATACTATCTGTAGAATCGATGATTTTGAGCTCTTTCTCCTTCCCACATATGATCAACTCTATCTGGGTTATGTCACCATCGTTGATCTCACCGTCATAATTTGCATCTGCCAGCTCAGTACGTCCATTTGTCCCTTCGATTATCCCTTCTACGTATTCTATGTCGTCCTCGTCTATCTTATCATCCATATTCGCGTTGCCGAAGATGCCAAGCGTGTAGTCAGATGCAGCCGCAGGCGCATCTGCTAGTGTGAACGATACAAGAAGCATTATCAGCAAAGAAATAGCAAATGTTCTCATTTCACCTCTCCTCCACTGGCGGATAGACGAATACGCCATGCTTGTCCAGGTCGTAATCAAGATGCTGAAATCTTGTGAGATATTCTTGGTGGATTGCCTGGGGGTCCAGATCGGAAAAGATATCAGGATGTAATATCTTGGCCATGTAGACTATGCCCAACCAGTAGGACAGCCCAGTCGAGATATCGGTGGAGAAGCAGTAGACCTTTCTGTCCTTTACGGCGGTGATGTTGGCCAATTCAGGACGGCTGAGGATCTTCTCTCTCAATGCCTTAATCTGGGCTGTATCGTCCTCATCGTAGCCGCAAGAGGCATCGGCCTTCAATGCCCTTCTCATTATGATCTCCGGATTTTCCTTCATTACCCATTCGGCATCTACAAAAGGAGTTCCACTGGCATCTGTGATTATTCCAGAAGCGATATTTCTGCCGCCAGCCATCAATAGCATCTCATGAGTGCCGGAGCCCTCGGAATTGGTTCTGTAATCGGAATATTCCAGATAGACCCTGGGCATCTCCTTCTCATCCAAAGATGAGACTCGCTCCTTGATCTGGGTGAGTGGCTTTTGATAAAAATCGATAAGCTGGTTGGCTTCCTGGTTCTTGCCGACGAGGTAGCCGAGCATCATGATATCCTGATCGGTGGTGCTGAATGGGCGGTAGGTCAGGCGAAGTACAGGAGCCACACCCTTTAAATCGGTCTCCATATTCTCAGCCCAGTTGCCGTATACGATTACCAGATCAGGTTTCAAGCTGACTATGGCCTCGGAGTCTGGAGTCGATGCCCCGCCCACAGTAGGAAGCTTGCTCAGATCCGGATAGAATGTGGTATAGTTTTCCATGTAAGTTGGAATGCCCACGATTTTGTCATCGGCCCCAAGAGATCTAAGAACCTCGGCAAACATGGCATGGCAGACCACAATACGCCCCACCGGCTCATTTATGGTGACCGTCTTTCCGCTTTCATCGATGACAACAATCTCCTTCTCCTGTCCAGCCATGATCTCTTTTATCCGATCGATATCCTTAGAATCGATCTTGCCGTTGTAATCGGCATCGGCAAGTACTGTAGGTTTATTGGTGCCGTTTATTATACCCTGGATATAGGCTATATCCTTCTCATCAATCTGGTTATCCATGTTGGCGTTGCCGAATATATTCAACGTATAGTCAGATGCAATTGCATTTGCAACTTCCAGAGCTGTGAATGATACGAGAAGCATCAAAATAATGAGAGGAAGGTCCTTCATTCACCTCTCCTCCAGTGGCGGATAGATGAAAACGCCATGCTTGTCCAGGTCGTAATCCAGATGCTGGAATCTTGTGAGATATTCCTGGTGGATTGCCTGTGGGTCCAGATCCTTAAATAGATCCGTATGGAACCACTTTCCAAGATATATAAGACCTATAAAGTATTTCGGATCGTTCCAGACGCCTCCGGCGTATATCAAATAGACTTTCTTATCCTTTACAGCCTTGACATTTTTTATCTCTGGTCTATTCATGATTTCTTCCCAGGTAGCCTTCATTTGTGATGGATCATCTTCATCATAGCCACCAGCAACGCGAGTAGAAGAAACCACTTTTAGAATAATATCCGGATTTTGGGTCATCACCCATTCGGGATCTACATTGGGGTATGAACTTTGCAGGTCAGATGCGATATTATTACCACCTGCTAAGATGCATGCCTGATGAGCACCTGTGCCTTTGGAATACGTTTTATAATCGGTATAGCCCTCTACATATACTCTGGGCATCTCATCTTCTGTTAGCTTCCCCACTCGATCATCGATAATCGATAGATATCCTTCATACCAATCAATGAATTCTTCCGCTTTGTCTCTTTCATTAAGAATATAGCCAAGCTTTATGATGTCGTCAGACATTGTTTCAGGCTTATAGCAATCGAGACGGACCAACGAAATATTCGTATCAATCAGCCTATTTTCAAGGTCTGTCGACCACTTTGTAAAGTCACTTCCGTATGCAACTATCATATCAGGCTTTAGCTGAAGTATCTTTTCGGTATCGGGATCTGACATTGAGCCGGCTATGGACAGCTTGCTCATCTGAGGGAAGAACTTGGTATCATCCGCAATATATTTATCAATTCCAACTACTTTGTCTTTTGCTCCGAGCAATGTTATGATCTCCGCACTATTAGAATGGAGCGCAATAATACTTTTTACTGGCTGTATTATTGTCACCGGCTTTCCATTGGGAAAATCATCCGTAACTGTATCGTCAATGATGGTAATCTCCTTCTCATCCCCGTTTATGATTTTCTCGATCTGGTCGATGTCCCGTGCATCTATCTTCCCATCGTAATTGGCGTCGCTTAGATTGGTAGCCGGGTTTGTTCCTTTGATCACGCCTTCAAGGTAGGCAATATCCTTCTGGCTCCTCGCTGTTTTGTGTGGGTAAGCTGGAATCCCGAGACACAATCCAAGTTATAGCTAAATTGCCGGGAGACCGCCAATCATCATAATATCAATGCCAACCGCCTCTCAAGTCGGAGTAATAAGTGAAGTTGCATCATGATACCAAAATAGATATCATGAGGTTACCCACAGGAAATAGCGAAGAGCCATCCTTCTCATCTATGGTGTCGTCCATATTTGCGTTTCCAAATATGCCTAGAGTGTAATCAGCGGCGGTTGCGGGCGATGTCACCAGCGATATGCATGCCATCATAGCTAATATCAAAGCCAATCGTTCCATATTTGTCCATCTCTATCTTATTTCATCATATCCAATTCAATAATAGTATGATTTAATGCTACTATATAACTATTTTCGTCAGACCTAGATTCTAAATATCCTATATAACAGAACAATCGCAAAACGGGAGAATTCCACGGTATTGAACTCAAATCAAAATATTGGTGTCTACTGAATCCTCATGTGCAACAACCGATTCCTTCGTCTCCAAAAGACGCCCGAAATCAAGTTCGCGATCGGGACAAAGGCGACATGACCAGCTTTGCACCAAGCTGGCCGCCAGCGTCCCAAATGAGAATCCGTCGCCTGAACATCAATCCATCTCGAACTTACGTTCTCGGCCTCTCACGCCCCTATCACCTTGCTCATCTTCTCCTTCCAGGCTGCCACCTCCTCCGCCGTCACCACGTCTATCGCCCCTCCCTGAAACTCGCCCTCGGCATCGCCCATCCGCTCCTCCATCCAGCCCTCGATCTCCAGGTAGAGCGACTTTAAGGCATCCAGAACCTCGGGATCGGCCTTCCACAGACCCCTCTGCTCGGCCTCCAGCAGCCTCCGCCCCATCTCCTCCATGGCCCAGGGGTTATTCTCCTGGAAGAACTTGCGGTTCTCCTCGTCCATGATGAATGTTTTAGCTATGTCGTCGAATATCCAGTCGTCCACCTCCTGGGTCGTGGCCTCCCAGCCATAGACCCGGCCCACACGCTTGGATATGTCGCCTGCACCCTTGTAGCCGTGCTGCTTCATCCCCTCGATCCACTTCGGGTTGAGCAGCTTTGTCCGGACGACGCGCCTGACCTCGTCCGCCAGCTCTCTCACATCCACGTGCTCGGGCTCGCGAGTGTCTCCATAGTAGGCCTTGACATCCTTTCCTGACAGGTGCCTGGCGGCCGCAGTCATCCCACCATGTGTGCCGAAGTAGCAGCAGCAGCCGAATAGATCGTACTCGTCGCTGACAACCTTGTTGTATGTGAGATCCACAGACTTGAGGGCGTTGACGAAATGCTGATAGGACTCCCTGCCAGCGACGCCCTTGCCGTAGGCATAGCCGTTCCAGTAGACGAATATGTCTGAGAGATCCTTCTCGTCCTTCCAGGCAGAGGCATAGACTGCGAGGTTTGTTCCCGACTGGTATGTTCCGGGCTTGCTCGCGAAGATTCGAAGCGTCGCCTCCCGCCAGTCTTTGGCTCTGCCGCTCTCAAGGCTGGCCAGGGTGTGCTTGCGAACGAAGTTCATCTCAAGGGGCTCATCGAGCCCAGCCACTGCCTGAACAGCCTCGTCGATTGTGTCTATGCAGTTGGGGAAGTTGTCGCGGGTGATTCCCGAGACGCGAATGGTCAGGTCGATCCTGGGCCGGCCAAGCTGCTCCAGGGGGATGACATTGAAGCCCTTCAGCCTTCCGTTGGACTGCCAGACGGGCTCGGTTCCGAGCAGGAAGAGCATCTGCGCCATGTCCTCTCCGTCGGCCCACATGATGTCGCTGCACATCCAGTAGAAGGCTATATTTTCAGGATAGCGCCCCTCTTCCCCCTGGTGCTTGGCAATTACCGCCTCCCCGAGCTTGCAGCCCACCCTCCAGGAGGTCTTGGTGGGAACGCGATAGGGATCGAGGGAGTAGAAGTTCCTGCCCGTTGGCAGCACATCATCCCGCCCCCGGGTGATAAGGCCGCTGGGACCCGCTTCGACGTAGCCGCCATCCATGCCGTTCAGCAGTGACTCGATCTCCAAAGAGGCCTCGATCCGGGCTTGAAGGTCCAGAACCTTCTCACGGATGGCCTCAAGCTTGCTCTCATAACCCGCCGTGGAAAGGCCCAGGGCCTCATCCGGCATGCCGCCCTGCAGATAGGTGCCTATGAGCCTCTTGCACAGCCCCTCGATCGCCTCAAGAAGCTGGCCGTGCGACCTGCCGTTGCGCTCGTTTACGCCTCCCTGATCGGCTAAAAGCTCCTCTATGGAGAGGCCCATCATGGCTGCGACTGTGCCGCGCAGCGAGATTCCACTTCCCTCGAATCTCATTATGGAGTTGATGAACTCCACACGCCTCTCGCCTTGCGGCAATTCGCCGAAGATGTGCATTCCAGAATCGATCCGGGTGTTCCTGACCAGGCTGAGTTGGTTGTGTGCCTTCGTCACAATCTCCTCAACAGGCATGTCATCGGTCAGCTTCATGCCTTTGTCGAGGTTTGCTGCCCTGACGGCGTCGATCAGCAGGTGTCTCAGCTCATGAGATCGCGCATGGTCATGCCTGGCCGTCTCATACTCGCCCAAGAGCCGGTCGACCTCCAGCAGCTCGTCGTAAAGACCCGACTCTGTCATGACAGTTTGCATGTGGTCCACCAGGACGGCGTAGCTGCGGCGCTTGGCAACCGTCCCCTCGGGCGGGTTATCGGCGTTGTAGATGTAAAGATGGGGTATGGTGCCTATGCATATATCCGGGTAGCAGTTCCTGGAGAGGCCCACGCCCTTTCCGGGCAGAAACTCCAGGTTGCCGTGAGTGCCGACGTGGATCAGCACATCTGCGCCAAAGACCTCCTCCAGGTAGCGGTAGGTCGCCATGTACTGGTGGGTCGGCGGCACATCCGGGTCATGCAATATCTTGCAGACCTGGCCGTCACAGCGTGCCCCGGCACAGCCGCGCTTCGGCTGGACGCAGATCACTGCATTGCCATACTGCACGCCGGTGATCACTATCTTGCCCTGATAGAGCATAGCCGCCGGGATGCCGTCCCTCTCCTCCCCTGGCGGATTGCCCCATGCATCGCAGACCCTCTTCTGCACCTGAGGAGAGAGGGTGTTGAACCACCGCTCATATTCTTCTTTGGTCTGATAGGCCAGGGCTCCCCCTTTTGCCACGATCTCCTCTATTGGCGTCCACCGAAACTCGGAGATGGCCTTGCGGCCCATGATGGTATCGATCAGCTCTTTGCCGGTGGCCGGAATGCTCTCCAGAGAATAGCCTGCTTCCTCCATGCGGTTCATGATTTTGACCACGCTTTCGAGGGTATCCAGGTGCGCGCCTCCACCAACCGCCGCCTCCGCAGAGGCGCAGGGATTGTTGTGGAGGATGAAGGCCACCTTTCTCTCTCCGGCTGGCTTTCTGGCCAGGTCGACCCATTTTTTTACCCTTTGAGAGAGCTTCTCGCATCGATCAGCAATCGGTGTCCTCTCCAGTACCCCGTCGCTATCCTTTCCAGAGCTGATGATGATCGGCTCGATGCCTCCCTCGAACTCAGGCATGGCCACATACCAGCCGATATCGGTGGAGAGACCATTGGACCTCTCCCACTCCTCCTGAGACATATGCGTGGATAGAACGGGCTGAATGACAGGGACATTCAGCTTCTTGAAAAGGTTGATGCCGGTCGCATTTCCGCCGTATCTGCCCATCTTTCCCTGCTCCTGGCCCAGGAAGAAGGAGACTGTTTTAACAAGGGCGTCAATGCGCGGCTTGCCAGAGTCAAAGAAGTAGTCTTCGACCACCTCGGCCATGCTGCGGGTGCCGAGATCAGCATCCCGCACAGAATAGGAGAACACGGGGATGACATTGAGACCATGACGCTCCAGGCTGCGGATCAGCTCGTCCTCCACGCCCTGGTTCCTGTTCACCCAGTAAAACCTTGAGAAGAGCAGTCCGACCGTCGGGCCGTCATCCGGCTCATACCATCTCAGATAATCATCAATGCACTCGAAGTGATGATCGGCATCGGGATGATAAGCACCCTCCCAGGGCATGGGACAGGGTGGGGCAAATGAGGTGTCCCTTCCCAGCATCTCTTTGGCCAGAAAGAGGAGCATGTTGCAGATATTGTCCTCTCCGCCCATTGTCATATAGGCATTGGCTGTAACTACCACGCTGGCCGGCGCTGTGGAGAGCATCCAGTATGCCTGATCATAGCCGAGAGATACCAAAGGCCTGCTCTTAGCGATCTCCTTGAGCCTTGGCTCCATTTCATCCCATATGGCATCGCTGCTGCGATGCAGAATGATCAGGTCGCAATTTTGGCAGGATAAAAGAGCCTCGTTGATGCGGTTCGGCTGGTCAATCAGCCTCTGTGTCGAATAGAGCTGCATCTCAAAGGCAAGCCGCCTGGCGGCCCGGGCCATTACGGGCAGATACGAATTTCCTACAATGCAGGCTATCTTCATGGACCCTCACTCCAATGAAGGATAGACAAAGATCCTGTCCTCAGGATATTCTACTCCCAGGAGATCCAGATACTCCCGATAGACGCCTTCAGGAGCCAGCTCCGCATCAGGATGGAGGAGCTTGGCCAGATAGCTCTGACCGACAACGCTGTCCATGCCGAACATCATATTCCAGTAGACAACATAGACCCTTTCGCCGGCGATAGCCGGAATCCTCTCGCCGCCTTCCCTGCTCCCGATCTCATCGACAATGGCCTTCAGCTTTGAGGAATCCTCTGACGGCCCTTTATCCCAGCCGATTTTATCAGAGCTCTGGATGCGGATGATGACGTCAGGATTCTCTGTGACGACCCACTCCCAGCTTACCTTAGGATACATATCGAGCTCTTTAGCAATGTTGAATCCGTAGCTCATCTGGATCATCTGATTGATGCCTGAACCCCTGCCGTAGGTAGACAATGAGCCGGGACCGCCTTTGCTACTGCTCTCGAAGTAAACCTTGGAAATTGCGCCTCCTTCCACTGCCGAAGAGATCCTCTGACGGCTGGCATTCACCCAATTCAAGTACCTGCAGGCTTCATCATTTCGATTCAGGATCTTGCCCAAAACGGTCACATCCTGGGTGAGACTCTCCGGTTTGTAAAAGTCCAGGCCGACAACGGTGATATTCATGAAGGGCTCGAGAGCCTTAGCCACGTTTGCGGCTCCGTAGGGCCGATCGGGATAGGTATAAGCTATGACGATTATATCCGGCTCGATTGAGCCGCTTTCGCGGGCGATCTCACCGATCATCTCAAAGTTGATCTCGCTCCATTTGCCGACGCCTTGCTTGTTCTTTAAACCGGGGAAAAGCTCGGCCTTTGACCTCAAATCATCGGCGACGCCGACGATTTTATCTGCATCACCAAGCACTGTCACAGCTTCGGCATGATCTGTACTGAGAACTATGATCCTTTGCACCGGCTCGGCAATTGTGATGGTACGGCCTGCCGAGTCGGTGATGGTCAAAGGATATGTTGTCTCTTCAGCCATTACAGGAAGAGACGCCATTGCCATGCATAAAATGGCGGCAAAACAGCTCCACTTAGATCTGGACGGCATCGAATTATCCCTCTATTCTATTACAGGAAGGCCCTTTGCATATAAATATTTCCATTTTCGTATTACTAGATAATAATCTTTACCAAATTAAAATGTTTTTGTGTGATCGGCAATTCTGATATTCATATCGGCAGATCAGCCCGCTAGAGCGCCATTCAAAGACCGCAGAGGCACAATCCAGGGTTTATCCAGCGATCTCATAACCAGCGCCTCGACGCCGTAGACATCGCTGATATTTCTCTCGCTCAGCAGATCATTTGGGGTGCCGGCGGCATAGACAATACCCTTCTTCAGCATCACCAGTTTATCCGAAAACCGGGCGGCAAGATTGAGGTCGTGGATGGCCATCACCGCGGAGATGCCCTTCTCCTTGACCAGTGAGCTTATGGTCTCCATGACATCCAGTTGGTGCTTCATATCCAGGTTGGATGTGGGCTCATCCAGAAGGAGCACCGCCGGCTCCTGGGCCAGCGCCCTGGCGATGAGCACCTTTTGCCTCTGGCCGCCGCTCAGCTCTGAGAAGTCCCTCATTGCCAGCTCCCGCAGATTCAATAGCTCCAGGGTGTCCGCCACCTTGCCCAGGTCAGCATCTGAAACCCTCCATCTGATATGAGGCCTCCTTCCCATAAGCACTGTATCAAAGACAGTTGTAGCCAATGGCGTTGAGCTGGACTGGGGCACATAGCCTATCAGCCTGGCTATCTCCTGCTGCTCCATTGCCTGGACCTCCCGTTCCTCCAGCAGAATGCTGCCCCTGGGCTTGAGGATACGGTCGATGCATTTGATAAGGGTTGTCTTGCCCGATCCGTTCGGCCCCACAAGGCTCAAGATCTCAGCATCGTCCACGAAAACGTTCAAATCGTCCAGGATCTTGCTGCTTTTATAGCTGAAAGATAAATCTTTTATCGAGATTTTTACCATTGCGCAACACTCTCCGTATGGTGTCGACTTGGGATATACTCTCACACCATATTAATAAAACTTACTGATGGAAATGTATTATCAAATAATAAATTTGGAATAAGGAAGACCCTTCTGCTGGCAGCTTACCAGAACTCCTTCTTCCGGCGCACGAAGAGGTATACGAAGAATGGCACGCCCAGGAAGGCGGTCATAATGCCCACCGGCAGTATCACTGGAGCAAGTATGGTCCTGGCCACGGTATCTGCAGCCAGGAGCAGCAGTCCGCCGGCCAGGCCTGAGATCGGCAGCAGGAATCTGTGATCGCCCCCGATTATCATGCGCGTGATGTGAGGGGCCACCAGGCCGATGAATCCTATGGTGCCAGTAAAGCATATCACAGCCGCTGTTATGAACGAGACCAGCATCATGCAGATGACGCGTGTTCTCTCCACATTTACACCCAGGCTCTTTGCAGTCTCATCCCCGGCTCCAAGGGCATTGATATCCCAGGATTTGATGAGAAGATATGGAAAGCATAATGCGATTACCCCTGAGACTATCCAGACCTTATCCCAGGAGGAGCGGCCCAAAGAGCCCATCATCCAGAAGACGACCTCCTGAACCTGCTCTGCATGGCCCACATATTGCAGAAAGGAGGTCATGGCAGAGAAGAAGTACATGATGGCGATTCCAGCCAGGATCATCGTCTCCGGGGTGATCCCTTTGTATTTTGCCAGTCCGTATACAGCGAGCGATGCCAGAACTGTGAAAATGAAGGCGTTGCCCACGATCAACCACTGGCCGCCTACAAACCCAGCCCCCATGACAATGGCCAAAGCCGCACCGAAGCCCGCTGCCGAGGAGATGCCCAGGGTGAAGGGGCTTGCGAGGGGATTTTTAAGGATTCCCTGCATAACGGCCCCGGCAGTGGCCAGGCCGAATCCTCCGACTATCGCCAGCAGAATTCTGTGCAGCCGCAGCCCCCAGACGATGGTGTCCGAGAACCAGTCGGTCTGGAAATGACCTGGGAAGAAGCGGGCCAGTATGGCCGAGTAGACGCCCATGACGCTGATGTCGGCAGATCCCAGGGTGGCGGCGTAGCCAGCCAGTAAAATTATCGCCAAAATGAAGGCGAAGAGGAAGGAGAGCTTTCTGCCGGTGAACCTCTCGTACTCCTCCTTCAGGTTCGCAGCAGAGTTATCCTGGGAATGTGCCATCGACATCTATCTACTCCTCTGGATAGGCGAACACTCCGCTATTGAGCACATCAACATCTACATGCTGGAATCTGTTGAGGTATTCCTGATACGCCTCTCTGGGATGGTAGTCATGGAAGATCTCGGGCTGAAGCCATTTTCCCAGATAGCCCATGCCCAGGAAGAACCTCGCTCCGCCTCTGGTGCAGTCCCAGGTGAACACATAAACACACCGGTTCTGTATTGCAGGAGTCCTGCCCAGCTCCTGCCTATTGAGCAGCTCATCCCTCAATACCTCAAGAGCTGTAGTATTGGAGAGTTCTTTCTCGATTCCGGGGCTATCTTTGAGATACTTATAGCGCAATATGGCATCAGGATTCTTCATGGCTACCGATTCTGGGTCAACCTGCTTGAAGCCCTGCAGACCTGAGAATATGTTATCCCCGCCCGCGGCAGCGACAAGGGCATTGTGAGCGTGGCCAGAGCCACAGGTGAAATAGGTCTGGCCGCCGCCGAAGTCGGCCTCTAAATAGACCTTCGGCTTTTCGGCCTGTGACCGGGCCTTTACCTCGTCGAGATATCTACCAAGACTCTCATCAAAGAATTCGGAGTATTCCTCAGCCTCCTCGTCTTTGTCCAACAAGCGGCCCATATTTTTTACGATATAAATATACTGGGATATATTTCCTGAATCCCAGCGGATCACTGGTATGTTAGTGCCCCCGAGATTTCGATCCAGATCTTCCTGTTTGGGGCTGCTGACATAGGTTATGACGAGATCGGGGTCGGCCTTGATCAAGGCCTCCCAGTCAACGGATGAGATAGGGCTGCCAATGTTGGCGTAACCAGCTCCGTCTGCGTAAAGATCGCCGCTTCCCTCCTCCATGCTCTGCACAATATATTTGCTGGCAGCAACGATTTTATCTGTGCTGTTAAGGGTGCGCAGTATCTCATAGTCCTCGGTGGTCATCACGGCAATCCTCTCTACGGGTTTATAAATCGTTACTTCCTCTCCTGTAGAATCTTTTACAGAGCGGGGATAGCTCTCGTGAATGAGCCTGATCGTCTCAAGATCTGCTGAGCTGATCTTTCCCTCACCGAACTCTTTTTCTGCATTCTGTAATTCTTCCGCGGATACCATTCTGTCGCCATTTGTATCCCCAGGGATAGATGCCGTCTCAGAGCTGGAAGCGATCCCTGGAAGGTAGAAAATGCAGAAAAGCAAAGCCAAAATGCAAATGATCTTCATGCCCAATCCTCATATTTTCTCATCGAAAACCGAAACGTGCATATTACTATTTAATCTTTTGGTATTATCTGATCATAAGAACTCTAAGCAGGAGTTCCTTTAATGCGTTTTCATCATAAATGCGTCAATTCTCAAGCAAAAATCCAATGTAATGATAACGCTTGGTTCCTATTTATTGGAAACAAATTTACTTGACTAATTCACATTTGATTACTAATACTAACTTGACTTATTCATATTTAGATTTTTTTCGCAATCAATTGCCCACCACTTGATCATCGATCAATCAATTTCACGACAATTGAATC
>Ga0209407_1001963_pt1 | contig 20261 bp, 22 predicted proteins | sample AD_JPNHG3_MetaG_FD_184410 | JGI IMG/M metagenome (GOLD analysis project Ga0209407, IMG submission 184410) | Active sludge microbial communities of municipal wastewater-treating anaerobic digesters from Japan - AD_JPNHG3_MetaG (SPAdes) (version 2) | ecosystem: Engineered > Bioreactor > Anaerobic... | reverse complement strand
TGCCAAAATTAAAACAGGATTTTTCTAGAGCATTTGAAAACTATATTCTCAATAATACAGAGCTGTTAACTTATCAATATTTGCAAAATCCCGGCAAACCTAACTCTCCTTTTCTTCCACAAACAATTGGTCCTTTGAATGCTTCAGTACTAAAATTTTCAACTGGTGCGGAATTTTATTATGCTTTCTATGGTAATGAATATTATTTTCTCGTGGCTACTAGCAAACCGGCTTTTGAAGAATTGCTAAATCTTATTGTAGAAAGGTAGTAGTAAAATAGGGTATAGTATAAAGTTTTTACGCTTAAAAATTTCCTTATAGATAAATGGTAAAATAATATAATCCCATTTGGATTTATTAAAAGTAAAAGCATAAAAGCGAAAATAAAAATTGCTCTCTAACTTGTTTATCGTCTTTTATAATTTTAATAAAATTTGCCGAGGTGGCGGAATTGGCAGACGCGCTAGGCTTAGGACCTAGTCCCCTTTGGGGGTTGAGGGTTCGAGTCCCTCCCTCGGCACAAACGAATAAAATGAGTTTGGGACGAGGAGCAAGCCAACTGCTTGGCTTGCGTGGGGACGAGAAGCGCGCAGCCATGGGCGACGAGCGAGTTGGCGAGGAGCCCAGCGAGCGGCGGGCTGCGAGCGCGAGAGCGGAAGCTCGAGCGACTTGTAGCCGAGTCCCTCCCTCGGCACAAACGAATAAAATGAGTTTGAGACGAGGAGCAAGCCAACTGCTTGGCTTGCGTGGGGACGAGAAGCGCGCAGCCATGGGCGACGAGCGAGTTGGCGAGGAGCCCAGCGAGCGGCGGGCTGCGAGCGCGAGAGCGGAAGCTCGAGCGACTTGTAGCCGAGTCCCTCCCTCGGCACAAACGAATAAAATGAGTTTGAGACGAAAAACGCTCAAACAAAGTAAAAATAAAACTTAAAAAAGTTAATGCGAAAATGCTACAAAAATTTTCTCAAAGAAATTTGTAACATTTTAATTCAAAAAAACAGAATTAATTACTAAATAACGCCGAACTCAGAAACAAGAGCGACCAGAAACAAGAGCGACTTCGTTTGCTTAAAACCAGCGGATACACAGTATTAAACATCCTTCTAAAACTGAAATCCGAAAGAAAATAGTTTTATAAACAGCAAACTTAACATTCGAAATGACTTTTAACGATAAACTAATTTGGTCATAATCAGCCGTTTTTTAATGCGAGTTTTTATATAATTTAAAACTAGCCTTTTGGGCTAGTTTTAAATTCACAAAAATGTTACCTCAATTCCCTCATTCTACACCGAAGTACCTAATAAACCTCCAACAATTTTAGTAATACTAAAGGCAAGAATAGCAATAACAACAGCAATCACAGCATAAATAAGCATCTTATTAGCAGTTTTAACTTTATTACTATCACCAGCAGCCGTAATATAAGAGAAAGCGGCTATTAAACCCAAAATAACAGCTGCTACTAAAACAATCGTGTAAATCCATCGAGCAATTATATTAACTGTTTGCATCCATGCGTGTAAATCACGAGCTTCAGGAACCTGTTGCACGCCCGAATACTGAGCGCTTGCTACACCCCCAAATGTTAAAAAAACAACCGCCAATAAAGAAACAACAGCAAAAATTTTTTTCATTATAATTTATTTTATCGACCTTTAGGAATAATTTAATATTTTTTAATTAATCCTATACCGGTACGCCTAATAAACCTCCAACAATTTTAGTAATACTAAAGGCAAGAATAGCAATAACAACAGCAATCACAGCATAAATAAGCATCTTATTAGCAGTTTTAACTTTATTACTATCACCAGCAGCCGTAATATAAGAGAAAGCGGCTATTAAACCCAAAATAACAGCTGCTACTAAAACAATCGTGTAAATCCATCGAGCAATTATATTAACTGTTTGCATCCATGCGTGTAAATCACGAGGAGCAGGAGGCTCCTGCAGATTCGTATACACCTGAGCACTCACCAAGCCCCCGATAGTAAAACTCAACGATACTATTAAGAGGAAAATTGTAATAATTTGTTTCATTTAATTGTTTTAGTTTGTTGTTATTATAGACCTTTTATCATAAACTACTATTTCGCTAATAAAATATTAGTAATAATTGTGTTAATGCTAAACGCTAATAAAGCCACCACTAGCGCAATAACAGCATACATAATTTGATTACGAGCTTTTTTGACATTCTCTGTTTTTCCGCCAGCTGTAAGAAAAGTAAAAGCTGCTACGAGAACAAAAATCACCACTAGCGCCAAAAGAATGGTATACATCCACTTAGCAATGTTATTGATAATTTTAATAATGTCTTGAACTCCACTAATACGAATACTACTTGTCGCTAGTTGATTTTGTTGAGCCAAAACCGGCGATATTAAAGATAGCCCAACAATAAGCATTACAATACTCGGTAAAAATTTTTTGATTGTCATATTATTTAGCAAGTTGATTAATTAAATTAATAAGATTAGCGACTGAAAAAATACTAATAATGGCAACGGCAACGCTTGTCCAAATCAAAATTGATTTGGCCTTTTTAATATTTTCTATATTGCCCGTCCCCATCAAAAAAGCGCCGTAAAAATACATTACCAAAGACAAAGGACCAACGATCAACAAAAGATATTGCTGAATCGTGTTAATTAATTGAGTTAAAGAAGAGGCATTAGCAATTAAATCTTTACCAAAACCGAATAATCCTTCAATCAACATTACTACAACCAAACCACCCATAGCCCACCCCAAAGCATTCTGCGCTTGTTTAACCTTTTGAGGATTTCCACCGGCTGTCATCAATAAAACTGCCCCCCAAATAGTCATTACAGCGCTAAGCGGCACGGCTAGATTAAGAATCCATTGGACTATTTGCTGCATCAACCCTCCTATAGTTTTAGCCTTGATAGGGCTGACTAATTGAGCTGATGCGTCTGATGTTGTCAAAATTATTGCTACTAATAGTGTAGAAAATAAAAATAGTTTCGTCAAGTTATTTTTTTTCTTTTGAGAATAGAGAAAAAACATAGAATTATCTAAGCCAGTTAGCCTTAAGAATATTGCCCAGAGTGAGCGGGTAGCCAAGAAGAATAGTGCAAACAATATTAATAATAAAACTCGCGCCGTAAACAATAATCAAACCAATAAAAGCCGCCTCAATAATCTTCTGGCCTGCCTTAACACCTTCGGGCTTGCCTTGAGAAACAATCATCCGAATGCCACCATAAAGACCAAATCCTATAGCTGCATAAAAAGCAATTTGTCTTAACAAATGAAAAACATTTGCAATCACAATAAGAATATGACCAAAATTACATTGACCAGATTCTCTGCATGTCGTTGCTACTCCTTCAAGCAATCCACTGCCTGTTTCTTCCACAGTCACCGTTACCGGTGCAGGTACTGGTGACGGAACAATTTGAGTTGCTTGCTGAGCTAAAACATAATTGCTTAAATAAAAACTAGCCATTAACAATATAATGCCCTTTATTATTGCTCCTATAAAAGAGTGTCTAGAAAAAAAATTCATTAAAATTGACTAGCGCTACGATTAATCCGCTGGGCAGCTTCATGCAAAGCCGTAAGCGGCGTGGCTCGACCATCTAAAATAGATTCTAACATATTTTTTAAAATATTGGTATTTTCTTCGGGGTTAAATTGCAACCACGTTTTTGCTGTAAGAGCTTGCTCGCAAAAAACTCCCAGTTTTTCGTCATTTTTGCACGCTTGAATTAAAACGCGATTAGCCGCTGGTCGAAAAGTACTATTTAAATATTCTACCGCTCCTTTATCCACAAGATAATAAATAAAATCCCAAGCTTGTTGTGGGTGTTTTGAAGTAGCCGAAACTGTAAAAGCCCAGTAGTCAGCATAATTTTGTTTAGTAATAGTATTTGCAGGCTGAGGCAAAGGTGCTACACTATAATTAAGATAAGCGTTTAAAGCATTGAGCGTTGTAATTGCTGAACTATAATCAATCATCATTGCTAACTTATTTTGAGCAAAAGCTTCAACCGCGTTAGGGAAATGCACATTCCATGAATAATTAGGACTGGCTGGATTAGCAAAGCTTAAATAAAAATTAACAGCATTGACACCATTGGCAGTATCAAAAATCCCTCTCCCATTTTCATCAACAATTTTTTGATTATTATGTAGCATTAGAAGCAAAACAATATCAACTGCATTTTTGATATTATTAACCGTACCTAATGCTGCGCCGGCTTGAAGAATTTCACCGCTACTATTTTTTTTAGTAAGCAGCTGGGCATCTTTTACAAATTCATCCCAAGTCGCCGGTGGCATTGCAATACCAGCTGTATTAAAAAAATCTTTATTGTAATACAGAGCCAAAGTATCAACATATAAAGGCAATGCCCAGATTTTTCCTTGATAATAAAGATCATCCGCTGTGACGTCAACAAAACCGGCTTTCAGATCTTTTATTGAAATACTTGATGGATATAATTTATCTAAATGTTTAGGAACCCAGTTGTGTTTGATCATAATAATATCCGGACCTTTTTGAGCAGCTAACGCATTAAGCAATTTGTTTTCGTAGTCGGCCTCATCAATTTGCTGATAATTAATTGTAACATTGGGATAAATGGTTTGATATCCTTCTAAAACGCTTTTAAAGGCGTCGGAATTATCAATGCCCCAAAATTCTAAAGTAATTGCTGGCATTTCCGATGGGGGGTTTTTCTCTTGAGATTTTAATCCAGGGATAATACCGAGTAGCATTAATACTACTATCAAAATGATAATGGCGATTACTATAAAAATAATTTTTTGAGATTTAGTTAACCCTTGTTGAGGCATATATTATTTTTGAAAAATAGCACACCAATGTGTATCGTCAATTTCAAGAGTGTGTATAAATTTAAATTGCTTTTTTTGAGCCATTTCTTTAACTTCTTCTATTGTTAGACGGTTTTCCTTGGGGGGACCCAATATACTCTCCGGCTTCCAATCAATAATAACCATTTTTCCTTCGGATTTTAATATTTTATACGCTTCTTCGCAAATGCGTGGCTGAAGTTTTTTTTCAACTTGAAATAATAAATTGGCTATTATTACCCAATCGCAACTATTTGGATCAAGCGTGCTCGTTTTTTCTAAATTAGCCCAGCGCGTCTCAAGATTATTAATACCGCGCATTTGTGCTAAAGATTTTACCGATTCCAATTGTTGAGGCACTACATCAACGGCAAAAACTTTTCCCTCTGGACCTACAGCCTTAGCTAATTCTAATGTTAAAATGCCGCTACCACTACCAAAATCTGCTACAACAGAACCTGGCATCAAGTTTAATTGAGCAACTAAATTTTTAGGGTCAAAGATGTGGGCCATATAAATTTATTTTATCACAAATCAAAAAAACTACAAAACCACAATACCCGCCACCGTATCATCTGGATCAAGCCGAATAATCCTCACCCCTTGAGCAATACGCGATTGCTGAGAAATATTACCTAAATCAGTTTTAATCAAAATCCCTTTTTTCGAAATTAATAAAACTTCTTTAGTATCTTTAAAAATCACTTTAATTGCTACCACTTTGCCTGTTTTTTCGCTAATTCTAGCAGTTTTAATCCCTTGCCCTCCGCGATGTTGTAATCGATATTCTTTTAAAGCAGTGCGCTTGCCAAAGCCCTTTTCCATTACCACTAAAAGCATTCCATCTTTTAATTCTGGTTTGATTACATCAAAACCCCTCACTTCGTTATCTTTTTCTTTTTTAAGACGAATGCCCAACACTCCAGCTGCGTTTCTCCCCATCGGCCTCAAATCCTTTTCTTTAAATCGCAGGGCCTGGCCATAAGCAGAAAGAACTATAATTTCATCGTTAGGTTCAACAATTTTGGCATCTTTCAACTCATCGCCTTCTTTTAATTTCATAGCAATCAATCCTGAACGCCTCACGTTGGCAAATTCAGTCAAACTCATTTTTTTCATTATTCCATTTTTAGTCACCATTACGAGATATCCGCTTGTTTTTGATTGTTGATTGGGATAAACCATAATAGCGGCTATTTTATCTTCTTTAGATAAATCAAGGAAATTAAAAATACTTCTACCTCGCGCTGTTCGAGTGGCCATAGGAATTTCAAAAGCTCGCAATTGAAAAACTCTCCCGCTGCTAGTAGCAAAGAGTAAATTATCATGAGTATTGGCCAATAATACGTGCTGAATTTTATCTTCTTCTTTGACGTCAAATCCTATCATCCCTTTGCCTCCTCGTTTTTGATTTTTTATAATTTCTGGTTCAAAAGCTTTAATATAGCCATCTTGACTCATCATAATCACCACCTCTTGATTGGGTATCAAATCCTCTTCTTTAAATTCGCCTATGGGTATGTTTAATACTCTAGTTTTACGATCATCAGAATATTTCTTTTTAATTTCTAATGTTTCGTCTTTAATAATCTGAAGGATCTTTTTGGGATTTTTTAAAATTTCTTCCAACTCTTTGATTTCTTTTTCTTTTAATTTGGCTTCTTCTTCAATTTTTTGTCTTTCCAGCCCTACTAATGTTTGTAACTTCATTTCTAATATCGCCTCGGCTTGAATAACGGTTAATTTAAATTGTTTGATTAATTTTTCTTTGGCTTCGTCTCTGTTTTTAGAAGTTTTGATTGTTTTGATAACCGCATCAATATTTTTTAAAGCCTTCAGCAATCCTTCTAAAATATGTAAGCGCTCTTTGGCTTTTTTAAGATCAAATTGCGAACGCTTATAAATAATGGTTTGGCGGTGTTTGATAAATTCTTCAAGTAACCCTTTAAGAGAAAGTGTTTGAGGTTGGATGCCTTCAACTAAGGCTAAAAAATTAACATGAAAATTTTTTTGGAGATCCGTGTGTTTATAAAGATTATTTAAAACTTTTTGGGGATGGGCATCGTTTTTTAATTGAATGGTGATTTGAAGTCCTTCCTTGTCTGATTCGTCCCGAATATCTTTAATGCCCTCTATGCGTTTGTCTTGTACTAATTCAGCAATTTTAGCTAAAAGATCGGATTTGTTTACTTGATACGGAATATCCGAAACAACAAGATCGGCTTGACCAGCTTTTCTTTCTTGAACCTCGACTGTCGCTCGCACTGTAATAGTTCCGCGACCGCTAGCATAAATTTCTTCAAGTGATTGACGATTATAAATTACTCCGCCTGTAGGAAAATCTGGACCTTGAATTAGTTGAAGCAGATCTTTTACTTCTGCGTTCGGATGATCAACCAAATAAATTAACGCATCACAAACCTCGCCTAAATTATGAGGCGGAATACTCGTCGCCATGCCAACAGCAATTCCTGAAGTGCCATTAATTAAAAGGTTGGGAAGACGAGCAGGCAAAACTAGAGGTTCTTTGCGCGTTCCATCATAATTATCTTGAAAAGGAACAGTCTCTTTGTCTAAATCTTTTAACATTTCTTCTGCTAAAACAGCCAACCGCGCTTCCGTATAACGCATCGCCGCCGGCGGATCGCCATCAATTGAACCCCAATTACCCTGACCCTCAATTAAGGGATAGCGCAAAGAAAACGATTGGGCCATTCGAGCTAAAGCATCATAGACAGGCACATCACCATGAGGATGATATTTGCCTAATACCTCACCTACAATACTTGCTGATTTTCGAAATTTACTACTATGCCAAAAACCTGCTTCTGACATGGCATAAAGAATGCGTCTTTGCACAGGTTTTAATCCATCTCGCACATCTGGCAATGCTCGCGAAATAATAACACTCATTGCATAGTCAAGATAGGCGCTCTTTAGTTCTTCGGTAATTTCTCGAATAATAATTTGATCTGACTTTTCTGATACAGAAGATGCATTCTGTTTGTCGTCTGCTTTAGATGGTTGAATTTTTTTAAGACGTTTGGGTCTAAATTTTTTGGTCATGATTTTTTTATTTGATTAAAGAAAAGACTAGTTCCACATAAGCCTTATATTGAGTAATTAATTGATTCATTCCATAACTAATTGGCTGGACAATTTTAATTACCAAACCAATAAAGTGAGAAAATGCTCCGGATAAAATTTGAGCCGCTTTACTAAAAAAAGGATGCAAATAATCTTGATAAACAAGATCTATTCCTGTCTGAAAAATCGTAAGACGATCGGGTTTTTCTGTTTTTTCTTGAACGCTTTCTTGGCTTATTTGACTGACAGGAGTTTTAGCAACATTATTTTTTACACTAAAAATCCAACCTAAAAACAAAAAACAAATAATAATCATCAAACAAACTTGCATTATTACTACTCTTTTTTGATAGGACTGAGAACGCAAGGCCTGAATTTTCTGATTTAATTTATTTTGAATTATTTGAAGTGATTTCATAGAGAATTAACAATAAAAATTTTCGTTTCTTCTCCCCAGTTTTCTACATCTTTTGATTTAATTAATAACCGTTCTGTTTTTTCTACTGATTTAACCTCTATTTTCTTTAAAAAATTTTCTAACTCAGCTCTTTTTATTTTTAATCCTGGAATTTTATAATACATAGGAATAACGATTTTGGGTTCTAATTGTTTAATAATGTTGCTGGCCTCTGTTACGTCTATCATATCTCCTCCTCCTATGGGCAGTAAAACCATATCAGTATCGCTAAAGAAATTGCCTACTTCTGGCGTTATTTCCTTAGCATTAACCATGCCCAAATAACCAATACTAATATCTTCCATTTTTATTTTATAAGCGCTTTTGATAATATTCTTATTAACACTCAAAAGAATACCTTTAATAAAAACTCCTTTGAGTTCATAATCACCAGCGTTAGTAATAACAAAGCTGTCTTTTTTTTCTTGGCCGAACAAACTATCCGAGAGATCTGAAAACACATTAATTATCGCATCAACTTTATGTCGTGGTGCCATTAGGCCTGATTCGCGGCTCGGCGGTTCGGTCAAAATCGAAAAATGATTGCCAGTTGCTGTAATTTTAAAACATCCTTCACCAAACCATTCAATAGTCATATAAAAAATTTTAGCAATTTTAAATGAAAAAATCAAATTCTGGAAAATTTTTTTGTTAGGAAAATAAAAAATTCGCTGAAATTTTACTCAGTTCAGTTGAGAGCAAAAAGTTCTATTTCCGTTAACCCTCTGGACTTTTTAAAAGAAATTGATAATATATTGAAATATGGTTAATCAAAATTCTTCCTCACTTATAACTAAAAAACGGCCATCTTGGTGGCATCACGTTGATATTCCTCGATTAAATACAAATAGCGTCCTTGAGGCAAAAATTTTAAGGAAAACCCCTCGTAGTCTTTATCTAGATTTAGGCCAATACGGGATTGGAATTGTTTGGGGAGCTGAATTTTCTCGCTCTGCCAAATATATTGAGGAATTAAAAGAGAATGATGTGGTGCACGTCAAAGTTCTCAACCCTGAAAATGAGTTTGGAATGGTTGATGTAGCCTTGCAAGACAACCCCCAAGACAATCAATACCGATGGATTAAAGATCTGATGAACAATAACCAAACTATTGTGGGCAAAGTCGTAAGTGCTAATCGTGGTGGTTTATTAATCAAAATTAATGATATTCAGGGCTTTTTGCCAACTTCCCAAATGTCAGAAAAACATTTTCCTCGAGTTGAAGGGGGTGATAAAGAAAAAATTCTTGAGGCGCTTGAAGAATTGATTGGTCAAGACATTGAGGTTAAAATCATTAATTTTAATCCTGCGCTAGGAAAAATCATTTTTTCTGAAAAGAAAATAGAAGAAGATGCTGTGAAAGATATTATAGATAAATTAAAGGTGGGCGATCAAGTTGAGGGGTCTTTAAACAAAATTATCAATGGCGGCGCGATTATTAATCTAAAAGATTATCCTCAAGTAAAAGCATTTCTCCCTTTAGAAGAAGTTTCTTGGACACCCATTGATAAATTAGAAGATATTATTAAACCTGATCAAGTTTATCGCTTCCAAATTATTTCTATTAACAAAAATCAAAAAATTATTCTTTCTCTAAGAGCACAAAAAGAAGATCCTGTTCTTAAAAAATTACAACAATATCAACCCCAACAAGTAATAAAAGGTAAAGTCCATAAATTTATTCCTTTTGGAGCTTTAATCCAAATTGAAGATGATGTTTTTGGTTTTATTCATTCGTCTGAATTTGGCGGCGTAGAAGCCATGCAACAAAAACTTGCGCTTAATCAAGAATTAGAATTTATAATCGATGCTATTAATCTCAACGAAAAGCGAATTAATCTTCGCCTTAAAGAAAAGACTTTAAATCAAAGCAATGAATAAAAAATTAGATGCGATTGCTCCTCAAAAAAATAAGCCGTCACATGATGCCGATGTTTTAGATTTACGAAAAAAAGCTCCCAAAAATATTGAAACCCAAACTCATTTTTCAAATAGTAGCGAGATAGTTAATGCCTCCCCCAGTGAACAAACATCAAAAACATCTTCTAAATTAACCGCACAAAAAAGATTGCAGCCTATCTGGTGGACCATTGAAAAAAAATACGCAATTAATTCTTGGTTTTCAATAATTTTTTTTGCTGTAATTACTATTTGTAGTATTTTTGCTGTTGTCAACGGCAATTGGATCTTTTTGGCTATTTTAATTTTAGGCGCTATCCTTTTTATTCTGTTATTTTTGAAATCTCGGAAAACGTGGTATCGTCTCACTCCGGAGGGATTTTATGTTGATGATGACTTTATTTCATACCACGATATAAATTATTATTCTATTTTCGAAACAGCTGATAAAAATTTTATTATTTTTGAAACTGATAAATTATTTGATAAACACATTTTTCTTCCTTTTAAAAAAGAAAAAACTGTCAAAATTCGAGAATTTTTGAATAATTTTTTGAAAGAAAAAGAAATTAAGCCATCGCTCATGGATTTATTAGCTAATCTCTTTTAATAACAAGGCCCTCATAGCTCAACGGATAGAGCGCAGCCCTGCGGAGGCTGAGATCGAGGTTCAATTCCTCGTGGGGGTACAATAAAAGATAATGTATTTTTTTAGCTCATGAATTAATTCATGAGCTAAAAAATCTGGTGGCGGAAAATATTCGGGTAGCAAACTGCTGGCAGCGAAGGCCTTTGGCCTTCGCTGCCACACCCTAAACATTCTCACATTCTTGAGAATGTGAGAATGTTATAAAGCGTTTTACATTTATGATTAGTAATTTTATTAAGAACGACGTGAAAACTATATTGCTGAAAGCCGTGGGATCCTTCGCTAACGCTCAGGATGACGGTGAGAAGTGAAAGCCGAGAGATCCTTCGCCCGCCTGTTCGCCTGCCTGCCGCCTGCCTGCCGCCTGCCTGCCGGTAGGCAGGGTAGGCAGGGTAGGCAGGGTAGGCAGGGCGGGCAGGCTGCGCTCAGGATGACAAGAGAAAAAGTTGTCATTCTGAGGGCCTCAGTCCGAAGAATCCCATCCACAGCAAAGATTGCTGATTATTGTTAAAAGCCATGGGATCCTTCGGACTAAAGTCCTCAGGATGACGATAAAAAAACAAGATGACAATGGAAAAAGTACTCATAATGACAAAAAATAAAAACCGGCGGCGGAAAATTTCAAAGAAATTTTCCGCCGCTTTCTTAAAAAATCCACAAAGAATTTCTCATCTTAATATTAAAAATCTAATCTCTAAAAATTAATTTTCTCTAAAAGTTTAATTTTATACTATAATCTATAAGACTGTCTATTTTCCAATTTGGACTTTATAATGATAATATGTTTGACTTTCAAACACCTATTCAATTAATACCCGGCGTGGGACCCGCCTATTTAAAAAGATTCTACAAATTAGGAATCAAAACAGTAGGCGATCTTTTATTTTATTTTCCTTTTCGATACGAGGATTTTTCTCAAATTAAAAAAATTTCCCAGCTAACACCGGATGAAGTTGCAACCATTGTAGGAAAAATTTTACAGATCAAAACATTTCGCACTTGGCATAAAAAAATGTTTATCACTGAAGCTGTGATAGAAGATGAAACTGGCACTTTGAAAGTTATTTGGTTCAACCAGCCATTTTTAATGAAAAATCTTAAAACTAATGATTGGATTAGTATTGCGGGCCGTCTTAGTAAAGAAAAAAATGGTACTTATTTTATACCTTCTCATTACGAAAAAATATATCAACAAGATTTTTCTAATCGACGCGAAACTGCTGGTTTAATTCCGGTTTATTCCGAGACAGCAGGACTCAGCTCAAGAGCTTTAAGATTTTTTATCAAAAAATGTCTCAATCAGACTCGTTTTCCAATAGATCCCCTACCTCTTTTTTTGCGTCAAAAATATCATCTCTTAGATTTAAAAACCGCCCTCCATCAAATTCATTTTCCAACGTCTTTAATAAATGCTGAAGCTGCTAAAAAAAGATTTCATTTTGAAAATCTATTTATTCTCGAACTAATTGTGACTAAACAGCGATTACAATTAAAACAATATCGCGGATTTTATATTAAAGCCAATATGGAAGCGTTAAAAAAATTTACTGATCAATTAAATTTTCAGCTTACCCAAGATCAAAAAAATGCCATTTTGGATATTTTAAAAGATCTTCAAAAAGGCAAGCCAATGAATCGGCTTCTGCAAGGTGATGTTGGCTCGGGAAAAACAATAGTGGCAGCCATTGCTGCTTTAATGACAGTAAAGAATAATTATCAGGTAGCGCTTATGGCGCCTACTGAAATTCTGGCTGAACAACATTTTCGCACTTTTACTCAATTATTTAAAGATTTTGATATTACTATTGGATTAATCACTTCTACAACAACTCAAATCACTTGGAAAGGGCTTGTTTCTATCCTGACGAAAAAAGATTTTTTAAAAAACTGCGCTCAACAACAAATTCAAATTGTTATTGGCACTCATGCATTAATTCAAAAAAATGTTCGCTTGCCACATTTAGGATTGGCAATCATTGATGAACAACATCGTTTCGGCGTAGAGCAAAGAAAAAAACTTTTAGAAAATAAAGACAATTTTATTCCTCACCTACTTTCAATGACAGCCACCCCTATTCCGCGCACATTAGCTTTAACATTGTGGGGCGATCTTGATATTTCTTCAATTAAAGAATTACCCAAAAACCGTAAACCGATTATTACAAAAATTATTACCCCTCCTCAAAGAAAAAAAATTTACCAATTTATCCGCTCTCAAATTCAAGCCGGTCGTCAAGCTTTTGTAATTTGTCCGCTTATTAATAATTCATTGAAATTAGAAGTCAAAAGCGTAACTCAAGAATATGAAAAGTTAAAAAAAGAGATTTTTCCAGACCTCTCAATTGCTATGTTGCATGGAAAAATGAAAACAGAAATAAAAGATAATGTTATGAAACAATTTCTTAATCAAGAAATTGATATTTTAATTTCTACTTCGGTGATTGAGGTGGGCATTGATGTCCCTAATGCTACTGTTATGATGATTGAAGGGGCAGAACGTTTTGGTTTGGCTCAATTATATCAATTCCGAGGCCGCGTTGGTCGAGGGAAGTATCAATCATATTGTTTTCTTTTTACAGAAACCAATAATACTAATAGCTATAAACGTCTTGAGGCAATATTAAAAGCAAAAAATTCTTTTGAGTTGGCAGAATTAGATTTACAAATGCGTGGCCCTGGAGAATTTTTAGGCAAGCGTCAATCAGGATTGCCTGATTATTTTATGGAGGCTTTAAAAAATTTAAATTTAATTGAAATCACTAAAAAGGAAGCAGAAAATTTATTAAATAATGATCCCGAATTAAAACAATATCCTTTATTAAAAGAAAAAACAGAACAACAACTCTCAATATTAGAAATGCTCCATTAATTATAATCCCAAAGTATCACTGATTTTTTGCATTGCCTGGAGGCAGATGCTGATAAATTGTTCTAAATTGAGATTTAAATCAACACAGCGAGCTATAATTTCTCGGTTCGCACCAGCAGCAAAACGTTTTTCCCGATAACGTTTTAAAATGTTTTCAACAGTTAAATCTTGTAATTTTTTAGACGGCAACACTAAAGTAGCAGCCACAATTAATCCAGTTAAAGGATCCACAGCATGAATCGCTTTATCTAAAAGTGATTCCCGAGGAGTATGATTTTGTTCGTTATGAGCTCGGATTGCCTGCAGAATCACCGGATCGGTCAACCCTAATTTTTCTAATTCTTCAGCCGCCGCAAGGCCATGACGCTCGGGATTGTTAATCATCTCTTTATAATCATAATCATGTAATAAACCCGCCAATCCCCACTGATCTTCATTTTGATTAAAATAACGCGCTAACTCTCTTAAACAAGCTTCTACTGCTAAAGAATGCTTGATCATATTTGGATCATTGATTTTATTTTTGAGTAAATTGAAAGCCTCCTCTCTAGTCATATTAATTATTTTTAATCGGCATTAAAATGTAAAAATAATCATCTTTGTTGGTGGATTTTATTAATACTGGTTTAACATCCCCATTAAAACCCAATAAAACATTTTCTCCATCAATACCTTTTAAGCCATCAAGAAAATAATGCCAGTTAAAAATTAACTCCTGGTTTTCACCTTCTACTTCTGCATCTAATTCTGATTTATTTTCTCCAATACTTGATTCTTCATTAAATACTATAATTTTATTCGGACTTTTTAATTTCAGATTGACGTTATTAATTTTGGATGAGAAAATCGCTGCTAAACGAATAGCCTCATATAAAGATTCTTTATTAACTAAAACAGTGGTAATATAATTTTTAGGAATGATAGCTTGATAATCAGGGAAACTACCTTCAATTAAACGCGAAATAATTTGAATATCTTCTAAATCAAATAAAATTTGATGAGGATCAAAATAAATTTTGATTTTTTTGTCTTCTTTACAAATTCTCAAAAATTCCTGAATCACTCTTAATGGTACAATAGCTTTTAATTCAGTAATATTAGTTTGAAATTCATTAGATTTAATAGTTTTTTCTGCTAATCGAAAAGTATCAGTAGCAACTAATTTTAATTCATTATTTAAAAAGAAAAGAATTCCATTTAATTCTACTCGCCGATTAGCAGGAGAAGCAGCATTAATGATTTGATTGAGACTTTTTTTAAATAAATCGCTTTTAATTTCAATAAAATTATCTGATTTAATTTGCGGAATAATAGGAAACTCGCTATCTTTAATACCTTGAATAATGTTTTCTGATTTATCACTTTTGATTTTTAATTTAGAATCTGTGGAATCTAACTCTAGTTTTGGTTCAGTAATATTATTCAAAACCGCACCAAAAATACTAGCGGGGATAGTTATCCCCCCTTCATCCACAATTTTTCCATTAACCCAACTTGTAATTGCTACCTCTAAATCAGTAGCGCACATTTTAATTCGTCCTTTTTCGGTACTTATTAAAATGTTTTTTAGTATAGGAAGAATAACACCATTACCAATTCCTCCTTCAATATCAGAAAACGCTCTTTTTAAATTTTCCCTCATAACTATTATTTTCATATTTTTATATTAAGTAGTTGTAATAGAGACGACATTTTATAATTAAAAAAAACTTTTTATCTCTTATTTAAGTACATTATAAAACACTTTTTATTTTTTCACATCATTGGATTACTTGTGTATAAATAGCTGAAAAACGATGAAATGCTTAGGATAACTATCTAATTATTAGTGTTTATTGTAAATTTTTTCTTTAATAAGATTAATCTCTTGAGTTAAAAGATGATCCTTATTTAATTGTTGAGAGATTTTATTATAAGCATGTAAAACAGTGGTATGATCACGATCGCCTAATTTGCGCGCAATCGTCGGAAAGGAATATTTTAAATATTCACGCAAAATATACATAATAATTTGACGGGGTTTAACCAATTCTTTTTTACGCGAATGACTTAATAAATCTTTTTCTGGAATGTTATAAAATTCACTAACAATTTTTATCACTACTTCTGGTGCAATAATCATGACGCGCTGGCTAGTAATTTCGTCTAAAAGACTTTCTATATTTTGACGAGTGGGGTTTAATTTTCTAATTTTTAAGATGCCCAATAAACGTGTAAGAGCACCTTCCAATTCTCTAATGTTGTAGGGAAATTTTTCTGCAATTAATCCTAAAATTTCATCAGAAATATAAAAATCACTATGTGTATTTTGTAATTTTAGCTTTAAAATAGCCATTCGCGTTTCAAAATCAGGATAGCTAATATCAGCCACCATACCTCCTTCAAAACGAGAGCGTAGCCGCTCTTCTAATGTTGATAATAAATATGGAGATCGATCAGAAGAAATAATGATCTGTTTGTTGTTTTCATATAATGTATTAAAAGTATGGAAAAATTCTTCCTGAGTTTTTTCTTTACCAGCAATAAATTGAATATCATCAATAATTAAAACATCCACCTTACGATATTTATTTTTTACATCTTCCATCCTTTTGTTTTTTATTCCATTAATCACTTCATTAACAAAAGTCTCTGTGGAAACATATCGGATACCAATTTTATTTTTATAATTTTTTCTTAGTTCATTACCCGTTGCTTGAATTAAATGAGTTTTTCCTAAACCCACCCCGCCATAAATAAAGAGCGGATTATATTTTTTCCCCAATTCTTTTACAACAGCCATTGCTGCTGAATAAGCGAGTTCGTTATTAGAGCCCACTACAAAATTTTGAAATGTATAGCGAGAATTTAAATTGGTTCTAGGGTCAATATTATATTCGGAAATATTAAGCGATTCTGTTTCTTGAGGTATCTCCACTTTCTTCTTAATAGCAATAACAGCCGGTTTGTTGCTAGATTGGATTTGATAGCGCACTTCTTTAATTTCTGGTTCAAAATTTCTGATAATTTTTAAAATTAATTTATCATATTTTGTTTCCACCCACTCTTTTGCAAAAGCACTATCAAGGCCAATCACTACATAATCCCCCCCTTTTTCTAAAAGTTCACTATTTTTAAACCAAGTCTGAAAATTAGGCTTAGAAATTTGAAGCTCTAACTCCCCTAAAACCGATTGCCAAAGTTCTTTATTGTCCATATTCACATCCAATTATGAATTAAAGATTTAAAAACGCAATAGTATTATATAAATACCTTGTAAAATAGTATATAAGCAAATGTGGATTACCTGTGGATTACTCTTTTTTTCACAAGTGCTTATTATTTAGAAACAGGCCTCTGTTTTTGAAAATAAAAAGCTGTTAGAGCGCACGCCAAAGCATCTCCAATATCATCTGGATCGGGAATTTTATTTAATTTAAGAATTTTTTTTACCATGAAACCAACATCTTTTTTTTCAGCGCGGCCATAACCAGTGAGACAAGTTTTAATTTCTAATGGTGTTGGTTGACAAATAGGAATATTATTTTGACTGCTTGCGAGAAGCAAAACACCTCTGACGTGACTAATTTGAAAAGCTGTTTTTTGATTGTGAAAAAAGAAAATTTTTTCAATGGCCACTAGATTTGGTTTATATTTTTTTATCAATTGATTAGCCTTTCCAAAAATTTCTTCTAAAATTTTTTCTTCTTTTAACGCCTTGGGTTCAAAACAACCGTATGTTAAAACTTCAAAAGTATTTTTTGCTGGACGGATAATACCATAGCCTAATCGTTTTGTTCCCGGATCAAACCCTAAAATTTTCATATGTTAAAATTAAAATTCAATAGTAGAAAAAATATCTTTAACTTCTGATTGTTCATCTAATTCATCAAATAATTTTTCATAAATTTCTTTTTCTTCTTGAGAAATTTTTTCTGGATTTTTAGGAATATAATCTAATGAAGCCTCAAGAATAGAAAAATTTAATTGGTTAATTTTTTGTTGAATTTTGTAAAGATCTTCCGGTGAGGTGTAAATCGTTATATAACCATCTTCAATTTTTATATCATCCACTCCAGCCTCAATTAATTTTAGTTCTTCTTCTTCGGTTAATTTAGGAGTATTCAAAACAATTTTTCCTTTTTGATCAAAAAGCCACAGCACACTGCCGCTCGCACCTAATTTGCCATCATACTTATTTAAAATATGCTTAATTTCAGCGAGAGTTCGATTGCGATTGTCAGTAATCGCTGTAATAATAATAGGATGACCGTTGGGGCCATACGCTTCAAAGAGCAGTTCTTCTAATTGAGTTCCTTCTGAGGCGCCAACACCTCGTTGAATAGCTCGTTCAATATTAGCAGCCGGCATATTAAAAGAACGCGCCTTTTCAATCGCTAGACGCAGTTTGGGATTTTTATCAGGGTCACCACCTTTTTCTTTTGCCGCGACAGTAATAGCGGCAGCTAATTTAGAAAAATTTTTACTTTTTTTGGCATCGGTGGCTGCTTTTTTATGTTTAATTTGAGCCCACTTAGAATGTCCAGACATATCATCTATAATAATAATTCAAAAAACAAAAGTCAAAAATAAAAAAGGTTTAATGAGATTTTATAATGAAATAAAATTTTGCATTTTTGATAAATATCTTTATAATAATTTTTGTCGATAAAAATTAGAAATATGGCTAAGAAAAAAAGCATCAACAAAGAAATTCATCAAAAAGGCGAATTATTAGAAGATCAAAATAAACAAAATGCCGAAACATCCCACGATCGTATAGAAGTAAAAGAAGAGAAAGTTGAGTTTAATCAGCCAGCAGTTGAACAAATACCAGAAACGCAAACAAAAAAAAGCAATCAAAGCGAATTTACTTCGGAAGATGTTGAGCAAAATAAATACGTGGCGGTGTTTTCATATTTGTCAATTTTAGTTTTAATTCCGTTACTCTTAAAAAGAGATAGCGCTTTTTGTCAGAAACACGCTAAACAAGGATTAGTTTGGCTTGCCTTTTTGCTTGTAACATCCTTTTGCTATTTCATACCCGTTCTTAATATTTTATATGCCCTGGTAGTCATTGTTGTTACCATTACTTGTTTTGTTAAAACGCTTCAGGGAAAATATTGGGCTATTCCTGTTATTGCTCGTTGGGCTGAAAAAATCAATCTGTAAACGTGAAAAAATATTCTTGCAAAAGAGCAAAAAAAGGAAAAATTGCTTATCGCGCTTCATCTACTTTTCGTTATTTGCAAAAATACAAAATTCAAAAAATAAAAATTTCTCATTAAAAAATCACCTTTGGGGTGATTTTTTAATTAATATTATGAAAATGTTTGATGCGATATTTTTTCTGAGAGATATCGATTTGAATAGTAATAAGATCTAGTCGATAGGGCATATCAAGATGATTAACATTTAAATAATAAAGAATTGCTTTATTTAAATTCTCTAATTTTTTAGACGTAACTTCATCTTCGGGTAAAAGAGCAGGGTTAGGTGAGTAAGAAAAATGGGCATAAGCCATTGTTTTGACTTCCACAAAAACAAACTCTTTGTTTTGTTTGGCGATTATATCGATTTCGCCCCATTTTTGACGGTAGTTTTGATCCAGAATTTTGTAACCCTCTTTTTCCAAGTGTTTTTTCGCTAAAGCTTCACCGATTTGGCCAATTCTTTGTTGATGTGTCTTTTTCATATATACATTATTATAATAATGTATATATAGGGAAACAAGAGGGATGTGTCGCAAAATAATGTTTCACAAAAATAATTATAACAGCGTGAAACATTTTTGTCAAGTTAAAATGGTCAAAATTGAAAAAATGGCTTATTTCCTTGCTTTTTGAAATTTTACGTTTTTTAGGTGTTTCACGTGAAACACTTTGCAGGCGTAAAATGTTTCACGTGAAACACTTAGTAAGCTAAAAAACCTAAGGAGAGTGGTTAAAATGGCCAAAAATGTTTCACGTGAAACATTTTTGGCCATTTCGGAGAGTCTAAATGTTTCACGTGAAACATTTTCGGGTGTTTTGGCAGGAGGGAATGTCGAAATCTGGCATAAAGTGTTTCACGTGAAACACTTTATGCCAGATTTCGAGGGTCATATGTCGCACAATATTGTTTCACAAGTTTTGTGAAACAATATTGTGCGACATATCATAGTATCTCGTCACACCCCTACGCAATACAGCTTTGCTATTGACATTTCTATATTTTATTGTGTAATTAAGTATTATACGAGCATTGCGCTTTTTTTGTCGGAAATTTTCATTTATACTATAAATAGCTTTTTAAATCTATAAAAAAGGAGTGTTAAAAGGAGTGTTAAAATGAAGACTGTATCTTTAATAGAAGCGCAGGCAATTATGGGAAGAAATTATATTGGCCCGGCTGATTTAGAAAAAATCTTACCTCTTTTTGCTAGTGATCAGAAGCGTCTCAAACGATTTTATCCAATCCCTTTTTCTCAAGAAATATTA
>Ga0209407_1001949_pt1 | contig 20359 bp, 17 predicted proteins | sample AD_JPNHG3_MetaG_FD_184410 | JGI IMG/M metagenome (GOLD analysis project Ga0209407, IMG submission 184410) | Active sludge microbial communities of municipal wastewater-treating anaerobic digesters from Japan - AD_JPNHG3_MetaG (SPAdes) (version 2) | ecosystem: Engineered > Bioreactor > Anaerobic... | reverse complement strand
CCTTACGGTACTGGGCGGCATCCATGAACTGCTTGGCTTGCCTGTAGAGTGGTTCGCATTTGGAAACCTTTAGCATATCCTGCGTATTTCCATAATCGGGCTGTAGGCGTTTAACCTCCGTCAGAAGCAACTCGGCATCCTTGAACTTTTCTGCATCCAACAGGGTTTGAGCTTCGGAGTATATCTTTTCAACGTATTTGGGCTTTGCATCGTTAAAGTAATCGGTTGCCATATTCGATATGGAAAGTTCAACACCAAGCGATGCGGCTTGGTTTTTAAAGCCTTCAGCATCGAGGTATGTGTAAACAGCTTGTTTAAGGTCGTCGTTCTCGTATGCTTTAATAACCTTGAGCGAACGCTCATCCAGCACGCGTTGGCCTGCGCGTTTAAGGCCAACAATAGCATCAATATTATCGCGCTTGGCGGTAAGCGAACGGATGTAAGCATCGGCGGCTTGCTCCCACAAACCGGCCTGCTCAAACTTCATTCCCTTTTTGGCATACTTTTTTGAGGCACATCCGCCACCAACCAGAACAGTTGCTGCTAGAAGTAGGAGTAAAAGTCGTTTCATAGGCTAATATTGCTTTTGGTTAATATTCTTTAAGAAACATGATATCAATGGGTTAACATTAAAATCAATTTAAGTTAATTTAAATACTTTCATTCAACCCTTAAATATAGACAAATTTGGCAAACCTTTTTTCTGGTTTTGCTTTAATATCATTTTTTGTGATGTAAGTAATCAAAAAGTAAGCCAAAAAGCTAATTTTGAAAAACAATACCAACTGGTGTGAGCAGTTCAGCGGCAAGAATTGTTAAAGGAATAGAATTAAACCTGGGAAAACCTTTGCCCGGATATGATGCGCAGAAGCGAATGGAGCCATCGGTTCGTGCCGATTTGCTTGGGAATACTACACCCAACCTGTCAACACGGAAAAGCGCTGTAATGATACTGCTTTACCCCTCCGGCCAAGGGTTGAGTTTTGTTCTGATTAAGCGCCAAACCTACGATGGTCCCCATAGCGGACAGGTAAGCCTCCCCGGTGGTAAGGTCGACGAGAGCGATGCCAGCATTGAGGGAACCGCACTGAGGGAAACCTATGAAGAGGTTGGAGTTGAGCCCAATCAAATTACTATTCTTGGTCAGTTAACGGAACTATTTATTCCTGTCAGTAATCTTTTGGTTCAACCATTTGTGGGCATAGTTGCTCAGAAACCAGAATTTTCACCCAACCTGCAGGAGGTTGAGTATATAGTTGAGGTTGATGTAGCCCATTTGCTGGATGACTCAAAAAAATCAGTAAAGGTGATAACCTCCCATGGCCGCCCAATAACCGCACCCTATTATAGCTTTCAGAACGAGATGGTTTGGGGTGCCACCGCCATGATTCTCTCGGAGTTTGAGGAGTTGCTGAGGAGGAGCCTTTAAAAAGGCATTGTAACTATTAACTTACGCATTCCACAAATTTTATGGATCAAGCATTAATCAAAAAAAGCGCAGCCCTTTGGCTACGCTAAGCAATCAATTCCATATTTGCAAATTACAATCAATCCACATTGTCGTACAGGTAGGGGTTTTCAGGGTTAATTATGATGTCGTCGTCGTCAAGGGTAACCCTGGAGATGGTTGTTGTTTTTGGAGGCTCGTTTGGCTCAATGTTCATGTTGCGGCGCTTAAAGGCTGGAACGTTCTCAATTTCATCGAGGTTAGCCCACTTATTATTGCTAGTTCCGGCAAATGGTGCTGCCTGGGGAGTAGCAGGTTTTGGCGAGGCTGGTTGAATGTCTATTTCAATTTCGTTAGCTTTTGCGGCCTGCACTGTTTTTACCTCAAAAACATCTGAATTAACATCGAATTCAATTACCCTTTGGGCAGGATCTATTACAGGTTGTTTTTTGGGCTTGCTAGTTTGCCTGGCAGGGATAGGGTCAATTTCAGGTGTGTCGTTAACCAGCTCAACCTTAGTGGCATGCTGTTCGGAGTCGAGCGAAATTACCTCAATATTGCGCTCCTTTACATAGAGTTCTGGTATGCTGTTGGTACCAAAGCCTGTGGCAATCACCGTAACCTTTAGATCCTCATCAAGCGATGGGTCGCAGCCATTACCCCAGATTAGGTCGGCATCGTCGCCTGCGGCGTGCTGAACGTAATCAATGATTACTCCAACCTCTTCCATGGTAATCTCATCCTGCCCATAGGTGATGTTTAGCAGTATGTTGCGCGCTCCCGATATGTCGTTGTTGTTGAGCAGGGGCGATTCAAGGGCTTGTTTAACCGCTTCGAGCGCGCGGTTTTGGCCATTAGCCCTGCCTGAGCCCATGAGGGCAACCCCACTATTATACATCACGGTCTCCACATCGGCAAAATCAACATTGATATAGCCGTGAACGGTAATAATTTCGGCAATACCCTTGGCGGCGGTTGCCAGAACATCGTCGGCTTTGGCAAATGCCTCAGTTAGTTTCAGGTTGCCGTACACCTCAAGCAATTTCTCGTTGTTTATAACCAGCAGCGAGTCCACATGCTGGCTAATATTCCTAATACCCTCAATGGCTTGCATCATCCTTTTGCGCCCTTCCGTGCGGAAAGGAATGGTAACAATGGCTACGGTTAGTATGCCAAGCTCCTTTGCCGCCTTTGCAATAATTGGTGCGGCACCTGTTCCGGTACCACCGCCCATCCCTGCTGTAATAAAAACCATCTTGGTATTTTTCTGCAGCAGGCTTACAATTTGCTGCAAACTCTCAATGGCAGCCTGACGGCCAATTTCAGGTTTATTACCAGCTCCACGGCCCTCGGTAAGGGTAGCGCCAAGCTGAACCTTAAACTCTACCGGGCTATTGACTAATGCCTGGGCATCGGTGTTACAAAGAACAAAGTCAACGTCCTTTATCCCCATGCGATGCATGTAGTTTACGGCATTTCCTCCACCTCCACCAACTCCAATTACCTTTATAATTGATTGGTTTATAATTGGCAGGTCAAAATTTATTATATCGTCACCCATAACATTCATTTTTAAGTTTCACACAAACACCATTTTTAATAGAAGGCACAAGACAATAGCAGGTTAGTTTATATCATCCTCGGCAAAGAGTTTGGAGAGCACATCGGTTATTTTCATTCCCAGAGTACGTTTATTGATTTGCTTTGACTCCTTTGCCTGAACCTCGGCAAATTCTTCGGTTTTATTTTCTTCGATTTTGGTTTCCGTGGTTGTACAGGGTGAGGCTTCGCCTGCGTCGATATACTCCAGCCCCATTAAACCCAGACCAATAACGGTAGAGTATTGTGGGTAGTTATAATTTTCAAGCGATTCGGAGCATAACATCTCAGAGGGGTAACCAATACGAACATCGTAGCCCCAATTGAATTTTATAAGCGAAACAATATGCTTTAGCAGCGCGCCTCCACCGGTTATTACTACACCGGCTGTAAGCTTATTGGCAAAGCCCGACATCTGAATTTCGTACATGGCATATTCAAGTATCTCCTCCATGCGAGCCTGAATAATTCCTGCAAGGCTTCGCATCGATATTTCCTTGGGTTCCCTTCCGCCTATTCCCGGAACGGTGATAATTTTGTTATCGGGGGCCATGCTCATCAGTGCATATCCGTGATGGAGCTTTAGCATCTCGGCGTGCTTTTGAAGTATCTGACAACCCTCCTTAATATCCTGCGTAATAATTGAACCGCCAATGGGAATAACTGCCGTATGGCGTACAATGCCGTTGTAGTAAACGGCCAAATCGGTGGTGCCACCTCCTATGTCGATTAGGGCTACGCCTGCTTCGCGCTCCTCGTCGGTGAGCACAGCCTTGGATGAGGCTAAGGGCTCAAGTATAAGTTCCGATACCTTTACCCCTGCACGATCCACACACTTTTCAATGTGCTTTGCCGATGAGGTTTTACCAATTACTATGTGGAAGTTGGCGCCAAGCCTTCGGCCTAGCATGCCTATGGGTTTATCATCCTCTATCTTTACATTATCGATTGAGAAATCCAGCGGCAATACATGAAGAATGCTATCGCCTGTATCAACAGGGATATTATACATATCCTCAATAAGACGCTTGATGTGGCTCTTTTTGATCTCAGTTTCTTCGGAACCCAGCGTGATGTAGCCATAGTTTTTAATGCTGTAGATGTGTTGCCCTGCTATTCCAACAAAGGCCGATTTGATTTTAACGCCAGCCTGCGATTCGGCCTCGCGAACGGTTTTTTCAACGGCCTTTACTGTTTCCTCAATGTTTTGAATCATTCCCTTTTTTATACCAGTGGAATCGGTGGAGCTAAAGCCCACAATCTGCAAGCGTCCGTTTGTGGTGCGTTTCCCTATTAAGGTAACTACCTTGGTTGTACCAAGGTCAATTGCAGCTACGTAAGTGTTGTTGTCCTGTGCCATAGTTGTTAGTATTTTGTGCAAACTATTTGATTTTTAAATTTTAGGTTAATTACGGTGTATTTGTTCCAGCCTTCGGCTGGCAACGCTTTCTCGTAAAAGAGTTTAAGTTTCTTGAGCTTAACCTCGTAGTTATCCAAATTGCCCAGTACAATGATATGGGGCCCAACCAAGGGAATAAGCTCAATGTTATTCCTGTTCCTAACGTAAACCTGTTCTATTTGAGCATTCCAGAACTTGTCGTTGTTTACATACATTGCAAACTCGTAAAGCTTGTGTATAAAGTTTTTTGGACCTTCCTTTGAGCTATCGGTAAATGCTGTAACATCAAGGTTGGGCACAACCTTAAAGGGCTCCACGATATTACCGTTTGCCACCAGCGTGTTAGCAGCAAACCCCGATGAGTAGGGTAGTATTTTACCAGAATCGTCGATATAGTAGGTTTGCCCTTTAGCATTGAAAACTCTTAAAACGGGTTGGCGTTGAGTAATTTCAACTATTACTTCGCCTTTAGCGGTTTTAAATGCTTGAACATCGCGCACAGCAGCCATTTGGTAAATATCCTGTTCAATTCTATTGGTATTTATGCTGTTAAGGCTCTGTCCTATAGGTGAGTTTTTTGATTTTACAATTGTTCTGTATACATCCTTAGCCCTCACAAAGTTAAGTTTTGCGCTATCGAGAACTCTTACCTCAAGTTTTGTGCAGCGTTTCCCTTTATACACTTTATTGGCATAGGAAAGCCCATAAATAACCCAGGCCAGAACAAAAAGCCAAGCCAAAACTTTAAGCCCTATGCGCAACTTCCTATTCATTTATAGCTCTATTCTCCTTTGCTTCAAGTATGTTAACTATCTCGTTTATCATTCTGTCGATATCGCCTGCACCAATGGTGAGGAGAATATCCACATTATTGCATTTTAACCAGCTAATTAATTCGGCCTTTGGAACAACTTGCGCATTACTGTTACTCATCAGCTTCATTATGGTTTCCGATGTAACCCCTTCAATTGGAAGTTCCCTTGCCGGATATATTTCGGTGATAATTGGTTTATCAAGCTTGTCGAGTGCCGCAGCAAACTCCGCTGCAAAGTCGCGGGTGCGGCTGTAGAGGTGAGGTTGAAATATACCAGTGATTTTTCGGTTAGGGAAAACCTCACGAACCGATCTTACCAACGCTTCAATTTCGCTGGGATGGTGTGCATAATCGTCAATGTAGATGATTTTTGTTCCCCTATACCTTACATCAAAGCGGCGTTGAACACCCCTAAACGACTCTAAGCCGTGAGCTAACTTTTCAGTCGGAACGCCAAGGGTTAACGCTGCTGCCGATGCAGCAATTGCATTCTCCAGGTTGTAATGGCCTGGTACTCCTAGTGTAAGATTGTTTATTGAACCCTGGGGAGTTACAAGGGTAAACCTGTAAAGTCCATCGTGGATGCTAATGTTTGTTGGGTAGTAATGGCAGTCGGGCGTAAATCCGTAAGTAATCACTTCAGTTTCCTTGCCCACAATAGGTTTGAATGCAATATTTTGCTTTACAACCAAATACCCGCCGGGTTTTATTTGCGACACAAATTCCTGAAAAGCATTAAGTACTGCATCGTAAGTGCCGTAAATGTCAAGGTGGTCAGCATCAACCGAGGTAACAATGGCAAGATGTGGGTGAAGTGTAAGGAAGCTACGGTCGTACTCATCGGCCTCTACCACAAGTAGCTGCTTGCCTTGGTCGGCAAGTATCAGGTTGCTGGAGTAGTTGCGCGATATGCCTCCCAAAAAGGCATCGCAACCCATTGATGTAGCCAAAAGGTGGGCCAACAGGGTTGATGTAGTAGTTTTTCCGTGAGTGCCCGCAACGGCAAGGGTTTTATAGTTTGAACTTAGTAATCCAAGAACCTGTGCGCGTTTCATCAGTACAAACCTATTGCTGCGGAAATATTCAAGCTCGCTGTGGTTTGCAGGAATAGCTGGTGTATAGATAACAAGAGTTTCTTCCCTGTTCAGGAATGCTCTTGGAATAGCCCCAACGCTATCGGTGTAATGGATATTTGCCCCTGCAGCTTCAAGGTTTTGGGTAATATCGGACGAAACCCTGTCGTACCCTGCAACAGGAACCCCGTAGTGCAAGTAGTAACGGGCAATGGCACTCATTCCAATCCCTCCAATCCCAAGTAGGTAAACCCTTTTTACTGCATTCAGCTCCATCGGTTCAATTTTTTGTTTTTTTAATACCTGCCAGTTTTAAAACTTCAAGGGCTATAGTTATAGCCGAGTTTCTTAGTGCCAAACGGGCAATGTTTTCCGATAATTTTTTTTGTTCTGCAGGGTTGTCAAGCAGTTCAAAGGCTGCTTTAACCAGTTGCTCTTTTGCCTGACTATCGGGTATCATAATGGCTGCATCGCGCGAAACCAGTGCCTGGGCGTTACGGGTTTGGTGGTCTTCGGCAACATTGGGCGATGGTATAAGTATGCAAGGTTTCGCAACCAGGCAGAGTTCGGAAATTGTTCCAGCACCTGCTCGAGAAATAATGGTGTTAGCTGAAACATAGGCCAAGTCCATGCGGGCAATGAAATCGTACAGCCTAATATTTTCAACCGGATTGCTGTCAAGTGCCTCTTTTACTGTTTGGTAGTAAAGTTTCCCGGTTTGCCATATCACCACAATATCGTGTCGGGCTTTTATTAGGTGGATCGAAGCCATCAGGCTTTGGTTAATAGTTCGGGCTCCAAGGCTTCCGCCTAAAACGAGTAAAACCTTTTTGTCGGCTCCAATGCCAAAATGTTCAAGTCCCTGATTGCGTGTAACGGAAAGGTTTTCAATATCCTGCCGAACAGGATTGCCGGTTAATTTTATTTTTTGTGCAGGGAAGTATTTTTCCATGCCTTCGTAGGCTACACAGATAGTTTTAGCCTTTTTGGCTAACAGCTTATTGGTAACTCCGGCATAAGAATTCTGCTCCTGTAGTAGCGTAGGGATACCTTTGCGCTGTGCAGCCTTTACAATAGGTCCGCTGGCATATCCTCCTACACCAACCACAACGTGAGGTTTAAAATGCTTAACTATACGGTTTGCTTTTACTAAGCTCTTAATCAGCTTAATAATCACAATGAGATTTTTTGGGGTAAGGCTTCGTGAGAAACCGGCAACAGGCAAGCCTACGATGTTGTATCCGGCTTGAGGCACCTTATCCATTTCCATTCGGCCTTCGGCTCCAACAAACAGAATCTCAGCATCGGGTTTTTGCTCCCGAATGGCATTGGCTATGGAAATGGCAGGGAATATATGCCCGCCAGTACCCCCACCACTAATTATTATCCTTAACCGGTTCTTCTCCATCGAATAGTTCTTTTTTATCTTGACTTCGACTAATACCCAGTATAATACCCAGTGCACCACTGCTAACTATCAGCGATGAACCTCCCAAACTTACAAGTGGTAATGGCTGACCCGTAACGGGAATGGCTCCAACCGCAACGGCCATATTAATTAATGCTTGCAGCGTAAGCATTAAGGCCAATCCAAAGGCAAGGAATGCTGGAAATAGCCGGTTCGATTTTTTAACCAGCAGGGCTGCCCGGTAAAGTAGCATAAGATAGAGTATTAGGGTAAATACACCGCCTACCACACCATACTCCTCAATAATTATTGCGTAAATAAAGTCGGAATAGGGGTGTGGCAAAAAGTTACGCTGGGTTGAGCGTCCAGGCCCTTTACCAATAATACCCCCAGTTGCAATGGCTATTTTCGATTGCTCCAGCTGATAGTTCCCCTCTGTTTTGTCGTCGCTAATAAAATTCTCAATGCGGTTTACCCAGGTTTGAGCTCTGCTCAGGGTTTTAAACTGAAGCGATATGGCAATAAAGGCTCCCACCAGTACAATACCTATCCCAGTAATTCCGAAAAGGTATTTTAGGTTAACTCGCCCTACAAACATCATTAACCAACAGGTTAAGCCAAGCAAAGCTGCGGTTGAGAAGTTTGCCGGTAAAATTAGAGCGCACACAAATGCTACGGGTGCAATTAGCTGGATTAAGAATTGTTTAAAATCATCAGTGTTTTCCTGCATTTGCGAGAGGTACTTGGCCACATACATTATTAAAATCACCTTTGCTAGGTCCGATGACTGAAACGAAATGCCCAATCCGGGTATCTCCAGCCAACGCGATGCAGCATTGAGGTTACGTCCAAAAAGAAGTGTAATACCGAGCAAGGGAACTGACAATGCCAGAAGTATATTGGCAAGCCTATACCAAACGCTGTACTTTATGAGATGCGCAGTCCACATTACTATGAATGCAACCAGCAGGAAAACAAGCTGTTTAATCAGGAAATAGGTTGTGTTTCCACCATGATAGCGGAAAGCTAGTGAGCTCGATGAGCTGTAGATGAGCAGGAGCGATGAAAGGTAAAGGAAGATAACAATCATCCAAATCACCCTATCGCCCTTTAAGTATTTATCGAACAGTGCTCCCATAGCTCACTGGGTTATATTAAAGCGCGCGAACAGCCGCTTTGAACTTGCGTCCACGATCCTCATAGTTCTCAAACAGGTCAAAGCTTGCACAGGCTGGGGAAAGCAGTACCGTGTCGCCCGGAACCGATATTCTGTAGGCATGCTGCACAGCCTCCTCGGCCGATTTGGCATCAACAATTACGGGAACAACGCCATCGAATGCTGCGTGAAGCTTTGAGTTATCCACTCCCAGGCAGATTAAGGCTTTCACCTTCTGCTTTACTAAATCCATAAGCTCGGAGTAATCGTTCCCTTTATCAGTACCGCCTGCAATCCAAACCACGGGGGTTGTCATGCTCTCCAGAGCATACCATGCGGAGTTCACATTGGTAGCCTTTGAGTCGTTAATGTACTTAACACCTCGCACAGTTAGTATATATTCCAACCTATGCTCTACTCCCTGAAAATCGGAAAGCGATTCACGAATAACCTCTTTACGGATATTTAGTACATGACCAGCAATACCGGCAGCCATGGAGTTGTAAATGTTATGCTTCCCTTTCAGGGAGAGGTCGTTTATTGACATGCTGAAATCGCTGTTATCGTAATTTATGAACATATCGAGGTTTTCGAGCCATGCGGTTTGGTTCTCCTTTGTTTTCTGTGAGAAGGGCAATTGCTGGGCGCGTAGTACAATCTTTTTGAGTTGCTCCACGGTTACAGCATCGTCGGAGCAGAAAATGAAGCAGTCGTCTTCCGAGAGGTTTCGGGTAATCCTGAACTTTGATTCCACATAGTTCTGCATCTTGTAGTCGTACCTGTCCAGGTGGTCGGGGGTGATGTTAAGCAGTATGGCGATATCGGGTTTAAAGCTATAGATTCCATCGAGCTGAAAGCTGCTTAGCTCAATAACGTAGTAGTCGTAGCTGCATTCGGCAACCTGGTAAGCAAAACTATTGCCAATATTACCAGCCAACCCAACGTTTAGACCAGCTTTCTGCATCATGTGGTAAATAAGCGAGGTGGTAGTGGTTTTGCCGTTGCTACCAGTAATACAAACGGTGTAGGCGTTGGTGTATCGGCCAGCAAACTCAATCTCCGAAATTATGGGGATGCCCTTTTCCCTGATTTTAACAACCATTGGGGCTTTGTCAGGAATCCCCGGGCTTTTAATCACTTCGTCGGCATTGAGGATTAGCTCCTCGGTATGCCTGCCCTCCTCGAAGCGGATATCGTACTTGTTAAGCCACTCCTTGTAGCGGGGCTTTATTTCCGACATATCCGACAGGAACACGTCGAATCCCTTTTTCTGGGCTAAAACTGCGGCTCCTGCACCGCTTTCTCCTCCTCCGAGTACAACTATTCGCTTCATATTGTTCTTTTTTAGCGGATTTTCAATGTAACAACTGTAATAACTGCAAGTAGAATGGCTACAATCCAGAACCGGGTTACAATTTTGGGTTCAGGGTAGCCCTTTTTCTGGTAGTGGTGATGCAAGGGCGACATCAGGAATATCCTTCGACCCTCACCATACTTACGTTTGGTGTACTTAAAGTAGCTAACCTGCATAACCACTGAGAGGTTTTCCACCAGGAATATTCCGCAAAGGATTGGTATGAGCAGTTCCTTACGGATAAGTATGGCAAAAACGGCAATAATACCTCCAATGGTAAGGCTACCGGTGTCGCCCATGAATACCTGTGCAGGGTAGCTGTTGTACCAAAGGAATCCCACCAGCGCGCCAATGAATGCGCTCATAAACACAACTAACTCGCCCGAATAGGGAATGTACATTATGTTCAGGTATTCAGCATAAATCACGTTACCCGATAGGTAAGCGAACACGCCCAGCGTGGTGGTGATTACCGCCGAAACCCCGGTTGCCAATCCGTCCAGCCCATCGGTTAGGTTTGCGCCGTTTGATACGGCTGTGATTATAAGAATTACAACCAGAATAAAGATAATCCAGGTTACATACTCGTAACCTTCGCCTTTAAACGGGTTGAGTAGGTTGTAATCAAACTCGTTGTTTTTTACAAAGGGGATGGTGGTTTGCGTTGTCTTTTTAGCCTTTGAAACGGTTACGGGTTGATTGTCGTTGTACTCCGATGTTACCACAGTTTCAATCTGAACATCTTTTTTAACCCTTTCAACTTTTTCCCTAACTACAATTTCGGGGCTAAGCCACATCACCAAGCCAACAAATAACCCAAGCGATACCTGTCCGATGATTTTGGTACGACCCGAAAGGCCCTCCTTGTTTTTCAGGAAAACCTTGATGTAGTCGTCGGCAAAGCCCACTGCTCCCAACCATACGGTTGTAACCAGCATTACAATGATGTAGATGTTTAGGATATCGGCAAAGAGCAGTACCGGCAAAAGCATTGAAAGTAGGATGATGATACCTCCCATGGTTGGGGTACCCTTTTTCTGCATTTGGCCCTCAAGGCCAAGGTTTCGGATTTCCTCACCAATTTGTTTACGCTGCAGGTATCGGATAATGCGCTTACCAATTAGCAAGGCAAAGGCCATCGATACAATGAATGCCATTGCGGACCGGAACGAGATGTACCGGAATAATCCTGAACCGGGGAAATCCCAGAATTTGCTTATGTATTGAGCCAGATAGTATATCATACCTGCAACGATTTAAAAATTTCAGTTAGCACTTCTTTATCGTCAAAGTGATGTTTTACACCTTTGATTTCCTGGTAGTTTTCATGACCCTTACCTGCAACCAGGATGATATCGCCTTTAAGGGCAAGCATACAGGCTGTTCTTATGGCTTCACGCCTATCCACAATGGTTATCACCTTTTTTGCCTGCGAGGCATCAACGCCTATTCTCATATCGTTAATGATTTCTTCGGGTTCCTCGAACCGGGGATTATCGGAGGTGAGGATTACAATATCGCTTAGCTCCGTGGCCACCTTGGCCATAACGGGGCGCTTGGTTTTATCGCGATTGCCACCCGCACCCACCACCGTAATCAGGCGTTGGTTCTCGGTTTTAATCTCGTTTATGGTTTTAATCACATTCTCAAGAGCATCGGGTGTATGGGCATAGTCAACTACCGCAGTTACGCCGTGCGAGGAGCGAACATACTCAAACCTCCCCGAAACCGGGGTTACATCGCTTATGCCGGTAAGGATATCGTTTTTATCAAAACCCAAAAGCATCAGGGTTGCATAAATTGCTAACAGGTTGTATGCGTTAAACCGACCCAATAGCCTTGTCCAAACCTCAACCCCGTCCATGTTAAGCATCATCCCATCAAAATGGCTTTCAATAACCTTGCAGCGGAAATCGGCCATGGAGCGTAGCGAGTAGGTATAAACCTTTGCCTTGGTGTTTTGTACCATTACCATACCGTTCCTATCATCGGTATTGGTTAGGGCAAAGGCATCGGAGGGCAACTCGTCAAAGAAGCGTTTCTTAGCCTTAAGGTACTCTGCAAAGGTTTTGTGGTAGTCGAGGTGGTCGTGGGTAATATTGCTGAAAATGCCACCAGCAAATGTCAATCCAGCTATACGGTTCTGAACCACCGAGTGGGAACTAACCTCCATGAAACAGTACTCGCATCCTGCATCAACCATCTGCCTTAGCAGAGCGTTAAGCTGTATAGGGTCGGGGGTAGTATGGGTCGATGGAACTTCTACGTTATCAACATAGTTTACCACTGTTGATAGTAAGCCAGCCTTATGCCCCATACGCCTGGCAAGGCGGTAGAGTAGGGTAACAGTGGTGGTTTTACCGTTGGTACCCGTTATACCAACCAACTTTAGCTTTTGCGATGGGTTTCCATTAAAGGCCGATGCCATGTAACCCAAGGCTACCGATGAGTTATCAACCAGGATGAAGGTAACATTTGCTGGACATTCGGCAGGTAGTTCCTCACATACAATAGCCGTTGCTCCCGATGTTATGGCCTGTGGAATGTAGCTATGGCCATCGCTTTGGGTGCCACGTATGGCAAAGAAACAGCAACCAACCTTAACCTTGCGGGAATCGAATGTTAGCTCATCAATATCAACATTGATATTACCAACCGTTTTGGTAATGAGCTTTACGGGTATTATGTTTTGAAGTTTTGCCATGTTAACTTTCTCCTCTGCTCATTTCTAAGTAAACTGTTGAACCTTTAATAACAGGTTCGCCGGGGTTTACCGACTGTGATCGTACGGTGCCTCGTCCCTTAGCCACAACCCTTAACCCTAACCTTTCCAGCTGGTATATGGCATCGCGTAATCCCATTCCAACCACATTGGGTACTCTGCTTTTTGCTAAACGAATTGGAGTTGTAGCTATTTTAGTGCTATCGCGCTGAACGGTTACCCAATCGGTCTTTTTCCCATTGCTTTCAAAGGGTATGTCGAGCTCATTCATTATATACTCAAGCTTTGACAATTGCCCACTTTTGGTTTGTGGAAAATCCTTTAGTTCATCGCCCTTAATATCGCTAAACCACTCAGGACTAGTAGCAAAAACCTTATCGGAAATCTCCTTGAAAATGGGTCCAGCCACCACATTACCATAGTAAACACTATTTGAAGGAGAGTTCACAACAACAATACATGAGTATTTTGGGTCCTCGGCTGGGAAGTAGCCTACAAACGAAGCCTGGTAGCTAACTCGCCCTCCCGATTTGTAACCCTTACGTCCCTTGGCTATTTGGGCAGTACCCGTTTTACCTGCTATTTTGTACCTTGGATTTTTAAGGTTGGTTGCTGTACCACTTTCAACAACACCCTCCAGCACCTCATGTACCTTTTTAAGAGTGGAACGCGAGCAAATGGACGATTGGATTACCTGTGGCGGAAAACTCTCAACCACCTGTCCGTGCTTTAGGTATGCTTTTACCAGTCGGGGTTTAACCATGCGGCCATTATTGGCAATGGCGTTGTAGAAGGTAAGGATTTGCAGGGGGGTAAGACGAATCTCATACCCGATGCTCATCATGGGCATCGATAGGCCAGACCAACCCTTATCGCCCGGGAACCGGATTTGGGGCTTTACCTCGCCCGGTATGATAATACCGGTTGGCTCGTTTAACTTTAACTCATAGAGTTTTTTTACAAAATCTTTCTCCTTGCCCTTGAACACCTTTTGAACCAGCTTTATTACACCCACATTCGACGAAACCTCAAAAACCTCCTTAACGGTAATCTTCCCATGGCCGTCCTCCTTTGAGTCGGAAATCACATGGTCGTATAGCTGTAGTTTTCCCTTGCCGGTATTTACCGTATCGTTGAGGTTAATATCGCCCTCCTCGAGCAGGGCAATAAGGGTGGCAGTTTTGATGGTTGATCCAGGCTCGGTGCTTTCGCCCACGGCGTAGTTGTAAACCTCCTCGTAGGTTCCATCCTCATTACGCCGGAGGTTAGCAATGGCTTTAATATCGCCGGTGGCCACCTCCATCACTATGGCGCATCCATGACCTGCACCATGCCCTTCAAGGTGTTTGCGCAATGCCGCCTCAGCCACATCCTGTAGCTGCACATCAAGGGTGGTAAGAATATCAACGCCATCTTCGGGTTCAACCTTGTTCATGCTATTTACCTCAACCCATGTATTGCCGGGTATCCGGGCATGAACACGCAATCCATTTCTGCCTCTTAGCACTGGATCAAGCGCTTTTTCAATCCCAACAACCCCTCCATCGAGGTTTACCATACCAAGGGTGCGGGCTGCCATGGAGTTGTGCGGAAGCATTCGCTTGTTTACCTGTTCGGCAATGAACCCACCCTTGTTCTCCCCCAAGCGCAGCAACGGGAATTTCGATATTTCCTGTAGCTCAAGGTAATTTACCTTACGAGGTGCTATGGGGTAGTAGCGGCGATTCTTAGCATACTTGCGGGCATTGGTAAGCTCAGAGCGGTACGAGTACCACGACCGGTCGCCAAAGAATTGCGATAGGCATATTGCCAGTGAGTCGATATTAGCTTTGAACACTGAGTCGGTTAGGCCGGCTGCCAGTAAATCCATGCGGAGGTCGAAGTAAGGCACCGATGTGGCCAATACTCTGCCATCGGCAGCAAGGATATCGCCTCTGTTGGCCTCAACAAGTATATCGCGGTAGGTTATCTTTTTTGCTTTCTCCCTGAGTTCGTGCCCATCAACTACCTGTATGAAAACAATTTTGAAAACGATACCTATACCCACTAGTAGCAGTAGGATGTAAATTCCTGCAATCCGAATTAGTATGTTGTTCTTTACTGTCATAGGACTGCTTTACTAATGGTTACTTCAGCTTTTTGGGCGGAACCCTCGATTCTATTAGGCCAAGCCCTTTCTCCTCAACCAGCTTAACCACTTCCGACTGTCGGCTTATCGACATGTACTGGGCAGCGGTAGTTATTGATTCGGCACGGAGGTTTTTCACCTCCTTTCGTAACTTAAGTTCAGTTCTTAAGAGGTTATTATAGTGGTAGTTGTTAGCAATGTAAATAATGGCCAGCACTACCAAAAAAATAATGTATGGCATTTGGCCCGATACCATCTCATGGGTGAGGATTCGGCCACTAATAAAGTCCTTTGCGCCAACCTTTTTCCCTTTCTTGTCCTCGGGCTGCTGCGTTGGTTTTACATCGTCAAATTCCGGTGTACTTTGCTCTGTCATAACCTTTCCCCAATTCTAAGTTTGGCGCTTCTGGCGCGATTGTTTGCCAAACACTCCTCCTCGGTGGGAGTAATCACCTTTTTATTTACCTGCTCAAAGGGGGTGGGCCTATTGCCCATGAGGTCCTTGCTATCGGTACCCTCAACATTCCCGTAGCGCAGGTAGTTCTTTACCATCCTATCCTCAAGCGAGTGGTACGATATTACCACCAATCTACCTCCTGGTAAAAGGCACTTGGATGAATTCTCAAGCATTGCCTTTAAGCTTTCCATCTCGCGGTTAACCTCAATGCGTATAGCCTGAAACACCTGTGCCAATACCTTATTCTGTATTTTAAAAGGTACTAAGGGTTTTAGAATGGCGAGTAGTTGGTCGGCAGTTTCAATCTTTTGGCTTTCGCGTGCCTTAGCAATTACCGATGCCATTTTCCCTGCACCCTGTACCTCGCCGTATAGCTTCAGTATTCTGGCCAGTTCCTCTACCGGGTAATCGTTTACCACTTTCTGTGCGGTAAGCCTGGCGTTCCGGTTCATTCGCATATCGAGCGCTCCTTCGAATCGGAACGAGAAGCCCCTATCAGGGCTATCGAGGTGATGCGACGATACTCCCAGGTCGGCAAGGATGCCATTTACCCGATCAATGCCGTGGTAGCGCAGGAAGTTTCGGAAATACCTGAAATTGCTTCGGATTAACATGAAACGGCTATCGTCAATGGCATTCTTCAGTGCCTCCTCATCCTGGTCAAAGGCTATGAGACGGCCTTTCCTGCCAAGTTTTTCCAGAATGGCGCGTGAATGTCCACCTCCCCCAAAAGTTAGGTCAACATACACACCATTGGGGCTGATGTTCAGCCCCTCAATGCTCTCGGTAAGCAGTACTGGAACGTGGTAGGCCATTTACTCATCCTTTAAAGGTGTTGATCCCAGTATTCGTTCAGCCAGATTGGCAAAATCGGACGAGCCCAGCTGTGCCGATTCGTACTTCTCCTTTGCCCAAATCTCAATTTTACCGTTCATCCCGGCCATCACAATATCGCGACCAATTCCAACCATCTCCAGCAAACGTTTTGGCAATAGCAACCTACCATTTGAATCGAGGGTTACCTCGGCTGTACCCCTGAAAAACTCCCTGATGAACAGGTTATGCTCCTTGTTGTAGGGGTTTGTATTCCGGCGTATTATCGCCGTTTGATGCTCCCACTCCTCTATGGGGTATAGCACTAGGCACTCCTCGTAGATGTCCTTTTTTACAACAAACCTATCGGGCGACTCAGACTTCACCTGCTTACGAAGCGATGAGGGGAAGAGGACGCGCCCCTTCTCATCAACCTTGCACTCGTAATCGCCGATAAATGTGGACATTGTGTTTTCAGTTTTCAATTTGTAAAAATATACAATAAAATTCCACTTTCAACCACTTTCTCCCACTTTTTTACACTTTGTTAATAACTTTTTTGGTTGACGATCAGAAAATTATGTTGAAATCCCTGTGATTGTTGATGATTGGAATGCGGCAGATGATTTTTGATTTTGGTTGATAAGTTGAGTAACCAATAGTACCTTTCAACTAAGTATTGTTTTAGTGGAATAAAAATTCTACACCCAATGTCGTTTAGATAAAAGGGAATAAAAGAGATGCTTCGGCAGCACTCAGCATGACAATCATCTCATTAACCGAACAAAAGCAAGTGTCACAGAGTTACACAGTGTAACACGGTGTTACACAGAGCGTGAGACGTAATATTCACGAACAACGATTCACGAACAACGATTCACGAACAACCTAGATGACCCCTCAATATCTCCCCTGAGAGGGGAGACTTTAGCCCTGCAATAAGGTCTCCTAAATGCTTCTCCCCTCTCCTGTCAGGAGAGGGGAGGGGGTGAGGTCAATTCCACGACCAACGAACAACGCTTCCAGCCCCGTAGGGGCGAAACATTTGTAACCCAATGATTACTCACATGTATTGCGATGCACGCTATGACATTCCAAAGAGCAATACTGAAGCGTTGCATCGCAACCGGAAAGCATGGCAAAGAGCGATTGCCAGAGAACTAACCAAAAGGGATAAAAAGATTAAAGTTACAAAGAGATGCTTCGGCTGCGCTCAGCATGATAAAGTTGGTGAGGGAGCCAATGGTATTGTCATTCCGAGTCCCGATTCTATCGGGATAGACTATGTCGAGGAGTCTCATTATAAAAGTGATGAAGGTACAAAGAGATGCTTCGACGAATTCAACGTGACAAATAACCTTAATTAACCGTCATTGATTCAACACCACTATTAGTTAGGGTTAACGCAAATAAAAAAGGGATACGGATTTAAGAATCCATATCCCTCAAATGCCTTACACTAAATATTCTACTTAACCCCCAAAAATTCCTTGGTACTCATAATCTTGGCATAGCTACGGAGCGTGGCAAGGGTTGATAGGTGAACCATTTTAGCAGGAATGGTTTCGTTTTCCCACTTCAAATCCTTGGTGGCGCAGGCATCGTGGATTAGGGTTACCTTAAACCCCAAATCGGCGGCAGCGCGCACTGCAGCCTCAACGCACATATGCGTTTGCATGCCACAAATAACCAGCTTTGAAACTTGTTGCCCCTGCAGGTATTCCAGTAAACCCGTATCGACAAAGGCGTTAACGGTGTTCTTCATGAATACCATTTCACCCTCGGCGGGTTTAACTAGCGAGTAGAACCCTTGCCCCTCAGTGGCATTATGGCCAACATGTACCACCAGCTGTTGGGTGTTTCGGAAATGCTCCAGTACTTTGGCGGCATTCTGCGCAGCCGGTATGGGATTAACCAGCTCCGACTTACCGCCCGGAAAGTAAAAGTCCTGGATATCAATTATTACAAGGGCCACCCGCGATGTGTCGGGGATTGCCCAGCCTGTCATTGCTATAAGCAATAGAGTAGCAGTGTAAAGTACTCGACGTTTCATGGCTAAATGTTTTGGTAAATGTAGCAAGAATTTCACCAACCGGTTAGTTCATGTAGAAAAAACATGCGCGGCTACTACTGATACTTTGGGGTATTTGCTCCTCGTAGAGTTTCATGTCCAGCTGATCCACAAACAGGTGGTAGAACGACAGCATGCCCTCCGGCAACCGGTTCTGATTATCCTCATCGAAAAATACTACGAGGTTGTAAAACCAAAACGGATCGGTGTTCATGTGAATTCGGCCTACATAATCAACCACAATGCTGTTCTTGCCCCTGTACATACCCTTTTTGAAATGGATTAACCAACAATTACAACCTCAAGTTATGGAATAAAAATAACATTGTCAACATTTTAACCAATAAAAAGGGTGATGTTTATCATTGTACTATATACTATTGTTTGGGGTCGAAGGAAATAGTTATAATGTTTTAGCGATCCATATGTTAAGGAACTCTCAATATGATGGAGTTAAAAGATGGTTAATACAATTTGAAATGTTGAACGAAATCGAACAGCTATCAACGAACAGGTTCTCCTGCCATTCCAAACTTTCCGATTTTTCACATCAGTAAGAGGAATTTATTAGGAGTTAAAAGAAGTTAGAGGGATTTAAAACGTTAACCGTGAACCGTGAGCCGTTAAACGGGATTGAATAAAAAGCAACGCCCCATGCCATTCCGAAATGGTGAAGGAACCCCACCCAAAGGCTAAAGGCTAAAAATGGGAGAAGGAAGACTCCAACTTTCCCTGATTTAAGGTTCAGGGAAGAACGATATCCTGATTGCACTTACACACTCCAAAAACCAATCAAAGATGGGTATCACAGTGTTGCACTGGGTTTTGCACCATGTAGCACAGTGTAAATCTGTCCACTCTGCGCGATCAGCGTTCCATTTAAAACACTATCAACCAACAACTATCAACGAACAACTAAATGGATCCTTGTTATAGTGGACTTTTCTCCATGGATAAGGGATAAAGGTTAAAAAAGAAAATGTTTGTCTCTTGCTTCTCCCAGTGTATGCCCCCAGTCGAATGATATCCTGAATACTCTTACACACTACCAAAACCAATCAAAGGTGGTATCGTAGTGTTCCACAGTGTTTGACACCATGTAGCACAGTGTAAATCTGTTCAATCAGCGTGATCAGCGTTCCATTTAAAACACTATCAACCAACAACTATCAACGAACAACTAAATGGATCCTTGTTATAGTGGACTTTTCTCCATGGATAAGGGATAAAGGTTAAAAAAGAAAATGTTTGTCTCTTGCTTCTCCCAGTGTATGCCCCCAGTCGAATGATATCCTGAATACTCTTACACACTACCAAAACCAATCAAAGGTGGTATCACAGTGTTGCACTGGGTTTTGCACCATGTAGCACAGTGTAAATCTGTCCACTCTGCGCGATCAGCGTTCCATTTAAAACACTATCAACCAACAACTATCAACGAACAACTAAATGCATCCTTGTTTTAGTGGACTTTACTCTCTGACAATTAAACAAGTCGGGCAAAAAAAAATTTGGTAATGGTCTTAATCCTTGTTTTAGTGGACTTTACTCTCTGACACTGAGGCCATGGAAATTTTCATAAAAATCCTGGCAGTCTTAATCCTTGTTTTAGTGGACTTTACTCTCTGACATGTTATGAAAGTGTTCCCAGGCGCTTATGTGACGAAGTCTTAATCCTTGTTTTAGTGGACTTTACTCTCTGACTGAACCTGTAAATAATATGGATGTTTTTGCCTCCAAGTGTCTTAATCCTTGTTTTAGTGGACTTTACTCTCTGACCAGCTATGCTACCAATTTTCCTATCAGAAGAAACTGGTCTTAATCCTTGTTTTAGTGGACTTTACTCTCTGACGGGTAACTATTATGCTACTGATGAGGCTGGCCTGAGAATGTCTTAATCCTTGTTTTAGTGGACTTT
>Ga0209407_1001945_pt1 | contig 20394 bp, 22 predicted proteins | sample AD_JPNHG3_MetaG_FD_184410 | JGI IMG/M metagenome (GOLD analysis project Ga0209407, IMG submission 184410) | Active sludge microbial communities of municipal wastewater-treating anaerobic digesters from Japan - AD_JPNHG3_MetaG (SPAdes) (version 2) | ecosystem: Engineered > Bioreactor > Anaerobic... | reverse complement strand
GTTCATGACGGAGAGGATCGTCGTTTGAGGGCCGACGGCGTTCTTCATCTCGGCGATGGCCTGTTCGAGATGATAATGCTTGACGGCCACGATGAGCAGGTCCGCCGGGGCGGCCTCCTCGGGGCCCACCACGGCGATCGCATAGCGCTTGCCGTTCACGACCACGCCGCCGCGTTTGAGTTTTTCGTGCCGGGCACCGCCTGCGATGAAGCAGACGCACTTCGGGTCCATCTCGTAGAGGATGCCGCCGTAGGCCGCTCCGAGGGCGCCGGCTCCGATGATGGCGATTTTTTCGATGGAAGGCTTCATGGGTTGCACGAACTCTGTATTATTCCTGCGGATGTCACTTCTTGCTCGATTGGAATTCCTTCGGCAAATATGCGGTTTCAGACCGCGCCGACGCCTGTTGCGCTGCAGTCGCGAAAACCCGCGCCGCGGACGCTCCGCTTCGCAAAGAGCGGTAAACGAAAACGCGTCGAACCCTGCCTTTGAGAACCCTGCTCGAGGGGTCTGCTCTCAACATGCTTCACCCTTCGCTCCGGTTGTGCCGGGGGCTCGAAGGGTGAAAAGGGTCGCGTTCACTTGCGGGCCTTTCCCGCCCGGGTCTTTTGTTCTGATGCGACCTTCTCCAGCTCGCTTTCCAGCCGGATCACCTTCTTGAGCTCGGCGAACAGGACCTTGTTCTTGGGCCGGTCGCCGATGTCGTGGATGTCGATGTAGCGGATGATCCCGAACCTGTCGAGAACGAAGATCGCCCGCTCCGAGAACCCTTCCCTTCTCTTCACGCCGTATTTCTTCGCGACGGCGCCCTGGGGGCAGAAATCGCTCAGCAGCGGGAAGGAGATCCCGCCGAGGCTCTCCGCCCAGGCCTTCAGGCAGGGGACATGGTCGACGCTGATGCCCAGGACCTGGGCATTGAGCTTCCCGAACCGGGCCAGTTCGGCCTCGTACGAGGGAAGCTGATTCGTTCAGACCGGCGTCCAGGCCAGGGGAAAGAACGCGATGACGACGGGCCCCTTGCCGAGGCACTTCGAGAGGGTCACCTTACGGTCGAGATGGCTCGGCAGGGTGAAATTGGGGGCTTTCTGCCCGACCTTGAGCTTCATGGAACGTCTCCTCTTCGACATCGTTCAGGCGCGCGAAATATGGAAAGATGCCCTTGCCGCGCTCGATGAACGGTATTCTATCACGGGTTTCGGGAAGGCGAAACGGGTTTCCGTCCGTCGGTGCGGCCCGCCGCGGCATCCACGGACGCAGGGCACCCCGGCGGAGGGTAAGAGGGTGAGAAGGGGAGAAGGTTGGAGAGGCCGCGGGCTTGAAATCGGCTCCCGAATTGTCCCACCCTCTTACCCTCTCACTTTCTTACCTTCTCGGTCCTGATGGATCCCCGCTTGCAGGGGTCCATCAGGTATGTCTCGCCCGCCGATAGACCCAGCAGTTGGCGAAAAAGAACCAGGCCAGCGGTCCGCCCTCCCGCAGGAGTCGCCTGGAGAGGCGCTTTGCGCGGCCGCCCTGGCGGCCCATCTTCACGTCCGAGAGGTAGACGGCAAGGACCCCCTTGAGTAGCATGCGATGAAATTCCGGGTCAGGCAGCCCGCCGAGCGCCCGGTCCGACATCCGGTAGAAATGGATGAACCGCTCGGCCATCTCGTCCTCGTCCCGGTAGTGATCGCAGAAATTCAGTTCCCCGGCGGCGCGGTCCTCCTCGCGGTCCACGCAGTAGTCCAGCAGGATGTGGAGCCCCTGAACCCAAGGGAAGTAGGCTTCCTTTATCCGTCGAAGAACGTCTTCCGAAAGATCGTTTCCCCAGCTCTGCGAGACGAGGGAAAAGACCCCCAGCGTGGACCCCGAGGCGGCGCAGAATTCCTGCCACTGCACCGCCGGGAAAGATTCCCGGCAGCCGGCAAACCATGCCTCGAGGCGCGGCCGGACCTCCTCGGCCGCCACGTGCTTGTGCACCTGAAGCTCCCGGTAATAGCCGGCGAGTTCGTGCAGGTGCGGGGCGATCCGTCCGTGCGCCGGATGGTTCTTCAGCACGTTCTGGCAGGTCCGCACGAGGGCGGGCAGGTAGCCCCCGTCGTCCTTTTCCCGCCGGCAGCGGTAGTAGTCGCCGGGCTCGGCCCCGGGGGTCAGGGCATCGGCCAGGGCCGTGTGCAGGGCACGGAAATCCTCCGGGTCGCGGGAGGTGCCGCGGTCGCAGAGGTTGTCGAGGTAGTCGCTGATCGTCTGGTAGGCGATGATGAAGCGCATCGTCTCCGCGGCCCGCCCCCCGGCGAGCAGGGAGTAGATCCCGCCGCCTTCGCAGTGGAAGGTCTTGTTCCCGATGCTCATGAGGGCCTGGCGCCGCAGCTCGGGGTCGGGGATCTTCTGCGCCTTCTGCTGCCACCCCGCGAGAAACCGGTGCACGGCGGGCAGGACCCGCGTCATGGCGATGTGCGTCAGCGTTATGAAATTCCCGGGGACGGCCATCGATTCCTCCGTCGGCTCTCTTAACACAGGCAGGGAACCAACACAAGGCGATCCCCCCGCAGCCCCGACCGGATGGCGCCGGGCTCGGCACAAAGGGGCGGGACAACCGCCGCCCCGCGGGTCATCGGCCCCCTGCGAGGCTTGCCGGGGGCCGCATCGGAAAGCAGGCCCGAGGGCAAACAAAGCGGTGCACGGGCGGGGGCGACTGTGGTAAGGTGGGGCCTCGGCAGAGGATCGACATGACGGGGTCGCGCAGACCGCCCGGTTCGCAGGACCTCAGCAGGGTACCCGGTATGCCCACACCCGATTTCGCCCGCTACAGCCTGGCCCTCTTCGAGGGGGACCGCATGGTTTTTTCCTCCGGGAAGGAGGGGCTGCGGCCGCTCGTGGAGTGCATCCGGGCCTGCCGGGGACTCTTCCGCTGCTGCGAGCTTCACGACCGCGCCATCGGGCTGGCGGCGGCGAAGCTCGTTGTCGCCTCGGGGATGATCGCCCGGATCGTCACCCTGAGGGCCTCGGCCCGGGCCGTCGGATTCCTGGAGCGCCATGCCGTCCCGCTGGCCGCAGGCGAGGTCGTGCCGATCTTGCTGAACCGCGAACGGACGGCCCCCTGCCTCATGGAACAAAAGGCCTCGGCGACGGAAGACCCGGATCAATTCCTTCGGGAGATCGACGCCTTCTTCTCATGACCTCCGAGCGGGCAGGGGTTTGCCCCGTCGTGCGGGGGCCTCGTCTGTTCGCGGGAAAACGGGGCGGGTGTGTCAGGTCGTCTGCGTGTAGCAGACCTGGTTCTTTCCGGAGGCCTTGGCCTTGTAGAGGTTCTGGTCCGCCCGGCGCAGGAAGTCCATCATCTCTTCGTTTCTGGCGTGCTGGGCCAGGCCGATGCTCACGGTGACCCGGATCTCGGCGTCCGGGCGCGGCCTGAAGATCTCGTTTTTCAAGGCGATCCGAACGCGCTCGGCCGTGATGATCCCCTGCTCGCCCTTCGTGGACGGCAGGATGACGGCAAACTCCTCCCCGCCGTAGCGGTAGGCCGAGTCGGTCTGGCGGAGGCACTCTCGGAGGATCTCGGCAAACCGCGACAGGACGCGGTCGCCTTCCAGATGCCCGTAGGTGTCGTTGTACTTCTTGAAATCGTCGATGTCGAGCATCAGCACGGTGAGCGGGTGGTCGTAGCGGTTGGAGCGCTCGATCTCGCCGTGCAGGACCGCGTAAAACTGACGGGAGTTGAACAGTTTCGTGAGGCCGTCGGTGATGCTCAGCTCCTGGTATCGCTGCTCGCTCTCCCGGAGCTTCTCCATGGCCATGTTGCGCTCCCGCAGGAGGGCCTTCTCCCTCACCACGCGCTTGATCCGAAGATCCAGCTCGGGGATGGCAACGGGCTTGACCATGAAGTCGCTCGCCCCCTTCGTGATGATGTCCTCGTAGGAAAAGTCGTCGGTGTAGCCCGTCATCACGATGACGCCCACGTCGTAATTCCGCTTGATGTGCTCCGTGAGCTCGAGGCCGTTCATCTCCGGCATCTTGATGTCCGTCAGGACCACGTCGACGGCATTGACGGCCAGGCACTCCAGGGCCTCGCGGCCGTTGCCCGCCGTCAGGCACTCGTAACCGTAAATGACCATCGCCTCCCGCAGCATGTCGCGGAGCTCCACGTGGTCGTCGACGATCAGGATGCGGGTCTTGGTATCGCTCTGTCCGTTGTTTTCCATGATGCCTGGTGGAAGCAAATTTCCGGGCCGGCCCCGGTCGACGCAGAACCGTGATGCATGAACCGTACCCGGGGCATCGCAGGGCGGGAGCCCCGCGCAGGACCCTTTTGCATTTGCCTCACAGCCGGACCAGCACATAGTCCCGTCGGCCAAGCCCTATGGACTCGGCATAGGCGAGGATGTGGGTCCCGTCGATCCGCGTCGCCTTTTTGAAGATATCGACGTTGCCGTGCCGGGCCCGGACGAGATCGAAGGCGGCCTGCTCGCAGGCCACGGGGTCGACGGAAGCGACGATGCCCACATCGTGCCCGATCAGCTCGCTGTCGGCCATGCAGTCGCAGTCCCTGGCGATGTTGTTGACGAAGGTCACGCATACGCAGGGCTTCCCGTCCAGGGCCCCCAGGGCGTACTCGGCCGTCCTCTCCATGACGGCGCTGGAGGCCAGGGCCATCCAGGGGATCTCGACGGCGTCGAACTCGCAGGCGGCGATGCAGCTCGCGCACCCCTCGCACTTCCCGGGGTCGATGGCGGCCCTGTCCTCCCCCAGGAGGATCGCGTCGGCCGGGCAGACCTCGACACACCGGCCGCAGAGGGTGCAGCCCTCGCCGACCGAGGGCTTGAGGGTGGAGTGCATCTCGAGCTTCCCCGCCCGGGACCCGCATCCCATGCCCAGGTTTTTGATGGCCCCCCCGAACCCGAAGAGGATATGTCCCTTGAAGTGGGAGACGACGACGAGGGCCCGGGCCTCGGCGATGCGGCGGGCGATCCGCACGTTCCGGAAGATCTTACCCGCGATGGGGATCAGCGCTTCCTCCTCGCCCCGCTCCCCGTCGGCGATGAGGATGGGCACCCCCAGGTCGGCGAACCCGTGCCTGCGGGCCAGCTCCAGGTGATCCGTTGCGTTGTGGCGCCTGCCCCGGTACAGGGCATTGGCATCGGTAAGAAAGTGATTGGCATTCCGTCGGGCCAGGCAACCCAGAAGAGGCCGCAGGTTTGCCGGGGAGACGAAACGGGTGTTTCCCTCCTCCCCGAAGTGCAACTTGACGGCGACGCGATCCTCTTTCCCGATCCGCCCGCCGGTGTCGGCCAGGGCGCTCACGAAGAGGCGGCCGATTGTATCTTCGCTGAATTTCTCGGAAAAATAGACGGCAGCGGCCATTGTGCAACCCCCTGATCCGTGGTGGCCAAACCATACCGGAAAAAACGGCATTTGCCAAGATGCGCTTTGCGGTATTTCCTTTACATAACGGGGCCTTTCCGTTATATTGGGCCAACCGACCGGCCCCCGGTCACGGAGGCCGGCCATTTTTCGAGGGGAGGGGAAAAACCATGTCCCAGATCATGCCCGAGGGAGAGGAGATCAGGAGGGCCATCAAGTGGATCTCCGACAACCTGGATTCCGGCAAGACGAAGGCGAAACTCATCGAAGAGGCGGCTCTCAAGTTCGATCTGTCTCCGGCACAGACGGATTTTCTCATGAACTTTTTTTCGAAGAAGCAAGGCTGAGCGCATCGACTCCATCGGCAGCGGGTTCGAGGGTGGATCGACGGGCCGCTGCCGGGCGGAGGGCACGGGTAGAGGGTAGAGGATCTTCGTGAGAATCGATGGAACGACGGTGACAGGACACCCCGATCGGGCGATCGCCCTGCAGGGCGGCAGCCCGGCGGGCGGGCTCATCCCGGCGGGATCCGGAGATGGCCGTCGAGGCCATCTCCCTGCGCCGCCGCACGTCCCGCCGGAAGGGTTCGCCGTCGTTCACGACGCGGCGCACGGCGCCGTTGTCATCGACCTCTACCGCGCCGCCCTGCGGACCGACGGCCCCCCCACGTACCGTCTTTCGCGGGACGGCGCCTTCGAGATCGGCGCCAGGCCGCGCAAAGGGGGCCTCGTCGACCTGATGGCCTGAGCCCTCGCAGGCGGCAGACGCTCCCCGGGAGCCGCTCAAGACGACAACCCATATCAGGAAGGAGCCTGTTCATGTACGCATTCGCCGACAAGCTGCTCGAGGTGACGGAACGACACGCCGACGAGATTGCCGCCCAGTGGTGCAAGGCCGTCCAGTCGAACCCGCACACGACGTGGTTCCATGCCCGGAAAGCGGAGGACTGCAACAACTTCGCACTGGACTTCTACAAGAACTTCCGGGTCGTCTACTTCGACGAGAAGCCTTACAAGAAGCTGGAAAAATACTTCGCCGACTACGCCGAGGAGAACTTCCGGAAAGGCGTCCCGATGGAAGAGGCGATTTACGCCCTCATCATGATGAGACGCCACATCTGGCTCTTCGCAGACTTCCAGGCCCTCTTCGTCACCGCCCTCGACGCCCACCGGGCCGTGGAGACGCTCAACCGTACGATTCGCGTCTTCGACCAGGGGATCTTCGTCATCATCCGGCGATACGGGGAGCTGCAGAAAGCAAAGAAATGACCGACATTGTCGCATGAGAGAGGAAAGCCCCGCGGGCGGCAGCCTGCGGGGCTTTTTCGTTCGAGTCATATCCCGGGCGGTGCGGGCCCGGCCGGGTCCTGCAGCAGGAGCTGATGTTCCTGCGAGCGCGACTCGCCCGCAATCGTCACGGTGATGGCGGGCTGGCCGACGACGGGGCAGTGCTTCTCGCAGGCCCCGCATCCGATGCACGTCGTGAGGTCCACGTGGGGCTGCTGCAGTCGGACGGACTTCCCGGCGCGGTCCCGTACCGTCACCTCCTCGAGCCAGATGGCCTTTTTCGGCGTCGGGCAGGTCTCCTCGCAGACGATGCAGGGGGTGGCGTGGGCAAAGGGCAGACAGCGGCCCCTGTCGATGGCGGCGTGCCCCAACCGTACCCGCTGTTTTTCCTCCAGGGGCAGCCTGCGGATCGCCCCTGTTGGGCAGACCTGGCCGCAGAGGGTGCAGTTGAATTCGCAGTACCCGATTCGCGGCACGAGCACCGGCGTCCAGAGCCCTTCGAGACCGGCCTCCAGAAGCGCAGGCTGGAGGCCCCCCGTGATGCAGACCTTCATGCACTCCCCGCAGCGCACGCAGCTCTGCAGGAATGCCGCTTCCTCGAGCGCCCCCGGCGGCCGGATGAGCCTCGCATCGGACATCCGCGGCCGGGCGAGCGGCGAGATGCGCAGCAGGGGCACGGCAAAGGCGCCAGCGAAGAACGACGCCATGACGTTTCTTCGCCCGAGGTCGAGTCCCCCCGTGGATTGCCCTTTCAGCAGGCCGAATCGCACGGCATTGCTCGGACAGATGTCATCGCAATTGTTGCAGACGAGGCACTCCGAGGCCCGCCACGTTTCCTTGCCGGCCGGCAAGGCGTCGGCCTGGCACACCCCGGCGCAGGCCCCGCAGGAATCGCACTCCTCGCTCACGCTCCTGCGCAGGACGGACCAGCGGGACAGCAGTCCCAGCAGGGCCCCCAGCGGGCAGAGAAAACGGCACCAGAAGCGCCGCTGCACGAGGTTCAGCGCCAGGACGCCGAGAAAGAGCAGGCCGATGAAGGTCCCCTGCGCAAACCAGGGCTGCTGGAAGGGCAGGAGCGTCTTTTTCAGCAGGGCGTAGAGGGCCTCCGAGACGGGGGTGACGAGAGGCAGGTTCAAGCGGTAGACCGCGTCGAAGAGAGACGTGACCGCATAGCTCATCGCGGGGTAGAGGGCCAGCGAGAAGGAGCGGATGGTCAGCGAGAGGGGATCCAGGATGCCGGCCAGCTGCACGCCGAAGAGCGACGAGGCGAGGAGGCCGACGAGAAGGGAATACTTGACCCGGAACCACCCGGGGCCGGGCGCCCTGGGCCGCTTCTTGCGAAGGCTTCCCGCCAGATTGTTCAGCGTGCCCAGGGGGCAGACCCAGCCGCAGAAAACCCTCCCCAGCAGGAGGGTCAGGCCCACGAGAATGAAAGAAAGCCAGAAGAGCCCCTCCACGCGGTGCGAGGCAAGGAAGGTCGTCAGGACGATCAGGGGGTCGAAGTCGAGAAAGAGCTTCACCGGCCAGCCCAGCTCGTCCGCCCCCTTCGACTCCGTCTGGATGAAGAGAAAGAGGAAGAGGGCCAGGAAAAGCCCCTGGACGATGCGCCGCCCGTGCGTCAAGGTCAACTCAGACACTGATCCTCTTGATCTGAAGCTTCGATAGGTCCATGACCCCGAGGCCCGCCTGCGCTGCGAGCCTCACGTGCCCGATGTCCTCGGGCTTCATGCCGAAGAGGGTGGTCCCGAAGGCGTCGACGGCCACCTGGTCCACACCCGCGACGACCGTGTCCAGACGTTTCACGTCGCTGAGGTCGCCCCCGGTGGGCCCGTTGGCCGTGAGGATCCGGACGGCGTCGAGCACGGTGAGCGTCGGCTTGATGACACGGCACAGGTCGGCGAGGCTCTCGTCGAGGCGCTGGTGGACACGGAACCGCACACCCCCCATGACCCCCATCCAGTTCTTCATGGCCAACGTGAGCCCCGAGAGGCTGTGGGTCTTGGCGATGGGAACGTTGATCAGCTTGTCCGCCTCGAAGATCTCGCCGTAGAGGGGCCAGGACTTCAGGGCCGTCCCGTTGATCCTGACGTCCCGGTACTTCCGGCCGTCCATGACGACCATCTCGGCCCCCGCCGCGGCGGCCGCATCGGCGATCCCGCTCTGCCTGTAGCAGCGTCTTGCGTCGTTCACGGTGTTGTCGAAGATGCGGACCTTCTTCGCACCCGCCTCGAAGCACAGCGTTGCCAGGGTGCCCACGACCTCGGGGTTGGTGGTCGCCGCGTACTGGGGGTTGCGGTCCCAGCCGATGTTGGGTTTCAGGATCACCACATCGCCCCGGGCGACAAAGCGCTTCATCCCCCCCAGGGCATCCAGGGCCGCCCGCACAACCTGCGGCGTCGGGGTTCCCCGGGCCACGACGAGGTCCGGCCCCCGGGCGGCCTGCGCGATGCGCCCCAGCACGGGAAGGCTGCCGGGCAGCGCAAGCCCCGCAGAGGAAACGGCCGTCCACTTCAGAAAGTCGCGCCTCTTCATGCAGCACCCCCTCATCGACGTGGTCTACGCTACCATGGCCGGCGGCCCGAGGTAAATCGAAAAGGAGATTCCGCTTTTCAGCCGGTCATCCTTGTGGTACCGTCCGGAATGAATCTCCCGCCCGAGACAAGCGGGTCGTCATCAACCATGGGACATATCCACAACCCCGACCGCGAGTACCGCCTCCTCCAGCAGCGCCTCGACCGAAACGTGACGGGCGCGCCGGACTCGCCCCACTTCATGGAGATCCTCAAGATCCTCTTCACGCCCGAGGACGCCGCGATCGCCCGGCAGATCCCCACGCGGTTCATCACCGTGGAGAGGCTCGCAAAGAAGCTGGGCATGGAGACAGCCCGCCTGGACGACTGGGTCACCGCGATGGCCCTGCGGGGACTCGTGATCGACATCGGGCGGGGCAGGCGCCGCTTGGTGTCGCTTGCACCCGTCGTCATCGGGTTCTTCGAGTACACCTTCATGCGCACCGACGACACGCTTCCCCTCAAGGAGCTTGCCCGGCTCTTCGACGCCTACATGCACAGCGACGACCGCTTCGCCCGGTCCGTCTTCACGGCCGATACCCAGATCGGCCGCTCGCTGGTCCGCGAGGAGGCCCTGCCCGAGGGGGATTACACGGAAATCCTCGACTGGGAGCGGGCGACGTGGCTCATCGAGTCGGCCACGGCGGCCTCCGTCTCGATCTGCGCCTGCCGGCACAAGGCCTCGCACCTCGGGAAGGCCTGCGACAGGCTGCAGGAGAACTGCATCGCCCTCAACATGGGCGCCGAGATCCTGGTGAAAAACGGCTTTGCCCGGCCCGTCTCGACGGCGGAGGCCATGCGCATCCTCGAGCGGAGCAAGGAGCAGGGTCTCGCCCAGACGGGGGACAACGTGCGGAAGGGGGCCGCCTACATCTGCAACTGCTGCGGCTGCTGCTGCGAGATGATGAAGGCCGTGCGCGTCATGGGCCTGCGAAACGCGATCGTCACGTCGAACTGGACCGTCGAGATCGACGAGTCGAAATGCAGGGGCTGCGGCAAGTGCGCCAAGCTCTGCCCCGTGGAACTGATCGACATGGTCCCGATCGAGACGGGGGAGGGTGAAAAGCCCGTGAAGAAGGCCCGTCACCGGGAAGAGTTCTGCCTCGGCTGCGGCGTCTGCTACACGGGGTGCAAGTCCGGCGCGATCCGGATGAAGCCGCGGGTCAAGCGGGTGTTCACCCCCGAGACGACCTTCGACAAGATCATCGCCATGGCCATCGAGCGCGGCAAGCTCGCCCACCTCGTCTTCGAGGGCCACGGGCACTGGGGCTGGCGGGCCTTCGGGCGGATCGCCGCCGCACTGGAGAATACGCCACCGGCCCGGGCCCTGATGGCCATCGAGCCGCTGCGCTCGGCCTTCTTCGAGGCCGTGGTCCGCAAGGCCAGGACCTCCATTTGACCGGCGCCCTGTGCCGCCAACCTCCCGCCTTTCGGCCGGCTCCCGGGGATCGTGTCGTTGCCGCCTCCTATCTTTTCTGTGGATTTTGGTTCCGGGAGTGATTAAGATGAAGGCAACGAAAAAAGGAGGTTCGCGTATGAGAACCAGAATGCGCCTGCTCGTGCTGATCGCGGTTGTGCTTGCCCTGCTGATCGGCGCCTCGTCCGCCATGGCGAAGGAGCGGGTCGTCCAGCTCCTGCTGCCGAACTGCGAGTGACCCTTCACGCGCGACAGGGTCAGTTGGACCCTGAAGAACGTCGCCAATGCGGAGCCCGTGGAAATCAACGAATTCAGCCACATCGCCATCGTGAAGTTCGATGACGAAAAAACATCCATCGAGAAGATCGTCGACGCCCTCGAAAAGGCCGGGTTCCCCCTGGGGGGACCGCCCAAGTTCCTGAACTGAAACGGCGAAGGCGGCGGGGCGGCGGCCGCGACAGGCTCGCCGCCCCGTCTTTTCACGAACGCGCCTTTTTTTCGATTTCCTGCACGGCGTTGACGGCGAGAGACCCCGGGGGCGGAAATCCCATGGAAGGCTCCAGCAGAGAAAAATTCCTCCACACCCTCGTGCAGTACCAGGAAAAATTCGGCCCCGAGAAGGCCTCGGCCATCCAGGAGAGATTCCGGCAGGAGAGGGAACGGGTCGTCGCGGAAAGCGCGTCGGAGATCGACTGGTTCCCTTCGTGGAAGAAAAATCAGATCCTCGAGTCCCTGCTCGAGAAAACCTACAGGGATCTCATCCAGGAAATGCAGCGGGAGGGGTTGTCCCGATAACGGCATCGCCGTCGCCCCGCGGCGGTCGGATGCCGCGTCCTGTCCTTCACGGCCACTGCGGGCATGCAGGAGGTCATCATGGAATTCAGTGTGCTGATCGGCGGGGAGGCCGGCCAGGGGATGTTTTCCGTCGAGCTGGAGCTCTCGGAGATGCTCTGCAGGCTGGGGTACCCTTTCTTCGCGACGAAGAACTACATGTCCAGGATCCGGGGCGGTCACAACTACCACATGATCCGCGTGGCCGACCGGCCCGTCCATGCCCTCAGCGGCAAGCCCTGGGACATGATCATCGCCATGGACGGCTCGGAGACGGAGCGCAGGCACAGGCCGTCCCTGGCATCGGACGGCATATTCCTCGGGGCGGACCGGGTCGGGCAGATCGAGGTGGAGGCAAGGGAAGCCTTCCGGGACGTCACGGCCACCAGCACCATCCTCGCGGGCCTGATCCTCGCCTGCCTCGGCGCCGACCCCTCGGCATCCCGGCCGATCGCGCCTGACGAGTCGGCCGCCAGGGCGCTGGCGAAGGGCGGGGAGTTCGCCGCCCGCTGGGGGCTGGCGGCCCGCAGGGCCATCTCCCCGAGGCCGGGCGATCGCTGCAAGCTCGACGGGAACCAGGCCCTTGCCCTGGGTGCACTCATGGGCGGCTGCCAGTTCGTGGCCGGCTACCCCATGACGCCCGCCACGTCGATCATGCACTATTTCGCCTCCGTTGCGTCGGAGATCCCCGTCCAATTCGAGCAGGCCGAAGACGAGATCGCGGCCCTGAACATGGCCCTCGGGGCCTCTTACGCGGGGCTCCGGTCCATGGTGGCCACCTCGGGCGGGGGCTTTGCCCTCATGACGGAGGCCGTATCGCTTGCCGGCATGACGGAAACGCCGCTCGTCGTCATCGACGCCCAGCGGCCGGGGCCGGCCACGGGCCTGCCGACGAGGACCGAGCAGGGGGACCTGAACTTCGTCCTGCACGCCGGCCACGGGGAATTCCCGCGCGTGATCTTCGCGCCGGGTTCGATCGAGGAAGCCATCTCGCTGGCCCGCAGGGCCTTCGACGTGGCGGACCGCTGGCAGATCCCCGTGTTCATCCTGACGGATCAGTACCTCGCCGACTCCGTCCAGGTCATGGAGGGGCGGGTCCCGACGAAGATGCTCAGGCGCGACTACCCGGTCTTCGAGGCGGGCTACCGGCGCTATGCCATCACGGACACCGGGGTCTCGCCGCTGACCTACCCCGGCCTCTCCGATGCCCGCGTCGAGGTGGACTCCGACGAGCACACGGAAGACGGCAAGATCACGGAGGACCTCGACCTGAGGGTCCGGATGGTCGACAAGCGGCTGCGAAAATTCGAGGGGCTGCGCAAGGAGGCCGTCATGCCGTCCCGCGCGGGCGACCGCAGGGCGCCCACCGTGCTGGTCTCGTGGGGTTCGAACCGGCAGATCGTCGACGAGGCGGTCGAGGCCCTGCGGGCCCAAGGGATTGCGGTCTCATCGGCGCATTTCAGCCAGGTCTACCCGCTCACGGCCCCGATGGCCCGCGGGCTTGCCCGCAAGCGCCTGATCTGCATCGAGAACAACGCCACGGGGCAATTCGGGCAACTGCTCCGGCGGGAGCTGGGCCTGAAAGCCGCCCACCAACTCCTGAAATACAGCGGGGAGTGCTTCACCGTGGCGGAGCTGGTCGAACGGGTCAGGAAAATCCTCGGTTGACCGAACCGGAGAGGAGGGATCGCATCGTGAAACAGGACGTCGCATGGTGTCCGGGTTGCGGGAACTTCCCGATCCGGGCCACCCTCGAGAAGGTCCTCAAGGAGCTGCCGGTCCCGGCGAGAAACATCGTCCTCACCTCGGGGATCGGGCAGGCGGCCAAGATGCCCCATTATCTGCCGTACAGCTATTTCAACGGCCTCCACGGCCGGTCGCTGCCGCTCGCCGTGGGCATCAAGCTGGCGAGACCCGAGCTGACGGTCATCGCCGTCTCGGGCGATGGGTGCCATTACGGCGAAGGCGGGAATCACTTCATCCACACGATCCGGCGGCGGCTGGACATCACGATCCTCATCTGCGACAACAAGATCTACGGCCTCACGAAGGGCCAGAGCTCGCCGACGACGGACCGGGGGATGCAGAATGCCCTCGACCCCCAGGGCAATCTCAATACCCCTTTCAGCCCCCTCGCGGTGGCCCTCGCTGCGGGGGCCCCTTTCGTGGCCAGGACCTTCGCAGGCGACCCCCAGCACATGGAGCGAATCCTGCGTGAGTCGATCCTATTCAAGGGCCCTTCCGTCGTCGACATCCTCCAGCCCTGCGTCAGCTTCAACAAGGTGAACACCTACGCCTGGTATCGCGAGCGGGTCTATCCGCTCGCGGAGCCTCTGCAGGACCGACAGGAGGCGATGCGGACAGCGGACATCTGGGGGGACAGCATCCCCATCGGCATTTTCTGGAGGGACGGACAATTTGTCTGCAGGGAAATCAAGGAGACGTTCCGCAAGCCCGTTACGGAGGCGGCCGTGGCGAGGCTTCTGAACACGAAGTGCATCATGATGCGCTAGCGCACGGGTTTCGGTCCGCGTCCGGCGCCTGACCCTGAAACCGGTGAAAAAGAGATCAGCGGATGGTCCCGAAATGCGGCGGCCGGATGCCGATCGGGGATCTTCGAGGTGAAACCGAAAGGCGGGGCGCCGTCAATTTTCCGGCAACGGGGACGGCAGAATTGACGGATTTTCGTCACAGGCCGCCGACCACGCGCCAGTAGTTTTCGTCCTTTTCGACCTCGCTCTTCTTCTTTCCCGTCTTTTTCATCGAGAGAAAGAGGATAAGGAGCACGATGATAAAGGGCTGCTTGCCCGAGCTCTTCATCAGCCGACGGACCAGCGATTTTTCTATCCTTTCCAGAAGACCCACGTGTCTTGCCGCCGCTGTTGTAGAATCGGCGCACACCGTGCGCATGGGTATCTATATCCGATAAAATAATGAGCTTGTAAAGAAAAGAAAAGGAGAAAAAAAAGATTGGGTGCCAGGTGAAGGAGGGGAAACTGGCACCCAGAGAGAGATAAATGGGGTTTCAGGTTATCGGATTCGCTTGATGTATAATGCAACAACCGTGACAAAAACGGCGACCGCCGAAAATAATTTATCGGCCGATGCATATTTTCCCCCGGGTGTTCTTCATTGCGGGTGCGAGTGCAGGCATGAATCGGCCCCTTTGGCAGGGAACCCCTTCCTGTCAGGCCGAAGGAACGGCGGGGGACGGCTGGCGGGCCAGGATGAATGGAAGAACCATAAGCCCCGAAAGATATTTGATAATCGCCTGTCCGAAGATCGCGGGCCAGATGGGCCCGAAGGCCAGAAGGACAAAGACAAGGGAATCCGCCGGGCAGGAAACGAGATTCGACCAAACGATGCGGGAGGCAAACGATCGTTTCAGGACGCGGAAAAAGAACCAATCGAGACTTTCGGAGACGAAGAAGGCGGCCATCGAGGCCATGGCGATCTCGTAATTGAAGAAAAGTGTGATCACCGAGGCTGCAATCATCCAGCCCCAGGTCGCCCAGTCACCCCAGTATCGCTGGACAAAGTCGCGAAATGAAAAGGTAAGTCCGATCCATACCACCCCGGCCGGAAAGGAGAGGCCGGCTACGGTCACGATGCCGAACCAGATGACGAAGGCATTGCCCAACAGGATGCTCAGGAGGTATAGAAGACCCCATACCCACTTCTTCATGGCGTCACTCCTACATTTTTTGTAGGGGTTTCTACAAAAGGCCGGACCTTTATTTCATAGAAGCCGTACCAATTCAAGGTTTTTCGCCCTGATTGCCGGGGGCGGAATGCCGGGATAGGACAAGGATGATTTTCAAGGGATCTCACCCCAGGAGGATAACAGTCACGGCAGCCGTGCTGGAAAGAGACGGGAGGGTCCTCATTGCCCGACGGAAGCGAGGGGACCGAATGGCCGACAAGTGGGAGTTCCCGGGAGGAAAACTCGAGGAGGGTGAGACCCCGGAGGCCTGCCTGCGGAGGGAAATGCACGAGGAGTTCGGGATCGAAGTCGCGGTAGGCCCCCTCGTGGGCAGAAGCCGTCACGCGTACCCGCACGGCGAGATCGACCTCGTGGCTTACAGGGTTACCCATATTGCAGGGGATTTTCAGCTCCATGACCACGAGGAGATCCGGTGGGTCTGCCCCGCCGAGATGACATCCTATGATTTCTCGGCCGCCGACATCCCGATCGCGGGCATTCTGGCGAGACAGGACGGCGGGGTGCATGCCGACGATTTGCCGTCGGAACATTTCCTGCCGATCGGCGGGCTGCCGCTTCGAATCCTCGAACGGGGGAGTCGGGCCGGCAGGCCCCTGCTCCTTCTGCACGGCACCGGGGACAACGCCCACACGTGGGATCTGCTGGCGCCCACCCTGGCCGGGACATTCCGGGTCCTGGCCCTCGATCAGCGCGGGCACGGCAAGAGCGGCTGGGCCGTGCCGCCCGCATACCGGTGCGAGGACTACCTGCAGGATCTCTCGTCCGTGATCGACTCGCTCGGCCTCGAAGGCCTGATCCTGCTGGGACACTCCATGGGGGCCCTGCACGCAAGCCTCTACGCAGCCCAAAACCCTGGGAGGGTGGCGGCCCTGATCCACGTCGACATCGAGCCCTTCCCGCCGGACTGGAACCGCAAATATCTCCTCGGGCTCTACCAAAACCTGACCGACTCCTATGCGCAGCCGGGGGATTACGTGGCCGAGATCGCAAGGAACGCCCCCTACGCACGGCCCGAGACCCTGCAGGGCCTGGCGGCCAGATCCCTGGTCTTTCACAGCGGCCGGTGGTTCAGGACCTATGACCGCGAGATCCTCGCCCGGTTTGACCGATACGACCTGCGGGACCATCTCGAGAAAATCCGCTGTCCCGCCCTTGTCATCCGCGGGGCGGAAAGCCGCGTTCTCGGGCGCGAGGCCGCAGAGCAGATGGTCCGGGCCCTGCCGGCGGGCGAATTGGCCGAGATCCCGAGGGCGACCCATCCGGCACACCTGGACAATCCGGAGGCGTTCCGGGATGCGGTCACGGGGTTCCTGGCACGGCATGGGTTTCTGTGACGGGTCCCACATCACACCGCTTTTATGACACGGTGACGGAGTGGCGTGCGGAGAAGGTAAGAGGCTGTGAAGGTAAGAAGGTTGGAGAAGCGCAGAGATGGATAATCGCTACAGCCTCATCCAACGTTCTCACCTTCTTACCCTCTCACGTTCTGCTCGCGAGTGAATCCATGTCAACAACCGACGAATAGAGGAGGAAAGTATGGACCTATTCGAGGCCATCCGCGGACGGAGAAGTTGCCGGAAGTTTCAGCCCGATCCGGTGAGCGACGCGGACATCGAGAGGATTCTCGAGGCCGGAAACTGGGCCCCGTCGCCCGCCAACCAGCAGCCCTGGGAATTCGTCGTCATCACGAGCCCCGGCATCAAGGAGCGCATCTTCGCCGAAAGCGAGGCATGCAAGACAAAGCTCTTCGAGCGCAGCGGCTGGAAGTGGCTGGAGAAATTCCCCATCGACTTTGTCAGGGAGGCGCCCGTCATCATCGCCGTGGTGGGCGACCCGAAAAAGAGCGGCGCCGACATGTTCCTCGACGAGGGGGCCGGCCGTGGATACCTGGAGGGCTGCTCGGCGGCCGTCCAGAACATGATGCTCGCGGCCCACGCCCTCGGGCTGGGCACCCTGTGGTTCAGCCTCTACGAGGCGGGGCCGGTGCGGCAGATCCTCGGGCTCGACCCCGGCAGGGACCCCGTTGCCCTGCTGTGCGTCGGCAGGCCCGCTTCAGCGGCGGTGTCGAAGCGAAAGGACTTCCGTGAAAAGACGACCTACCTCCGCTGACGGCCGGGCCCCAAGGCCCATCCGCAACCTGGTGCTCGTCCTGGGAGACCAGCTCGACCCGCGCTCGGCCGCCTTCGACGGCTTCGATGCGGCCGAGGACGCTGTCTGGATGGCCGAGGCGGCAGGCGAGGCCGGCTACGTGCCGTCCCACAAGGCCCGGATCGTTCTTTTCCTCTCCGCCATGCGCCACTTCCGGGCGGCGCTGGAAAAGCAAGGTGTCGTCGTGCACTACCGGGCCCTCGAGGACCCGGCAAACCGCGGCACCCTGGCCCTCGAACTCGAGGCGGCCTGCCGGGGCCTCAGGCCGCGCAGGCTCGTCATCGTCGAGCCGGGCGAGTGGCGCGTGCGCGAGGATATCCGGAAAGCGGCTCGGACGGCCGGCGTCGATCTCGACATCCGGCAGGATCGGCACTTCCTGGCCTCCCATGAGGACTTCGACCGCTTCGCCCGGGGCAAAAAGCAGCTCCGGATGGAGTTTTTCTACCGCGAGATGCGTCGCAGGACGGGCCTCCTGATGGCAGGCGGCACGCCCGAGGGCGGCCGGTGGAACTACGACGCCGACAACCGGGGGGCCTTCCCGAAGGCCGGGCCGGGAAAGGTGCCGGAGCCCGTTTCCTTCCCGCCCGACGCGATCACCCGCGAGGTCATCGACCTCGTGGAGAGGCGCTTTGCCGCTCACCCGGGGAGCCTGCGGCACTTCGACTGGCCCGTCACCGCGGGACAGGCCGGGAAGGCCCTGGAGGATTTTGTCGAAAACCGTCTTTTTCTCTTCGGTCCCTTTCAGGACGCCCTGTGGACCGGCCGGCCCTGGCTGTACCACTCGAGGCTCTCCTCGTCGATGAACCTCAAGCTCCTCGACCCGCGGACGGCGGTGCAGGCCGTCGCCGAGGCCTATGGAAGGCGCAGCGTTGCGCTCGCCTGCGCAGAGGGGTTCATCCGCCAGGTCATCGGCTGGCGGGAATATGTCCGGGCAATCTACTGGCGCCACATGCCCGGCTACATCGGCATGAATGCCCTGGAGGCCTCGCTGCCCCTGCCGTCTTTTTACTGGACGGCGCAGACCGATATGCAGTGCCTGCGCGAGGTGATCGGCCAGACGCTGGCGTACGGTTACGCCCACCACATCCAGCGGCTCATGGTGACGGGCCTCTTCGCCCTCTTGCTGGGGGTCGCGCCGCGGGAGGTCCACCGCTGGTATCTCGCCGTCTACGTCGATGCCGTCGAGTGGGTCGAGCTGCCCAACACGCTCGGGATGTCCCAGTTCGCCGACGGCGGCATCATGGCCTCCAAGCCCTATGCCGCAACGGGGAAGTACATCGACCGGATGAGCAACTACTGCAGGCAATGCCGGTACGACCCCCCGCGGACGGACGGCGAGTCGCCCTGCCCCTTCACCGTCCTGTACTGGGATTTCCTTCTCCGCCACCGTGTGCGCCTCGCCCGCAACCCCCGGATGGGCCTTCAGCTCCGCAACGCCGACCGCCTGGCCCCGGCCGAGGCCAGGGCGATCCGGCGAAGGGCGAACGCCCTGCGGGACGCAATCGACTTCCGGGAGTATCGACCATGATCCACCCCTCGCGCATCCAGCCCCTCAACCGCCGCAGCGTCCAGGACGGCCGCTACGTCCTGTACTGGATGCAGGCCTCCCAGAGGGTCGACTGCAACCACGCCCTGGAGTACGCCGTCGGAGAGGCCAACGGGCGCAACCTCCCCGTCGTTGTCGTCTTCGGACTCACGGACCGGTTCCCCGAGGCCAACCTGAGGCACTACACCTTCATGCTGGAAGGCCTCGAGGAGGTCCGCGAAGGGCTGCAGAGCAGGGGGATCCGGTTCGTGCTGCAGCACCGCTCGCCCGAACGGGCCGCCGTCGATCTGGCGGGCGAGGCGGCCCTTGTCGTCACCGACCGGGGCTACCTGCGCATCCAGAGGCAATGGCGCCGTCACGTCGCGGCCAATGCCCCCTGCGCCGTCGTCCAGGTGGAATCCGATGTCGTCGTGCCCGCGGAGACGGCCTCGCCCAAGGAGGAGTACACGGCCGGGACCCTGCGGCCGAAGCTCCAGAGGATCCTCAAGGGGTATCTCATCCCCCTGCATGAGAGGCCGGTCCGCAGGGATTCGCTCGCCCTGCGTCTCGATGTCGACGCCGTGAAGGATGCCGCGGCGCTCACCCGGACGATGTCCATCGACCGTTCCGTGCCCCCCTCTGCGGCGTTCCGCGGGGGCACGAGCCGGGCCAACGCCCTGCTGGAGTCCTTCATCGCCGCGAAGCTCCGCCACTACGCCGACCGGCGCAGCGACCCCGGCCTCGATTACTCCTCCCACCTGAGCCCCTACCTGCACTTCGGCCAGATCTCCCCCCTCGCCGTCGCCCTGCGGGTCTCGGGCGAGAAGTCCGCACCCGCCGCGGCGCGCGAGGCGTTCCTGGAGGAGCTCATCGTGCGCCGCGAGCTGGCCATCAACTTCGCCCTCTACAACGAGCGCTACGACGAGTACGAAAGCCTCCCCGACTGGGCCAGAAAGACGCTGGCCGCCCACGCGGGGGACCGCCGGGACTATCTCTACGACGGGGGGCAATGGGAACGGGCGGAAACGCACGATCCCTACTGGAACGCCGCGCAGAGGGAAATGGTCCTCACGGGCAGGATGCACAACTATATGCGCATGTACTGGGGCAAGAAGATCCTCGAGTGGAGCCCAACCCCGGAGCAGGCCTTCCGCACGGCCCTGCGGCTCAACAACCGCTACGAGCTCGACGGCCGCGACCCCAACAGCTACGCCGGGGTGGCCTGGTGCTTCGGCAAGCACGACCGGGCCTGGCCGGAGCGGAAGGTCTTCGGCAAGGTCCGATACATGAACGACGCGGGGCTCAGGCGCAAGTTCGACATGCCGGCCTACCTGAAAAAGGTGGCGGCCCTCGAGAGGGGCCGCTGAGCAGAGAAAAAACCTGTCGACAATTCCCGGCGATGCGGGTATATTGCAACGACGAGTGTCCCAGGCCCATGGCCGCCTCGATCGCCGGTTGCGACCGGCGGTTTTTTTATGAAACCTGCAACCGGACAAGACCGATGACCCCCGCACGACTTCGATGCCGGTTTTCGCTGCCGCTGCTCATCGCCC